>JACCDV010730040.1_pt1 | contig 76224 bp, 67 predicted proteins | sample 7446131 | NCBI WGS metagenome assembly JACCDV01 (sample SAMN15323448, study PRJNA562643) | freshwater metagenome | isolation source: river surface water | place: USA:Blue River Watershed | collected 2017-08-17
CCACACTTGGAGACGTCGCATAGCCCGGTCGAGTGCGCCTCACTGCTAACGAGGTAAGGGGTTAAACCCTTCAGGAGTTCAAATCTCCTCGTCTCCGCCAGTTTTACTCGCCAATAACTACAAACTCTTTATCATCTATCGCAAAGAGTGAGCCATCTTCGGCCGAGTACTCAAGGGCTGCGATTGTGTAATTTCCTGGTGCAAGATCTGAAATCGTGATGCTCCATTGACCGCGCTCGGGACAACCAGAGGTAGCAGTCGTAAAACCCTCTTGTACGACTTTGCCACCTTGAGAGAGTTGCCATACAACATTTGCCTCAAATGTACAGGCCTGTCCAGAGATGGTTACAGGAGAATTTAACTCTGCGCCTTGATTGATCGAGCTGATCTGAATGGGGTTAAGGACTTCGTATCCGATCGCTCTTTCAAAGATTCCGGTCGTATCAACATGTCCGGCAAAAGATTCAACAGTTTCACCATTTACTGTGAATGCAACACCCGTAATGCCGGGTGCGAACTCTGTCAGCGTCCAAACAATCTGGTCAATTGCCCGCTGTTCTGATTCAGCGCCAACATTTAAATTGAGTGTGCCTAGATCAACAGTCGCACGTGTTTGGTTGAATGTCACAGAATTGACAGTGTTACCGCCATCCCAGAGGTTTACATACTGCGGATCTGTAGGAGTTATTCCCCCAGAGACTAAATCTGAAAGAACCTGCAGGTTCAAATCACCATCTCTTACGGAATATATTTGCGTCTCAGAGAAAAGCTTAAAGCCTCGAGGGGTATCGGAAACAAAGTAAAAGGTGAGTGGAATCCCGCCCTCAAAGACCTTCTCTGCTGTGGTTTGTGCACAACTAGTAAGCAAGAACAATGAGGCAACTACCAGAGCGATTCTCTTCATGCTGTGACGATAACACGAGTCGCTTAGGTGAGGAGTTGCTATCTGACAGGTTTAGGTTGGTTTAGCCGACGGTAGCAACGCCGCGGCTAACCTTGATTGGCACACGTGGAAGTCGCGTGGTTGCCGGTCCTAGTACTAAATCGCCATCAGCTTCAAACTCTGAGCCATGTGCCTCGCATCGCCATCCAGTTTCTGTTTTCTTAACTGGAACACCTTGATGTGGACATCGCAACGAATAGGCAATGTAAGAGGAAGTCCCCGTCCTTGTAATAGCAACGGGGTTCCCCTTGATGATTCCAACTCTAACGGCGCCACCAACTTGAGCCAGTGCTTCAATTTTGCTCAATTGAACAGATAACTTTCCATTCGAGAGCTTCTTGACTGCACTATTGGCTGAAGCTGGTAGCGCCTGAACTCCACTGAGTAAGAAGAGACCACAGGCGCCTGCCAAGAAATTACGTCGTGAGACTGGCTCTTTCATCGCTGGACCTGTTCTCTCAATTACTTCTTTATTGGTGTGTAAAGTGAAACGCTTGCACTTGCAAATGCAAGACCTTCAGGAAGAGCACCTGCAGGTAGACCAAGTGCGGTTACCAATGTCGCAGCAACACCTGGGGCCAGAGATAGCTTGACGCCCTCGTATGAGGTTGTACGAAGCTTTGCCTTGCGATCATTAGTCACCTTAGCTTTGAGATCTTTTGCATTTGTAATTGTAAAGATCGCGATTGCTTGGGTGCCTAGCTGAGGGACGACTCCATTTACCACGGCATTCTTAAGGTCAATCAGTGGATTCTTGATGAGAACCTGTGAGTTGTTTGTTGTGTTGAAGATTGCGATATTTGAACCGACATGCTGTACACCAGTCTTAGTTCCGGTGACTGGAATATGCAATACATATTGGGAATCAGGAGCTGAGATTGAATCTCCCATGACGGCAGCAGTTGCACCACCTTGCACGTAAAGGACGACGCCGGCTGCTTCGAGAGTTGAGGCAATGCCTTTTTCGGTCTTGATGTGAGTCATGCTCTGACCAGGCTTTGCCGCATCGGCTTGAGCAGTTGTGGCGAGAACGCCAGCAGATAGTGATGATAGAAGAAGAATTCCAACGAATTTCTTAAACATACAACTCTCTTTTCTACGAATGAACGGTGTCTAGAAAGTGTAAATAGCGTCAGGAGATATTTCTCTTTGAATAAAGAGGGCCACACGCGTGGATATTGAGAGCCTACTCACGCAGGTAAACAAATATTCTACTTTTACGCGTGATGATTTTTAGTAAAGGTTACGGCGCAACCTTTGCCAGAGATGCAAGCGGCGGGCGTGAAATAACTACATGCGCACCTTTAATTGAGTAGTTTCCTGCGCTATGAGGAATGATTAGAGCATCTCCCTTAGCTATTTCAATAGCAGGAGCATCTGCAAACGAAATTTTTCCGGAACCCTCAACAACGAGTGCGATTGCAAATCCGGCCTCAACGTCACCAGTACCTGGTGCTAGATGGGCTCTGAAATAACCATCTGCCTTAAGCGGCAAGATAGAGCGCATTGAAGAACTTGAAAAGACATCTCGGAGAACCAGTGAGTCAAATTCATCTTCGCTCAGCGGATCTAGCTTGAGTGCATCAGTGACAGTTTCGAAACCAAGTCCAAGATGTCCATCTTTGATCCCATCGACTGCAAATCCTTCCCACTCAAGGAGGGCAGATAAATCTGTCGGCTCTTGTAGCTCAAGAACAAAGATTCCTGAGTCGATGGCATGTGCAACGCCTGCTGGAACCAAAATGGCATCGCCTGTCTTAACTTCGGTACGACGAAGGGATGCAAGGAGAGCGCTTGAATCTTGATTGCGAACCAACTCTAGAAGCTCACTCTTATCTTGAGTTTTGTTAAAACCAAGTCCAACTCCGGCACCAGCGGTTGCTTCCAGAATGATCCATGCCTCAGTCTTTCCGTGGTCAAGACCCAAATGTTGCTTTGCAAATGCCTTATTGGGATGAAAGTGAACAGGAAGGCGCTGATCAGGATCAAGTAGCTTCACAAGAACTTCAATGCTTAATCCAAAGTTATCGAGATGATCTTGACCCAACCATGCAACTGGATTTTCACTGATGGCATCTTTTAAGAAACGTCCATCAGGAAGTCGCGATAGCCCTTGTTCACTCTCGCCAAAACGGGTGGTGATTGAACCAATCCACTCTTCTGGACGCATCGGACCACCGGGGCCATTACGTAGCGAACCAATGCGATTGCCACCACGATAGAAGTGATCGAATTGATTTGAGGGTAACTTCGCAGGAATTGCATCGCGCTCGAGCATAGCCAAAGAATAGAGGCCGAGGATAAACTTTGCCACCATGATTAAATCAAAGAGAAATCTGCCTAATCTTCCCTATTTCCACTCTTTGATTGAATGGAAACTGCCAACACTAAGTCGCAGAAAGAGTGCGACGATGAAAGCCCAAACCATCGAGGATCTCGCTCGTGCGGCTAAGAAACGCGTCCCAAAGGTTGTCTTTGATTATGTTGAAGGATCAGCCCTGGATGAGATCGGTTATTCACGGGCACAACGCGCTATTCGCAACGTGCAATTTAACTCTAGAATTCTGAGGGATGTCTCTCAGGTAGATCCATCAGAAGTTATCTTTGGCAAAAAGGTAGATCTACCAATCGTCTTTGCACCCACAGGCTATACGCGTCTCATGCACCATGTGGGCGAACCTGCAGTTGCCTCTGCTGCAACCAATAACAACCTTATCTATTCACTTTCTACTATGGGAACGGTTTCACCGCAAGAACTTGCAGATGCGGTTCCGAACTCTCGCCGCTGGTTCCAGTTATATGTAATGAAAAATCGCGAAGATAGCGTTGCGATTATCAAGCAAGCACGAGATGCCGGATTTGAAGCGCTGATTCTCACTGTAGACACAACTGTAGGAGGCATTCGCCTACGTGATCTGCGAAACGGCTTGACGATCCCGCCACGAATTCGCATTTCGACAGTCTTTGCGATCGCACGTAAGCCAATCTGGTGGCTCAATCTTTTCACGACCAAGAAACTTGAGTTCGCTGCATTTCGTGGGTGGAATAAATCGCTGTTGGAGCTGTCGAATACCATTTATTCACCTTCAATCTCATTCGAAGATATCAAGTGGTTACAAAGCGCTTGGGATGGACCAATTATTGTTAAAGGCGTTCAGAGCGTTGCCGATGCAAAAATCCTGGCCGATTTAGGCGTACAAGGAATCGTTTTATCTAGCCATGGCAGCAGACAACTCGATCGCGGACTAGTTCCGATCGAAATTCTGCCTGAAGTAGTTGAAGCCGTTGGCGAGAGAATTGATGTATTCATCGATGGGTCATTTATGTCTGGCCAAGATGTCTATGCAGCAATCGCCCTTGGTGCAAAGGCGGTATTTGTAGGTAGGGCATATCTCTATGGCGTGATGGCAGATGGAGAACGTGGAGTCGAGAAAGTTATCGAGCTCATGCGTCGTGATTTCGTTAACACGATGGCGCTCACCGGTAATCGAAATTTGGTTGAGGTTCGTCAAACAGGTGCAGTTCTTCGGAACGAGCAGTAGGTCCTGGCGTGGCACATAAACCTGAACTGCTTGTGCAGTGGGATGCACATACGGGCGAAGGTCCAGTAGTTGATGGAGATCTATTGCACTGGGTCGATATTCCAACAGGTGCGGTCCACCGCACCAATCTTAAGAGTTTAGAGACTGAGAGCTTTACCTTAGGTCTCTCCGTCGGCGCAGCGATCCCCGTTGAATCAAAGAATGCATATGCAGTTGCATATGAAAATGGATTTGGTTTGGTGGAAAATGGAGAGCTTCAACCGATTCATACATTCCTGAGCGACCCTAACTTACGAATGAATGATGCTAAATGTGATGCGCGCGGAAGAATGTGGGCCGGAAGCTGCCATAACGATTTCATTGCGGGCCTTGGAAAATTGCACCGCTGGGATGGCGAAGCCTCACATAAAGTGATGGTTGAAAACTTGGCGCTACCGAACGGCTTGGGCTGGAATAAAGAGAACACCTTGATGTATCTGGCAGATAGCATCTCTCAGAAGATATTGGTAAGTGACTTTGATCTAGCCGATGATTTTGTACCAAGTTTTCGCGAACTGATAACAATCGATACAGGGTATCCCGATGGTCTTGCAGTAGATGCTGAAGGATGTATCTGGTTAGCAGTCTGGGGCGGGGGCCGAATCATCCGCATTTCTCCGCAAGGAGCAATCATTTCAGAGCACCACTTTCCAGTGACGCAGGCTTCGAGTTGTGCATTTGGCGCAGATGGAACGCTCTATGTCACCTCAGCAAGGAAAGAGCTCTCCGAATCTGAGCTAGCAAAACAATCACTAGCTGGCTCTCTCTTTACTCTTGCAACAGATACTGCGGGTGTTCAGGTTTCAAAATTCAAGGAGATCGCATGAAAGTACTCATTACTGGAGCTGCCGGCCTCATTGGTCGCGAAATCGTTACATCTCTTGTGGCGGCAGGCCACGAAGTCCTTGCCACAGACAGAGTTGAGATAGATCGATCGCCTTCAGTCAATTTTGTTAAAGGTGATCTGACTTCACCAGAATTTATAACAAAGTTAGATTTTGCCTGCGATGCTGTAATTCACTTAGGTTCTGTTCCAGGACCGCTTCACGATACTGATGTAAATGTTCTCCAGAACAATGTGATGGGTACGTATCAAGTTTTTGCTGCTGCGGTCGAGAAGAAAGTACCTCTTGTTATCTACGCATCGAGCCTCTCAATTTACGGAACAGCATGGTCTGGTCCATGGACTTCTCCTGAATATGCGCCTTTTGATGAGAACCATGTTCTTCACCACTATGAGAGCTACGCACTTTCCAAAGAGGTAAATGAGCGCTCTGCAGATATGTGGGCAAATCGAAGTGAGACTGCTTTTGTTGGCCTACGTTTCCCTCATACAAATACGGCAGAAGTTTTCTATGAATTTAGGCGCAAGATGGAAGAGGGAGATCAGGAAACGCTCAAGACTGGCGCAAAAATTCTCTGGTGTTATCTGGATTTACGAGATGCTGCCAATGGGGTATTAGAAATCTTGCGTAAAGGTGGCGAAGGTTCTGCAACCTATAACTTTGCAGCACCCGATACTTTTGCCCATAAACCAACTCGAGAGATGTTGGCGCAGTATCACCCTGATACAGAGGTCGTTGGCCCACTACCTGGCTATGCATCAATCTATGACTGCTCTCAATGGTTAGAGGTCTATGGATATGCACCGCAGTACCTGCTTGATCGCGAGTAGCGCGCATTTTCTCGTGCAATAGACTGCACTCATGAAGAGATACACGGTCGCAATCGTTGGCGCAGGGCCGGCAGGTTATTTTGCCGCCCAAGCACTGCAAAATCTGCAGAATGACGACCTAGCATTTTCTATCGACATCATCGAACGCCTACCAACCCCTTGGGGTTTAGTGCGCAGCGGTGTGGCTCCAGATCACCCAAAGATTAAGACTGTTTCGAAGGTCTTTGAGAAGGTTGCAACTGCAGGAAATGTTCACCTCTTTGCAAATGTCGAGCTTGGTAGAGATATCTCTATCGATGATCTCAAATCAGCCTATGACGCAGTTGTGATTGCAACCGGCTCATCACTGGGCAAGAAGTTGGGTATTCCTGGCGAAGAACTTCTGGGATCAATGTCTGCCGCCACTTTTGTCCCTTGGTATAACGCCCACCCTGATTTCAAAGATGAACAGGTCGATCTCTCCACATCTACCGCCGTCGTGATTGGCGCAGGAAATGTGGCGATGGATGTGGCTCGCATGTTGGCACTTGAACCAAGTGAATTAGATCCAACAGATACTGCAGATCATGCAATCGATGCATTTAAATCAAGCGCAGTGCGCACCGTAATCATCAGCGCACGTCGTGGAGCCGAGCATGCCGCCTTTACCTCACCAGAATTGCGTGAATTGCCAAAACTTGAACACACCAATGTGATTATCGAAAAGCGCGATATTGATGAAGCGATCGCTCGCGCCGGAGAAAACATCGAAAAAGATGTGAAGAGCAACCTTGATGCGATGTCTTTGATCGCCGACCAAGTACCTGCAGGCCATGAGCGCACCATGAAGTTTCAATTTATGGCCACACCAAAAGAGATTCGTGGCAATGGAAAGGTCGAAGAGATTGTCTTTACTAAGACTGGAAGCGATGAAGAGTTTTCAATTCCTTGCGGTTTAGTCATTACCGCGATCGGGTATGAGGCAGCTCCACTTGATGGAATTCCATACGAGCGCGGAAAAGTAGTAAATACCGATGGACGCGTTGGAGAGAATATCTACGTTGTAGGTTGGGCAAAGCGCGGACCTTCAGGAGTCATCGGTACAAATAAATCAGATGCTGCAGATGTCATGAAGCTGCTCGTTGAAGATTTAAAGAGTCCAAAAAATGCCGGCGACATCACAGAATTGATAACCGATGCCGTTGTTGTTACCCAATCACATTGGGAGGCGATCAATGCCGCCGAAATTGCAGCGGGTGAGCCACAAGGCAAGCCTCGAATTAAGAGCGTAGATAGGCAGGAATTACTGGGTTTGGGCGGTCTTTGAACTCCCTGTAGTATTACCCACCTAGCGTGCGTAGCTCAACGGATAGAGCATCTGACTACGGATCAGAAGGTTAGGGGTTCGAATCCCTTCGCGCGCACGAGTTAAGCCTTTGGTGCCTTTCACACCAAGGGCTTTTCTTTTTCCTTAGCCAAGGAGCGGGCGAACTTCGACCTTGCGGTTGCAGGCCTTTGAGCCCTCATGAGCTAGTGCCATTGCTTCATCGTGGTCTGCCGCGTTAATGATCCAAAATCCGCTCTGGAATTCATCGCTATCGATGTAGGAACCATCAAGAGTAATGCCTGCACCAGCACGGTTATCGACAAGCTTGGCAGTCTTTGGTGAATCAACGCCACATGCAAATATCCAGTGGCCATTGTTTTGTAACTTATCGTTGAAGATATCGATAGCTGCCATCTCATCAGATGTTCCAGTGCGTGACGCAGAATCTATAACCGACAATAGAAAACGCATGAATCTCTCCTAATTAAGCACGAATGATTGCTACGGCATTCAGAACAATAATGGCAACAGCAACAACAATACCAAGTTGCTTGGCTGGGAGAATGCCAACGAGCTTTGCGGCAAATGGTGCAGCGATTGTTCCACCAAGGGCTAGCCCACCGACGATCGCCCAATCGATATCGATACGACCGATCTGTGCCAAGAATCCAACTGACGCTGCGACCGCAACCACAAATTCTGCAGCGCTGACTGTTCCGATCACCTTACGTGGCTCCGTTGATGTTGTTGAAATAAGAGTCGGCGTAACGATCGGACCCCATCCACCGCCACCAGATGCATCGACAAATCCGCCGGTAAATCCAAGATAACTTAAGAATCGAGGGTTCTTAATCTCGATCATATTGACTTGGCCTTCTGTTTTAAAGACGTTGCGATAAAGAAGTAGGAATCCGAGAAAGAGTAGAAGAGTTGAGATAAAGATCTTTGAACTTGAGAGATCGATAAAGGATAAGAATGTTGCACCTAAGAATGCGCCAATGCCACCAGGAATTGCCAGGCGGAGAAGAATCTTCTTATCAATATTTTCTGCGTGCCAATGTGAGGCACCTGATGCCAACGTAGTTCCAATTTCGGCAAAGTGAACGGCGGCCGAGGCAACTGCTGCAGATGCGCCAAGTGTGACAAGCAAGGTTGAGCTGGTCAGGCCAAAGCCCATACCAAGTGCGCCATCAATGAGTTGCGCAATTGTTCCTACGAAGGCGAAGAGAATCCAGTTCATAGGAGAATCTTAAGGATCTTCTCTACGCTCTCTTCGATCGGCGCGGTGCCATCAATCACCAAATCAGGATGAGTTGGACGCTCATAATCTTGACCAACACCGGTGAAGTTTGGAATCTCACCTGCTGCAGACTTCTTATAGAGGCCCTTTGGATCGCGTGAGCGACAGATCTCTACAGGGGTATCGACGAAGATTTCCAAGAATTCTCCATCATCAAAGATGCTCTTTGCGCGCTGGCGATCAACTTCAAATGGGCTGACAAGTGCTGAGATAACGATGAGACCAGCATCAACCATTAACTTTGCAACTTCAGAGACGCGACGAACATTCTCGGCGCGATCTTCAGGAGTAAATCCAAGATCCATGTTGAGGCCAAGGCGTAAGTTATCTCCATCTAATACGTATGCATGGGCACCTTGAGCAAAGAGGCGCTTCTCAAGCGCATTAGCAATAGTTGATTTTCCGGATCCAGAGAGACCGGTAAGCCAGACAACGCGTGATTTCTGATTCTTCTGTGCGCTGCGCTGAACCTTATCTACTTCATAATCCTGGTGTGTGACATTAGATGCGCGACGCAGAGAGTGGCGAATCATGCCGGCACCGACTGTCTTGAGAGTCAAGCGATCAACAAGAATAAAGTTTCCGAATTCGCGGTCATCACCGTAGGCACGCATCACTAGCGGAATATCAGAGGCAATCTCAACATCGCCAATCTCATTCATCTTCAAGGTATCTGTTGAGATGTGTTCTCCTGTATTGACATCAGTCTTATGGCGAATCTTGGTAATGATTGCAGGGGTTGTCGACGGACCGCTAATCATCAAATATGAACGGCTATGAATCAACGGTTCTTCATTGAGCCAGACAACGTGAGCGGCAAAACGATCGGCTGCAGCCAAATCATCTTTATTTACCGCGATCACATCACCGCGAGTTGCATCAACTTCAGGGGTCAGGACCAAAGTGACCGCATCATCTGTATCGGCCTTTGCGATCTCTTTCTCAAAGGTGATAATCGATGAAATCGTTGCCTTCTGATTACTTGGAAAGATTGTGACTTCTTCGCCCTGTGAAAAGGTTCCGCGGCGGACTGTTCCGGATACCCCACGGAAATTATCGGCGCGAGCAATCATCTGAATACGCATGAGACCGCTTGCAGATGGATCTTTAGCTTTCTGCCAGCTCTGAATAGCATCTTGGAGGGTCTGTCCCTTGTACCAAGGCATGTTATTGCTTGGATATACGACGTTGTCGCCAGCTAGTGCACTCAGCGGAATGATATGAATATCGCTTACATCTAAGCGCTCAACTGCACGCTGAATATCTGCTGAAATCGCATCGAAGACTTCTTGCTTGTACTCCATTGCATCAAGTTTGTTGATTGCGATGATGATGCGAGAGACACCCATCAATGAACAGATTGTGAGGTGGCGAAGAGTCTGTGTACGTACACCCTTCATCGCATCGATAAGCACTAGGCCAATATCGGCGCGAGATGCGGCAACAACCATATTTCGTGTGTACTGCTCGTGGCCTGGTGCATCGCTAATAATTAAACGCTTGCCATCAAGGAGAGTCATTGAACGATAAGCAACATCGATGGTGATTCCTTGTTCACGTTCTGCTTCAAGGCCATCGGTGAGCAAACTAAAGTCAATCTCTCCTGCAGGAATTGTTGAACCGCTGCGACGCACTTTACGTGCGGCGCCGATGGTGTCGTGAGGAATGCTGTCTGTTTCAACAAGTAAACGACCGATTAAGGTGCTCTTTCCATCATCTACGCTTCCGCAGGTAAGCAGGCGAACAATTGCCCCGGCCATTAGAAGTACCCTTCAGTCTTTTTCTTCTCCATCGAATCTTCATTCTCGCCATCCATCAAACGAGTAGCTCTTTCGCTGAGCTTGACCTGCAAGACTTCTTCGACAATCTCTTCAAGAGTCGTAGCAGTTGATTCAACGCCTGCGGTAATTGGATAGCAGCCAAGTGTGCGGAAGCGGATCATGCGCATTTCTGGAGTTTCACCGTCACGAAGTTCATATCGGTCATCATCGACCATGATCATCTGATCACCGCGATGAACGACAGGGCGTTCCTTGGCAAAATAGAGTGGATTCACTTCAATATTTTCTTGCAAGATGTAATGCCAGATATCGGCTTCAGTCCAATCAGAGATAGGAAAGACGCGCATAGTCTGATCGGGAGCAAGGCGAGTGTTATATGTACGCCACAATTCAGGGCGCTGCTCGCGTGGGTTCCAGCGATGTCCTGGATCACGGACGCTAAAGATGCGCTCTTTGGCGCGACTCTTCTCTTCATCACGACGTGATCCGCCGATTGCAGCATCAAAGCCGTGCATATCAAGGGCTTGTCGTAGAGCCACAGTCTTCATAACTCGGATGTATTCCGAAGTATTTGTATTGAAGGGGTTAATCCCAGATTCAACGCCCTCCTGATTGGTGTGAACAATCAGCTTGGTATTGGTCTCTGCAGCAACTCTGTCGCGGAAAGAGATCATCTCTCTAAATTTCCACGTTGTATCTACATGGAGCAATGGGAATGGAATTGGCGATGGATAGAAAGCTTTACGGGCCAAGTGGAGGAGAACAGATGAGTCTTTACCGATTGAGTACATCATTACCGGCTTTTTAAAGCCAGCTGCAGTCTCACGGAAGATCTCAATAGATTCGTTCTCGAGCTCTTTGAGGATCGCTGGAATTTTGCTCATTACTTCACTGCCTTAAATTCATAGTCTGCATAAGTCTTTCCTGTCTTGGCCAAGAAATCTTCCTGAACTTTACTAGATCGATCTTGTTTAACCGTGGTTGGTGAAAGAGTCAATTTCTCCCAATTAGAAAAGCCTTCGAATTGAGCAAACTTCTGAATCTCTCTGACCTTATCTGGGTTATGGAGATCAACGAAGTCAACATCCAAAATTGAACAGCCTTGTTCCGTGGCAAAGTGGAAATAATCGGTATAGAACTTGGTGTAGTTATTGATGAAGTTATCGAATTCTCGTGGGTCTAAGTCAATTACTAGATCTGAAGTGCTGGCAGTATGCCACTTACCTGAAGCATTTGCCTTCTTATGTGAGACAAAGCGATCGAGGTGGTTTCTGCGAAGAAAGATAATGTGTGGTTTGAATTCAGCGATGATCGATTGCAGCACCGGATCGGAAAGATGCTGCGGGAAGATCTTGATGATATGAATTCCAGGAAGGCTCTGGATTGCAGCCATTGTGCGATGAGCATCTAAAGATGTGGTCTCAAATTTAAAGTATTTCCATGCTTTACGTTGCTTTCGAAGATTGAGCGAGTAGCGCAATGAGAAGAATGGATAGAAGCGATTGATTCGCTCAATCTGAGAATTCCACGCGTTGAATATGAAGAATTCGCCGTAATACCTAAAGCCGACTTCCTCATTAGATAGCAAGCTGCCAATGGCGTGCGTTCCTGAACGAGGGAAGGAAACTACAAAGACAATCTTCGACTTAACAGGTTGTGGTTTCTTGATATATCTAGTGTAAAAATACTTAGGAAGGGCCTTGATATTCAGAAGGGCCTTCTTGAAGGTGAGAATAAAGTCAGATTTAGCGGGCTTTTTGCCACCTGTGCGCTTATCGGACATTTTCCGATCTTATCAGTGGGCTATTTGATTATTGGTAGTCTTGGCGCATGGCATCGAATCCAATCAACACAATGGATCGATTCACCTCTTTTTCACATGAAATACAAGCCGTTGAGGCCCTTCGTAAGTCTCGTCGATCATCAATAAAAAAATATCCTACGGTCAGCGTTCTCGTCTCCACGCTTCGCCCCAACGATCTCTCGAGTTTGTTAACCCAACTCCTGGAGCAGACTCTTCCAACATTTGAACTTGTACTTGGTCTACACACTATCGACTTGAACGCTTTACATAAGCGCCAGATCGCAGCTCTCAATCGCCGCAAGGTAAAGGTTGTTGTTGAAAAATTCTCTGAAGATAAGACGTTGGGAACAATTCTTTCAACGCTAGCCGAATCATCTCGCGGTGAATTTATTGCCAAGATGGATGATGATGATTATTACGGTCCAGAACACCTCAGGGATCTTCTTGATGCCGCCATCGATACTGGCGCAGAAGTTGTCGGCCGAGCGATGAATTATGTATACCTAGAGCCACTTGATCTCACAGTTCGCAGGTTTGCTCCTCATGGAACACAAGCTGTTGAGCTTTGGAGTGATTGGGTCTGCGGCGGCACAATTCTGGCAAAGCGTGAGAGCGCGCAAGCTGCTGGTTGGTTTGGCTCTGGAAATACCGCTGTCGATCGTTTCTTACTCAGCAACGTGACCAATAACGGTGGAAAGATCTGGCGCACATTTGGCGCCGGCTATATCTATCGTCGCACCTTTACCTTCCATACCTATGTGACTAACTATTCGAAGTATCTCAATGGCGCCAATGAGCAAGTTGTCGGTATCTGGGAGCACCCAATCTTTGGAGGGCAGCGATGAGTTACGAGCCATATCGCTTTACCCGACCAACTGATTTAACTTTAGTTGCCCGCCCGAAACTCTCTGTTGCGGTGGTTATTGCCTGCCGTGATGGTCAAGAGAAACTCGATCTCGTACTTGCCTCCTTGGCTGCGCAGAGTTATCCAGCAGCCCTTACTTCGGTCTATGTCATCGATGATGGCAGCGCTAAAGCACTTGTTCTCCCTGCAATAAAGCCGGCAAAGACGCGATTGGTCTCCTATAAAAATAGCCCAGGCAAATGGGGAAAGACAGCAGCTACCAACGATTGTGTAGCCAAGCTAAAGGAAGATGTTCTCTGGTTTATCGATGCCGATATGGTCCTTGAACCAGATCATCTGGCACACCATATGAAGTGGCATCACGATAGCGATGATTACGCAGTTCTTGGCTGGAAGCGTTTTGTGAAGAATTGGTCATACACCCCTGAAGCTCTTGTCACCGCGCTTCGAGCGGGAGCTTTTGATTTACTGCATGAAGAGAGTTGGGGTAAAGATCTCTGGGAAGATCGCGTTACTCGTACCGAAGATTTGGTAAAGCCAGCACTCGATGGTTATCGCGCCTTTGTTGGTGCAACATTTTCAATTCGTAACGACCAGTGGCGCGAACTCGGTGGGTATAACCGTGACCTCATCACAGGTGAAGATACAGAACTCGGTTGGCGAATCTTCGCTCAAGGTCTTCGTACAGTTGTAGATCGCCAGGCTAATTCATGGCACCTAGGATACAGCACAGTTGAATCAAATAAAGAGCAGATTCATCGCCATAACGATCCATCGCTGGCACAGGTAATTCCACAGATGCATAGCGTTCGTGCAAAGAGCACCTTTGCTTGGTCGGTTCCCACATATCAAGTATTTGTCGATCTTCGCCAGACAACTCTTACCCAGTTTCTAGAGATGCGGAGCAAGCTTCTTGCACTTCCCGGAACTAACGCTCACTTCACATTGCTTGCTCCATGGAAGCTATTGTCGAAGCGATATTCACCTGTCGGAGATATCTATGCCGATATGCGTGAGATTCGCAATTGGCTACAGGGAGATTCCCAGTATTCCTTTGAAGAGATCGATACAGATGCAGAGATTACGATTGAAGAGATCATTGAGAGCTTTACCCACGGCTCAACCCCGTATTACATCTTTGTTGAAGCTCGCATGGAGATCGATCTCAAGGATCTAGTCGATCACCTTCTTGCAAGTGGCCAAGGTCTTGTGGGAGTTGCAGATAAGAGTGATCGCAGAGCCTTTGCACTCTTTGGCCCAGCGCTAGGTCGGGCGCTCACCGTGGATGGCTCGCTCTACAAGAGCATCTCACGCCAGTGGGGCGTGCTCTGGCTCAGCGATGACCGCTTTGCTCAAATTAACCAAGGAAAACATAACCGTCTGCGTCGATTTGCCCGATACATCAAGCGCGAAGGTAAGAAAGTTAATTCGCCCAAGCAACTGCTTATCTTTATTAAAAAGATCGCATCTCTGATCGTAAGAAAAGCGCTGGGCCGTGGCTAAGCCAACGATCATCCTTGCAACAAGCAATGGAATCGGAATGGGCCACTTGGCGCGCGCATCTGCTGTTGCACGCGAACTTAAGGGCAGCGCCAACCCTGTATTGGTTTCAGTCGCTGGGGGAATTGCCGAAATTCCATCAACAATGGAAATTCCATGTGAATACATCCCTGGAAAAAACCGCGGATGGATGGCGGCTCACAAATGGGATCGATACTTTCGTGATCGCCTCATTGCAATTGCAGATGAGACGGGTGCATCTGTAATTTCATTTGATGGAGTGGTTCCATATCCAGGATTTATTGCTGTGAAGTTAAAGCGACCAAAGATCAAGATTGTCTGGGTACGCCGAGGACTTTGGCAGAAGAATATCTTGCGATTTGCACTCCCACTGCAATCACGATTAGTCGATGCAATTATCGAACCCGGGGATATTGCACGTTCTTATGATCATGGCCCAACATCAGATCGTGGTGATGCGAAAATTACTCCACCTGTCTCGCTCTTTTCTGCAGATCGTGCGCTAGATCGCCAGAGCGCTCGAAAAGTTCTCGGGCTTGATCTTGATCGCCCAGCAATACTTGTTCAATTAGGAACCGGCGATAGCGATATGAACGAGAAGATGACAGCCGCTCTTCAAGGGCTCCTAGGCTGGAGCGATCTACAAGTTATCCTTACTAAAGATCCAGTTGATAGCAACGGTAAGAGCCTGGCTCCGAGTGGTCTTGATATCAAAGTTCTTCGCTACTTTCCATTAGCTGATGTATTGCCTGCATTTGATGCAGCAATTGCGGCAACTGGCTATAACAGCGTGCATGAGCTCTTGCCTGCGCGTATTCCGACAGTACTAATCTCAAATATTCGTGGAACCGATGATCAGGATGCTCGCGCACGCTGGTGCCATGATCATGGCTATGCCCTGCGCGCAGACCACTCTGATCTTGCAGATATCACTGCACAGGTAAAGCAATTGCAGTCACCTCAGGTGCGAGAGCGCCTTTCTCAGAAGTGTGCAGAGCTGTCGGATACATCCGGTGGCGCAGAAATTGCTCAATTGCTTTTAGATCTAGCGGGAAATATCAAAAAATCTCATTGGCTCAAGCAGCTTTTTAGGCTTCTCGCTACGCAGGCTATCCATAAAGCGACCTACCTGTATCGACTAGTACGGCCACACAAGAGGAGTGCGAACGTTGATAACTCAAGCGCGATCTTTAGCGCTGAAATTGATCCAGAATTTTTACGCTCAAACATCCGTGGAAGCCAGCGCTTTGAGCAGCTTATCCCTGGGGCAAGTAACCACTATCTAGAGCGCCGTCAAAAAATCGCACGAGATGCATATGGCAAATAAGAAAGTTCTGCTTACTGGCTTTGAACCATTTGGTAACGCTTCCTTTAATCCATCAAGTGCCGTAGTGCAAGAAATTGAAAAGAAGATCATTGATGGTGTGGATCTCGTCACCGAGGTACTTCCAGTTGAATTTAAGCGCTCTGCTGAGATTTTACTGGAAAAGATTAAGGAGACCGCGCCAGATATCGTGATCTGTCTAGGACAGGCTGAAGGACGCGATTACATCGGGCCAGAACAAGTGGCGATCAATCTTGCAGATGCGCGGATTCCAGATAACGCAGGAATCTCTCTTCACAATCAAGTACTTGTCGCTGGTGGACCAGATGCCTATTTCACTACGCTACCGATTCGCGAAATCGTTGAGGAAATACAATCTCAAGGCATTCCTGCAAAAGTTTCACTCTCTGCCGGTGCCTTTATCTGTAATGAAATTTTCTATAAGGCGCAGGAGCATTTACTCGATAGCAAGGTTTTCTCTGGCTTCATCCACTTACCTCTTGCACCTGTTCAGGCTGCAGAGTTTCCTGGACTTCCGACGATGCCACTTGAAGATCAGGTGAAGGCGATTACTACTGCAATTGAGGTCTGCGCCCGTGTCTAAAGAGATGAGCCAAGAGCAAGCAAAGGAGATTGTTCTCTCCCTTGCTGCGGGGTCATCGCGCACAATTATCGGCATCATTGGGAAACCAGGTGGGGGAAAGTCAACGCTCTCAAAGTTCTTACTTAAAGGGTGCGATGAGAAGTTAGTATCTGTATTGCCCATGGATGGATTCCATCTAAGCAATAAGGTTCTTAAAACTTTAGGTCGCTCCGATCGAAAAGGTGCGCCCGATACCTTCGATGTAAAGGGTTTTGCAGAGATACTCAAACGCGTTGCAGATGATCAGGAGAATCCGATCTACTATCCAATTTTTGATCGATCGATTGAGGAATCAATTGCAGCTCAAGGCGTTGTCCTACCAACTACTCGAGTTGTCATTGTTGAGGGAAATTACCTCATGCATGATCGCGATGGTTGGCAAGAGATATCACCCCTTCTCAATCAGAGCTGGTATGCCTACCTCGATGAAGATATTCGCATCTCACGTCTGATCTCACGCCACATTGCCTTTGGTAAAGATCCTGAGAGCGCCAAAGCGTGGGCAAAGGGGAGCGATCAGGCCAATGCAGAGCTGATTGAGGCGAGCGTGGCACGCTGCGATTTCCTTATTCGCTCCTAGCTACGCGTATAGTGTCCCTACGTGCGATTCTTAAATACACCCACGTATGACCTGACCTACGACGATGTCTTTATGGTGCCAAGTGCATCAGAGCTCTTAAGTCGAATGGATGTTGATCTCGCATCAACCGATGGCTCAGGAACAACCATCCCTCTCGTAGTTGCCAATATGACGGCAATTTCAGGACGACGCATGGCAGAGACTGTCGCACGTCGTGGGGCACTCGCAGTAATCCCGCAAGATATTCCACATGCAGTTGTGCATGATGTGATCTCCTGGGTGAAATCCCGCCACGTCTTCTTCGATACAGCAATCACTCTTACTCCGACTGACACCGTTGCAGATGCCATGAGCCTCATCCATAAGCGCGCACATGGTGCGATCGTTGTCGTTGAAGGTAAGAAGCCAGTTGGAATTATCACTGAAGATGATTGCACTTCGGTTGATCGATTTACTCAAGTCTCACAGGTGATGAGCAAGAATCCATTTGTAATTCCTGATTCCTTTAATCCGCGCGAAGCCTTTGATTTCCTACATGAGCACCGTCGCACAGTGGCTCCAGTTATCAATGCCGCTGGCGAGCTTGTCGGAATTTTGACTCGTGTTGGCGCGCTACGCGCCACTCTCTATTCACCAGCAGTCGATGCCAAAGGTCGCCTTCGCATTGCAGCAGCTGTTGGAATCAATGGCGATGTGGCAGCAAAAGCTAAGGCGCTGATTGATTCTGGTGCCGATGTATTAGTTGTTGATACCGCCCATGGCCATCAGAAGAAGATGATCGAAGCGCTCAAGGTTATTCGCGCACTTAGCCCAACAATCCCAATCGTTGCAGGAAACGTTGTTACCGCCGAAGGCACTCGCGAGCTCATCGCGGCAGGTGCCGACATCATTAAGGTGGGCGTTGGGCCAGGAGCTATGTGTACAACACGTATGCAGACGGGCGTTGGCCGCCCACAATTTTCTGCAGTCCTTGAATGTGCTGCAGCTGCGAAGGAACTCGGTAAATCAGTCTGGGCGGATGGTGGAGTTCGCCATCCGCGCGATGTCGCACTGGCACTTGCTGCCGGCGCATCACAAGTCATGATCGGTTCATGGTTTGCAGGTACCTATGAATCACCTGGAGATTTACAGCGTGATGCCAACGGCAAATTGTTTAAGGAATCTTTTGGAATGGCATCTGCTCGCGCAGTAGCGGCCCGTACCTCCACAGAAGATGCCTTTGATCGCGCTCGCAAAGCGCTCTTTGAAGAGGGAATCTCAACTTCACGGATGTATCTCAATGCAGCTCGTCCGGGCGTTGAAGATCTTCTTGATGAGATCATCGCCGGGGTACGTTCATCATGTACATATGCAGGTGCGCACGATCTCAAAGAATTTTCAGAGCGCGCAGTAGTCGGTATTCAATCATCTGCGGGATATGCAGAAGGTCGTCCGCTACATGCTTCGTGGACTATTTAACCGCGAAGAGCGATAGCAAACTCACGGAAATCTTCGACAAGGAGATCGATCTCTGCTTGGCCATGTGCCAAGGAGATCAACCACTGCTCATCTAGACCCGGAGGAGTGATGATTCCGCGGTTAAGTGAGAAGAGCCAGTGAGCCTCTGCGATTGTGAAATCTGTAGCCTTGTAATCGCGATAGTTGCGAACAGGTGTTGTCGACCAGGTGACGCAACCCTTCACACCAAAACCAACGGTATGTGCAGGTAGTTCGAATTCATCGATGATCGCACTGATGCGCTCAAGTGCCTGCATGTTAAGGCTTTCAGCCTTTTCCATCGCCTCATCTGTGCAGATGCGATCGATTGCGCGAATACCTGCCATAGCAAGTGGGTTTCCGTTAAATGTTCCGAAGTGAGCCATCTTGCCGTTTGTGACGTAATCCATGTACTTCTTCTTTCCACCAAATGCTGCAAGTGGAAGTCCGCCGCCGATAGATTTTGCAAGAGTGATCAAGTCAGGCTTAACACCTAAACGAGCTGATGCTCCATTTGCTCCTGCAGTGAGACCAGTTTTAACTTCATCAAAGATGAGAACAACGTTGTACTTATCGCAGAGTGCGCGAACGCCCTCGAGATAGCCGACATCAGGAAGAACGATTGCAAGGTTTTCCAGAACCGGCTCAACGATAAAGCAGGCGATCTTCTTGGCATTCTTCTTAAACATCTTCTCGAGAGCCTCGAGGTTGTTAAAGGGAACTACGTAGATATCGCCCGGCACGAGATTGGAGTCGATGTGAGCCTTTGGTTTTTCAGGATTTCCAATTTTATCCAGTGGTGGCTTTGAAGAGACAACGAATGGATCGTAGCTACCGTGGTAGCCGCCTTCAATTTTGAGGATACCCATCTTCTCTGTGGCAGAGCGAGCAACGCGAACGGCATACATCGTCGATTCGGTTCCTGAGTTTGTAAAGCGAACCTGGTCGATTCCAAATCGCTTACACATACGCTCGGCGGCATCTGTTGAGATAGGAGATGGAGTAACAAAGAGCATTCCTGTGCGTAGCGCGGTTTCAATCTCTTCAATAACGATTGGATTGAGATGGCCGGCCAACATTGCGCCAAAGCCCATAGAGAGATCAAGGAGCTTACGTCCATCGACATCGGTCATCCAGGCACCTTCTGCAGATGCAATCGAGATTGGATATGGATCCCAGTGCTGGAAACTTGAGGTTACGCCAAGTGGAAGGGAGTCGAAGGCGCGCTTGCTCTCAGCCTCAGATGCCTTCGTATTCTTTGTGAAATGGGCCCATTCATCGGCCAACACTTGTGCAACGCGATCTGGTGAGACTGGCTTTGATGTTGCAGGGATATGTCTAAAGGTACTTGCGTGATGCTTCTGCATCGAGGAATACATTTTAAGTCCAATTCGTTAGGGCTTTATTATCTCTGATCCCTAAATAAGTTGCAACCCGGCAGCAAAATCCTGCGTGTTTTACATTAAAAAGTTAGTAATTCAATCTTTTTTCCATCAAAGGTAAGAATATTTGCTTTTTTTCCTACTGCGATTTCTCCCACATTATTTAGCCCTAAAACTTTCGCAGGCAGAGTTGATGATGCATGAACTGCAGTTACAAGATCTGCCCCATCTTTATTGATGAAATTTAGAAAAGCTTCCTCCATCGTCAAAGTACTTCCGGCAAGTGCGCCATTTGAGGTCAAGCGAGCAATCGCATCTTTAACTTCAACTTCCAATTCGCCAATCGCATACTCTCCATCGCTGCCACCTGCGGCCGACATCGCATCGGTAATGAGGATGATTCGATTGCTCGCCTTTTTCACCATTGTCGTGATGACATCTGCCGGAACATGTGTTCCATCATTGATTAGCTCTAGCGCAATCTCTTCATCTTCAAGCACTTCAGTCGCCATTGATTGGCCCCCGACCATCTTGGCCATCGCATTTGTAAAGTGAGTGACTACCTGAGCGCCGGCATCGATGGCCGCACGCGCCGTATCTGCGTCGGCATCTGAGTGACCAATGGCAGCAATCACACCCTGTGAGGCCAGCCATTGAATTGATTCGATCGCACCCTCGAGTTCGGGGGCGATGGTGATCATTCGAATAGTTCCCTCACCGGTTGCAATGAGCGATTTGATCTCATCAAGTGCTGGAGCGCGAAGCAGCGCCGGATCGTGAGCACCGCACTTTGCGTGTGAGAGATATGGCCCCTCCAAGTGGATGCCAGCTAAATCACCGCTCTTCACGTAGGGGATCAATCTTTTAATCTGTTGGGTAAGAGTTGTCAGATCTGTTGTTACCAAACTTGCAATCTGCGATGTTGTGCCAGCGGCGCGATGAGTGTGAATTACCGACTCAATATGTGCCGCAACTGGATCTGCAAAGTAGAAACCGCCTCCACCATGACAATGGATATCAACAAAACCTGGAATTAAAGTCTGTGAATATTTCTGCTGGGCATCTGGGTTCTCGCCATCACCGATTGCAGCAATTAATCCATCGTGGATCTCAACCCAGATATTGCTGCGAACTTCACCGTCAATGACAGCACTGGCTGCGGTGATAATCACTTAAGGAAGACTTTCTCCACAACTAAATCAATGAGTTTGTACCACTCTTCAGGATCCATCTTGTTATCGACAAAGTCATCAACAATCATTCCCAACGTATATGCCTGGACTAAAACAGCACCGGCATGGGCATCAAAGTCGCTTGCATATAAACCTTTATTGCGTGCTTCGTTAATCAAATCGATGAGTGCATCTGTCAGACGAGTTTGTTCTTCAGCAAGGCGCGCTCTAAATCGTGGATTGTGTTCTGCTGCAGCGATTGCACGCGCACGTTGAAAACGAGTCTTGCTATAGACGGGATCTTGAGTAAATCGCGTTACTAACTTCAAGCCTTTGAGAATATCTTCCTTAGTCTTTACTTTAGCAAGCATATTCACGAGAGCTTCAACGCTTCTATCAACCCATGCGGCATAGCGCTCAACTTGAGCTTCCTCTAAAAGTTCACCGAGATCTTCAAAGTGATGATAGAGACTGCCTTTTGAGATTCCAGACTTTTCTAGAATTTCATCGACTGCAATCTCATCTGGCAACTTTGTATCAAGAAGCTCAACAGTCGTTGCAATCAGGAGCGCCTTAGTGGGGTGAATCTTTGTGGCCATTGACCTATTTAACTCTATGAAGTCGCTATCAGGATAGTTTTCAAAGTGCGTCAGGCTTATATCGAGGATAAGGTCACCCGTTATGAGAGCACAGACTGCCGTTCCAGTAAATGAAGTAATTGCTACCCGCAGAAGCCCGCGTTCACTAGATGCAAACGTTGCGATATCAGATACTGATCTTGTAGCCATCCTTGAGGCGGCGCGATGGGCACCTTCTGCCTTTAACGGTCAGCCATGGCGCTTCTTTGTAGGAAAGCAAGGCGATGCAACCTACTCACAGATCTTGGCTTCACTCGTTGAATTTAATCAATCATGGGCAAAGAACGCCTCAGCGCTGATTCTTGTAGCGGCAAAGCCAACTCGCGACGATGGCTCAATTCACGCCGATTATCAATTTGATTGCGGATTAGCAGTAGCCCAGCTGGTCATTGAGACCCACGATCGTGGATTAGTAGCTCATCAAATGACAGGCTTTGATAAAGATAAGGCTCGCACGGAGCTAGAGATGGCAAGTGAACTTGTACCGGTGGTTGTTATCGCAATAGGAAAGCAAGATGCGCCGGAAAAATTATCGGAAGCTATGGCAGAGCGTGAGGTTGCACCTCGTGGTCGCAAGCCCTTAGAAGAGCTTGTAATTGCAGGTTTACCAAAGATTTAAAAGCGTGAGCGAATCTTCCAGAGATCGATAAAGACTGGTTGAAAGAGCGTGCTCGCAAGATAGCCAACGCCACTTGATCCGCCAGTACCTGCTTTAGCTCCGATCGTGCGTTCAACCATTTTTACATGACGATATCGCCACTCTTGCATTCCTTCATCGATATCAACTAAGCGCTCGCAGACCATTGCACTTTCTGGATCGTGGCGATGGACTGCAAGAAGAATCTCTTGAATCTCTTCATTGCTCTCATAGTGCGTGGTTACATCACGATTAAGAATGTAATTAGGAATCCCGTGGCTGCGATGATTGAGGTAGGCAAGGGTTGAATCCCAGAGACTCTTTCGTGAAGTGATCTCACTAATTTCTGCTTGATCATGTGGCGGTAAGTGGCCGGCCATTTTGGAATCGCGGCGACCAAGAATTGCTTCCACTTTTCTAAATTGCGCTGATTGAAATCCACTCGATGATGCCAGGTATCCGCGGAAAGCGTTAAATTGCAGAGGTGTCATCGTCTCCAAGATATCGATCTGGGTGACGCAGACTTTCAAGATTGTGCGAATACGTCCCAAGATCGCCAAGCTGCGATGGGTATCTCCGGCTTCTAGCGATTGCTGGGCGGCGATAAACTCATGGATAAGTTGCTTAAACCAGAGCTCGTAGGTCTGGTGAATGATGATGAAGAGCATCTCATCATGCTCTGGACCTTCCGAAAGTGGGCGTTGCAGCTGCAGTAGTTCATCGACAGCCAAGTATGAGCTGTAGGTTAGAGCCGATTCGTAGTTCTCGTTCGGGGGATTACTCATGTAACTCTCGAATCCGATTGTTGGATCTTTTCGTATTGACGCGATGCAACGAGATCACGGATGCGCTGGAACCCATCCCAGATCTCAACGTAAGACGTTGGCAGGGGGGCTATCGCCAATCGGATTGAATTAGGAGTGCGGTAATCAGGGATGACATTGGCAAATTGACGCAAGGCAACACATATACGTGCTGCATCGGGATGTCCCAGAGAGATATGACCGCCGCGTTCGCTGGCATCACGTGATGTCAGCAAGGTAAATCCTAAATCGGCAAGCCATGCATCGTAGAGATCAATCATCATTGCAGTCCCGGTTGCAGCTTTCGCAGCAATAGCTCCAATGCCAGCTTCTTCGATCATTGAAAATGCGGTCTTCACGCAGCGCAACCCGATCAGTGATGGGCTTGCGATCTGAAAACCACGGATACCTTCTGCGCGTTCAAAGTCTGGTCCCATTCCAAATTGATCACCTTGCGAGAACCAACCTTGGATAGGAACTTGGAGCTCTGCCTGCACGCGCTTATTTACATAGAGCCAAGCAGGTGAGCCAGGTCCAGAGTTTCCATATTTATATGTGCAGCCGACTGCGATATCTACACCATTCTTATCGAAATCCATTTCAATAGCGCCAACTGCATGGCTGGCATCCCACAATAGAAATGCGCCATGAGTGCGGACTAAATCAGTAAGAGATTTAATATCGTTTCGTGCACCAGAGCGATATTGGATAACTTCAAGAGTTACCAGAGCGACATCGTCATTGAGGTACTTCTCAAGAATCTCTGGAGTAATTCGTTCGTTATCTGCGCTACCTGCGCTCTCGTTATCAATGATGATTAACTTCAGCCCAAATTGCTTGGCAATTCCATCGAGAATGTAGCGATCTGTTGGAAAGTTTGCGGCATCGGTAATGATTGTCTTGCGACCAGGGCGTGCATGGATGGCGGCAAGTGCTAATTGATAGAAGTTCACGGATGTGGTGTCACAGACCAAGACTTGGCCTGCCGCAGCACCGAGCGTTGCTCGCCCGAGAAGATCACCGGTTGGCTGAGCCTCATCTACCCAATGGCTCCATCCTGTGACGACTTCACGTCCCCACTCACCGAGCATGAAGTCGTTGACCGCTGTGACAGTTGCAAGCGGAAGGCGTCCAAGTGAGTTTCCATCGAGGTAGCACATCTCTGGATCTGTAATCATAAAGAGGGATTTAAAGCTCTTGAGTGGATCTTTCTCATCGAGAGCGAGTGCATATTCGCGGTCTGTAACCATCATGGTGCAAAGGTACGCTTCTCCACTATGGCGCGCAATCTTGTAAACCTCGAAGGAGTAAGTAAGGCCTTTGATATCCGCCCATTACTGACCAAGGTCTCCATTGGAGTCTCCGAAGGCGATCGCATTGGAATCGTTGGAAGAAATGGCGCTGGCAAGAGTACGTTGATGAAGATTATCGCCGGCATTGAAGTTGCAGATGAAGGTCGAGTCACACAAGGAAATTCCATTCGCGTGGGGATGCTCTCGCAGGTCGATGTTGCCGATAAGAGCGCAACCGTTGGCGACATTGTTATCGGAGATCGCGAAAAACATGAGTGGGCGAGTGATTCGAAGATCCGTGAAGTATTTACCGGGCTCTTTGGTGGTTTCGATGATCATCTCTTCGAACGAGTCTTCATCACACTCTCTGGTGGTGAGAAACGTCGCGTAGGCCTAGCCAAATTACTCATCGATGATCTTGATCTGATTATGCTCGATGAACCAACAAACCATCTTGATGTGGAGGGCGTTGATTGGCTTGCTCGCCATCTCAACGCTCGTAAAGATCTCGCAGTTCTCGTTGTGACACACGATCGCTGGTTCTTGGATGCGGTAACCGATCGCACCTGGGAAGTTGTAGGTGGCTCTCTCGAGGAGTACGACGGCGGGTATTCTGCATATGTATTGGCTAAGGCAGAACGTGCACGGCAAGCAAGTGCGATGGATGCCCGCAGAAATGCTTTGATCAAGAAAGAGTTAGCCTGGCTTCGCCGCGGCGCTCCAGCTCAGACGGTAAAGCCTAAGTTTCGCGTCGATGCAGCAAACGAATTAATTAGCAGTGAGCCTGCACCGCGCGATAAAGGCGAGTTACTCAAATTTGCACTCAACCGATTGGGCCGCACAGTCTTAGAATTTCAACACGCCAAGATTGCAGCAGGAGATAAAGAACTCATCGGTGAATTGACGTGGAATGTCGGCCCAGGCGATCGATTTGGAATAGTCGGAGTAAATGGCGCAGGTAAAACAACCTTGATGCGCACTATGGCATCAGAGATTGAAGTTGCAGCCGGCAAACTTGTCACTGGAATTACTGTAAAAATTGCCTTTCTCACACAGCACCTTGATGAGCTTGATCCAACGTGGCGCGTTCTCGAAGCAGTTGAAAATGTGGCTAATCACATTGAGATCGGTAAAGGAAAGACGCTCTCTGCATCTCAGTTATGCGAACGTTTAGGTTTTGACCGTGACGGACAGTGGACGCCGGTCGGAAATCTTTCAGGTGGCGAAAAGCGTCGCTTACAGCTGACCAGACTCTTGATGGATTCACCTAACGTTCTCTTACTTGATGAACCAACAAATGACTTTGATATTGAGACGCTGACAGAGCTTGAAGATCTGCTCGATAGCTTTGGTGGAACTCTTATTGTTATCTCACACGATAGATATTTCCTAGAGCGTGTCTGTGATCGCTTTGTCGGACTCTTGGGTGATGGAGAGCTTCGCGATCTTCCTCGCGGAGTAGATCAATATCTGGAAGAGCGCGCCAAGGCTCTAGCGCCGCAAACATCTTCCGGCGGTGGAAAGGTTTCCAACGCTGCCCAGCAGCGTATGCTGAAGAAGGATTTAACTCGCGTAGAGCGCCAGATTGAAAAGGCGCGAGAAAAGTTAGCAGCGCTCAAGACTGAGCAAGAGAGCGCATCATTTGATGCTGGGCGTCTAACCGAGATTGCTTCAGAGATTGCAGCTATTGAAAGTGAGCTAGCCACCCGAGAAGAAGAGTGGCTAGAGATTACTCTCGCCCTAGATAGCTAGATTAAGGTTCTCTTATGCAACATAAGCGCTTAGATGTATTAGCGGCGATTTCAGGTCTGATGATTGCCTTACAAGCGCGTGCAAATGGCGAACTCTCACACCGCCTAGATAATGGCTTACAAGCAGCTCTTGTCTCATTTGGTTCAGGGTTGATAATCATCGCGATTATTGCTCTCTTTAACCCAGCAATTAAGCAAGGAGTGCGCACTCTACGTGCCGCAGCTGCTGCAAAAGCGTTACCAACATGGACGCTCTTTGCAGGAATGCTTGGCGGAAGTTTTGTTGCGGTACAGACACAGATAGTTCCGCTGATCGGTGTGGCAATTTACTCAGTGGCATCGATTGCAGGGCAGAGTGCAATTTCGCTCTTGGTGGATCGCATCGGACTAACTGGAGGCGGCAAAAAGCAGATTACTCCGCGACGTGTCACTGCGGCATTTGTGACCGTTTTTGCTGTCTTTATCTCAGTAGCCGATCGTTTGGATGGACGCGATCTTTCAATTGCTGCAGTTGCACTTGGTGTCTTAGCCGGTGCAATCGTTGGAGTTCAACGTGCGCTTAATGGACAGATCAATGAACATTCGAATCAAAGTTTTACGACATCGCTCCTCAACTTTGCAATGGGGACAACATTCTTACTTGTCTTGCTCATTGCAGCGATGCTCATCGGTGGCATGGAGCTTTCGCCACTTCCAGCAGGGCCTTGGTGGATCTATACAGGCGGTGTCATTGGCGTGATCTACATAGCCTTCACATCCACGATCGTGCAGCACTTAGGAGTCCTTACATTTACGCTCATTAGCGTGGGTGGTCAACTTCTTGGATCACTCCTTATTGATCTCTTCTCACCAACCGAAGGTGTACAGGTAAGTGTGTACCTAGTGACGGGAATTATTCTTACTTATCTCGGAGTACTTGTCGGTGGCGTACGAAATTCACAGTTAAAGAGAGCAGCCACAGAGTAATAAAGATCCACCCGATGGTAACGGCCCAGGTCTTCACCCATGGAATAGATGCTGCGTAATAGCCGGACATAGTGATTCCAACGCCCCAAATAAGAGCGCCTAAAGAATTTGCTAGTAAGAACTTGTAGTAATTCATCGATGATGTACCGGCAATTGGTGGCACAAAGGTACGTACCCATGGGATAAAGCGAGAACCCACAACTGCCCAGAAGCCATACTTCTGATAGTAGATATCAGATTTAGCAATCATCTTCTGAATCTTCGGAGATTTTCTCTTATCCAAATATGGACGGCCGATAACGCGGCCAAAGGCAAAGCCGACTTGATCTCCGAGAAATGCTGCAGAGAAGACGACGATGGCAAGAATCGCGGGATTTATATTTCCATGGCTGGCAGCGACGATTCCTGCGGCAAAGAGCAGCGAATCACCTGGCAAGAAGAAGCCAAGTAAAACGCCAGTTTCTACGAAGATGATCGTTCCAACAATTAAGTAAAAGACAAAGGGAGCTAGATTCTCGAAATTTTCTACGAAGAATCTAGTTAAATCGCTCATACACTCATCTTTACTGCAGCGGCTACCTTAGTTACTACTTGTGGATCAAAGACGCTTGGAACGATAAATGAAGCGTTAAGTTGAGATTGTGAGACGCAGTCTGCAATTGCATTGGCGGCTGCTACCAGTAGGTCATCTGTAATCTTATGAGCCTGGGCATCGAGCAAGCCTCTAAAGATTCCAGGAAATGCGAGAACATTGTTGATCTGATTTGGTTGATCGCTACGCCCTGTTGCCACAACTGCTGCATATTTGCGGGCAATAACTGGATCGATTTCGGGATCTGGGTTTGCCAGTGCAAAGACAATTGACTTATCTGCCATCGCAGCAATATCTGCCTCCGATAAAACATTTGGCGCGCTTACGCCGATAAAGACATCCGCACCGGTCATGGCCTGATGGATTTCGCCGCTGAAATTCTCTGGGTTTGAGTGATCGATAAACCAAGCGCGCATTGGATCTTCGCGATCACGAGAGTTGTTAATCGCCCCATCCTTATCAAAAGCGATTATGTTTTTGGCACCGCTTTTAACCAGCAAGCGGGCGATGGCAGTTCCGGCAGCGCCAGCACCACTCATAACGATCTTCACAGCTCCGATATCTTTTTTCACAAGCTTCAATGAATTCTTCAAGGCTGCAAGAACGACGATTGCCGTTCCATGCTGATCATCATGGAAGACGGGGATATCGAGTAGCTGGCGAAGTCGCGCCTCAATTTCAAAGCAACGTGGTGCAGAGATATCTTCAAGGTTGATTCCGCCGTAGACAGGTGCGATTAATTGAACGGTGCGGACAATTTCATCAACATCTTGAGTATCAAGACAGACAGGCCAAGCGTCAACATCTGCAAAGCGCTTAAAGAGTGCAGCCTTTCCCTCCATCACAGGAAGAGCAGCGGCAGGTCCAATATTTCCTAGCCCTAAGACTGCAGAGCCATCGGTAACAACAGCGACTGTATTGCGCTTCATGGTGAGGCGGCGCACATTTGTTGGATCTTCAACGATTGCCTGGCTGATGCGCGCAACACCTGGAGTGTAGGCACGAGAGAGATCATCACGTGTTTTAAGTGGAACTTTTGATGCAATCTCGATCTTTCCACCAAGGTGCAATAAGAATGTACGGTCTGAAACTTTACGGACGACAAGGCCCTCGATGATATTGAGAGAAGCTGTTATCTCTTCTGCATGATCTGCATTGACAGTGTCACACGTTACGTCGATGACTACGCGATCGAGGAGCGATTCCACGACATCGAGAGCGGTAATTGTTGCGCCAGCTGCAGAGAGTGCAGAGGTAATTAGTGCTACTGGTTGGAGATCTGGCGAACCTTCAACACGAATTGTAATTCCATACCCTGGGGAGGTTGAAGCCATTTACACAACACCGTAGAGACGATCACCAGCATCACCAAGGCCTGGAACGATGTAGCCATGTTCGTTTAATTTTTCATCAAGTGCACCTGTAACAAGATTGATTGGAACACCAGAATCTTTAAATGCCTCTTCAAGAACAGCGATTCCTTCTGGAGCTGACAAGATGCAGATTGCAGTGATCTCTGTTGCACCACGTTCAATAAGGAAGTTAATGGCAGCAACAAGAGTTCCACCGGTTGCAAGCATTGGATCTAAGACAAAGCATTGACGACCTGAGAGATCTTCTGGAAGACGATTTGCATATGTGCTGGCCTGAAGAGTTTTTTCATCACGGACCATGCCAAGGAAACCGATTTCAGCAGTTGGAACTAAACGGCTCATGCCTTCAAGCATTCCAAGACCTGCGCGAAGGATTGGAACAACAACGGGACGTGGCTCTGCAAGTTTGACGCCGGTAGTTGGTTGGACCGGGGTGACGATATCGACCTTCTCTACGCGCACATCGCGCGTTGCCTCATAGGCAAGGAGCGTGACGAGCTCTTCAACGAGGTGTCTAAATGTTGGCGAATCAGTCGTCTTGTCGCGCAGAACAGTTAATTTATGTGAGATCAGCGGATGGTCGGCAACATGAACTTTCATAACCCATACCTTACCGCCCTTTCATTCCACCCCAATGAGTGGGAATATGAGCGATGTGACACAGGATCAGGCAGACGAGCCACTCATCAACGATGTGGATATTGCTGTTGCGGCCTGGCATGAAGATGGGCGTTGGTCGCTAGCCCTGTTGCCCGATGCGCAAGACCTTCCTCAGGTTATCGATCGCCTCAAAGCACAACAGACAAATGGTGGGGCGCTGGCACTACTTGCTATCGATGAAGAATTTTTTATCATCATTCGCGTTCTTGGCTCACATATCAAACTCTTCTTAAGCGATATCACCTGCGCAGTCGATTACGACATTGCTGCAGAGCTGATTGAAATTTGCGATCTTGATATGCCAGATGAAGATGACGAACCATTTCCTGCAGGAGATCTCGACATCATCTCCGACCTTGGAGTGCATCGCATGGAGCTTTCAACACTCTGTGACGATGCAGATTTATTTCCTGATGAACAACTTGAAGCGATCGCTAGTCGCCTGGGATTTGGTGAAGAGTTCGCACATCTATTGGAGTTATAAAATTCTTAACCATCACGACCTCATGGACCAAGCACTCACGATTGCCCGACAAGCGTTAGCAACCGGTGATGTGCCCGTCGGCGCAATCGTCGTCAATGCAGATGGAATTGTTATCGGAACTGGCTTTAACGAACGCGAAGCCAATAATGATCCAACTGCTCACGCAGAAGTCGTTGCAATCCGCAATGCGGCCCAGCGTTTACAGAAATCTCGTTTAGATGGCTGCACCCTTGTTGTCACTCTTGAACCGTGCGCGATGTGCGCCGGAGCAATTGCACAATCACGAATTAGCTCACTTGTATTTGGCGCATGGGATGAAAAAGCTGGCGCGGTTGGATCGGTCTGGGATGTACTACGTGACCCACGCTCAATATTTAAAGTTGAGGTCACCGCAGGGGTAAAAGAGCAAGAGAGCGCTCAGTTACTGAAAGAGTTCTTCTCAGACAAGTAGTTCGTATGAAGGGTTGAGAATAATCAGCGATCCTTCTTCTTCGCCCACCATTCCCTCTGCACGAATCTCTGATCCCACCTCAAGGCCAGCGATCTCGCGGCGACCTAAGAATTGAAGGGTTACTCCACCACTCTGATCCCAGACTTCAACCTGGAGATATGGCGCAGAGCCACGCGGAGCGCTCTTAATTGAGGTTACCTGGCCTTGGACATGTGCGCGCTTGCGCCATTCGATCTGGCCGATAGGTGTCATGTTCTCTGCATAATGGCTGATCGGCTCTGCCTGCTTCATGACATCCTGAACCGGTTTAAATGGTGCCGGCTTTGCAGCAACTTTAACTTCTTCAACCTTAACTATTTGTGGAGTTGAGCCAGAGAGAATGCGATTGACGTCAAATGGAACGATCGTTGCAACGACGCGTTGTAGTTGTGAAATAGGAGCTGCAATCTTTTCTGCAGTTTGATCGTGAAGTAAGCGACCCAAGAATCCAGAGTAAGCACGTCGAGGAAGTAAGAGCGTGAGCTCGACATCTGGCTTTTCAGTCATGCGCAATGAGTACTCAAGGGCCGCGTTAGGTAGGCGACGATCTGGACAATCGATAAGTTCAAGAGTTACATCATCGAGAGCTTCAGAATTTGCCCACGCTTCTTGAATCTCTTCTGCGCGACGATCATCGATCACAAAGTGAACCGCGCTTAACTTGCGAGGCTTAAGGCTTCGGGCGTAACGAATGGCACCGACGGTTGCAAGATCGACGTTATCAACTAAGACAGTTACATCATGGCGGGCAATTGAGGTAGCGCGCTCGTGTTCGGTCTTAACTGCAAGAGCACTCTGTTCGCTGGTGTATCTGCGTCGAAGTCTTAAGAACGAGACAACCAAGATTGGCGAGATCACAAGGACAAGCCATGCTCCTTGTGTAAATTTCACAACAGAGAAGATGATTACGATGGAAAGCGATACCGCACCAGCCATCCAGTTGATTACATATTTAACCTTCCAACCTTCTGGCTTGGTTCGCTTAAAGAAACGAGCCATTCCAAATCCAGCCAAGGTAAAGCCGGTAAATACTCCCAGTGCGTAGAAGGCGACAAGGTGTTCCACTGATCCTGCAGTAATCAGGACTAAGAAGATTCCGCCACCTGCAAGAAGCAGAATTCCATTTGAAAATGCCAATCTGTGGCCACGTTTAGTTAATTGACGTGGCAGGTAACCATCGGTTGCAACGAAGTTACAGAGCAATGGAAAGGCGCTATACGTCGTATTGGCGCCAGCAAAGAGAATAAGCATCGTTGCTGCCTGGACCATGACGAACATAAATTGGCCAAAACCATCGGTTCCCATGATTGATTTGGCGATCTGGGAAATAACTGTTGGCGTGCCAGATTCGTATGGCATCGCCTGAATGTGATGGGCAAACCATGAAACACCGAGAACCAGAGTTCCTAGCAAGGTACTCATGATGACAAGAGTTCTGCGTGCGTTCTTATCTTCAGGAGCCTTAAAGAGTGCAACTCCATCTGAGATTGCCTCAAGGCCAGTCAGTGATGAACCACCATTTGCAAATGCTCGGAGCAGAATAAAGATTCCAGCAACGGTGAGAATTCCTTGACCTTCGCCAACTTCGATGGCTCCAGGTAGATCTGTTTCAAGTACTGGAAGAGTTCCTGTAATCAAGCGCCAGATGCCAACGCTAAAGACGATAAACATCGAACCGACGAAGAAGTAGGTAGGGAAGGCAAATGCCTTACCAGCTTCTTTAACGCCGCGAAGATTTCCATAAGTTAAGAAGACGATGACAACCAAAATCATCGGAATCTTCCATGGCGCAAGAGATGGGAAGGTCGAGATGATTGCGGCAACTCCTGCTGCAGATTGAATAGCAAGTGTGACGATGTAATCAAGCATCAGTGCAACGGCTGCAATCTGTGCAACTACGGGGCCGAAGTTATCGCGCGAGACTATGTAGGCGCCGCCTGTCTTTGTATAGACAGAGATGACGTTGCGATATGAAAGAGTAATTAGAATAAGAATTGCAATGACAACGCCGGTCATCGGCATCAAAATGGTGAATGCTGCTAGACCAAATGCAGGCAAGAGTGCGATGAGAATCTGTTCAGAACCGTATGCCGAAGATGAGATGCAATCTGATGACAAGATCCCAAGGCCGTATCGCTTACTTAAACGTTGATGGCCAAGTGAGTGACGGTTGAGTGCGCCACCTAAGAAGCGGCGCTTAATTTTGTAAGTAAGTGGATCTTCCAGCGGAGCATGATCTTGTAAGGCGACCGGGGTTGGTGCTCCATCGGTCCAGGACTTAGGCACTTCATCTCCCTTTAACGGCTGGCTTTCGGGCGCTAGTGGCGACCTTTTTACACTCTGAGTATCCTCATCTTATGCGTACTCAGATGTTTATCAACGGAGAATGGGTCGATGGAGTAAAAACCACGCCTGTCTATGACCCAAGCGACCTCAGCGTCATTGCAGATGTGGCCCTGGCCGGAGATAGAGAGTGTGAGGCAGCCCTTGCTGCAGCAGATAGCGCCAGCGCATCATGGGCGGCAACTGCTCCACGAGTACGCAGTGAGATCTTGCGCAAAGCATTTGAAATCATGAGCGCAGAAGCCGATTACTTGGCAGAGCTTGTCTCCAAAGAGAATGGAAAAGCACTCCCTGATGCAAAGGGTGAAGTTCTCTACGCCGCAGAATTCTTCCGTTGGTTTGCAGAGGAAGCAGTACGTACCCCTGGAGATTTCAGAAAATCACCAAGTGGAGATAAGCGCATCCTTGTTACCCACCAACCCATTGGTCTCTCACTTTTAATCACACCATGGAATTTTCCAGCAGCGATGGCCACACGAAAAATTGGTCCAGCAGTTGCAGCCGGATGCACAATGATTTTAAAGCCAGCCGGTGAGACACCTCTGACCGCGCTCGCAATTGCCGACATTATGGATCGCGCTGGACTTCCAAAGGGTGTTCTCAATGTCATTCTTCCCGAAAACACAGGTCCGGCAATAAGCGCGATGTTGCACGATCCACGACTAAAGAATCTCTCATTTACTGGATCTACCGAAGTCGGTCGCATCTTGTTACGTGAAGCATCTGATCGGGTCATCCGCTGCTCAATGGAGCTCGGCGGAAATGCACCATTTGTAGTTCTCGATGATGCAGATATCGATGAGGCAGTTAAAGGTTTGATGCTCGCCAAGATGCGCAACGGCGGAGCTGCATGCACCGCTGCAAATCGTGTCTATGTGCAACGCCCAATCGCCGCAGAATTCACAAAGAAGTTCTCAGCTGCAATGTCAGCCTTTGTTATGGGACGTGGTCGGGATGCAGGAATTCAACTTGGCGCAAGTGTTTCGATTAAAGAGCGCAATAAGATTGCAGAACTTGTCGATCAATCTGTAGCAAGTGGTGGAAAAGTTATTACTGGTGGCGCACTTCCAGATGGTCCTGGCGCTTTCTACCCAGCAACAGTTATTGAAGTAGGCGCAGATAACCCAATCCTGAACCACGAGGTCTTTGGTCCAGTAGCTCCAGTAGTTACCTTCGATACCGATGAAGAGGCGATTACTCTTGCCAACAGCACCGATTACGGATTGATTAGTTACGTTTATTCAGAAGATCTCAAGAGGGCACTTCGCATGGCTGAAGCGATCGAATCTGGAATGGTTGCAATCAACCGCGGCGTGATCTCAGATCCTGCAGCGCCATTCGGTGGAGTAAAGCAATCAGGCCTTGGCCGCGAAGGTGGCTTTGATGGCATTCACGAGTTCCTTGAAACCAAGTACATCGGCGTCGAGATTTAGTTTCACCTTCTACGAAACCTAAATCGCCATCGAGTATTTCTGTTCTGGAAAAAGAATACGATTCTATTTCGCCAATTTACCTCTCGATAAGCACCTTGCTCCTGCTGATCCCGTCTCCGAGTCTGAGAATTTTGGAAATATCCCACCTCTAACCTTTGCCCGGAAACCTCTTCTTTGAAGTGCGCTTGTGCGCTCAATTTCCGCGCTTCGAGTTCATCACCTAGCTCGTCGAACTTTCTTTCGTATTCTCTCTTGTTATCGTAAGCGATCTCGTAAAACCACCGGAAGTGTTTAGTTTCAGGGTCGTACTTGTGTCTTTTAATTACATAACGGACTATTTCATCGTTAAATGGATCTACCTCGGCCATCTCGTTCCTCATCTCTACACCAGTTAAATTGGAGTGACAGGAAATCAATAAAAGTTAAAGAGATGCGCTGCCACGGATTGGTCTGATGGTCTTACCTCTGGCTGACAAGTGTGGTTCTTAATCCACAATCATCCTTTGGATGGAGTAAGAAATCAGCGTTCGACAACGAAGGTGGATTAGATGCCACATATGAAATGTTTCAAAGTGAATATATTGGAGTTGCGATCCAATGATTCTTACAAGGTTCGTAGTTTTGTAAGAATTTCCATGTCATTGGTCCTCAATTTTTTAATGAATCCTTTAACGAGATTCCCCCCATCGGCATAGTAGGCAAGGGTGTAATACGGATAAGTGTTGAAGCCGTAGCCGGTGTACTCCTGGGATATTGGTCCGGGAATCGGAAAGTTAGTTATTACATCAACATCACATTGAGCAAAATATTTTTGAAGTTTTTTTACGTTATGTCTCCTAACTCTTGTCAAGAGTATTTCTCTAAGATCAGTTAGACACTCATCAGAGCCTAACTTTCTTGCGGAATAGTTCACCTTTCTATCCTTGAGGATAAAAGTTGCTTCACCATTTGCGATCTTCCTATTCGCTATTCCATTATTCAAAAGAAAGTTTGCTTGACGAATATATAGGTCGCTATTAATTTCGAGCAGATACTTATAGAGAGCTCTTCGTTCCTCTTGGAATCGGAGACCTCCCGAAGTTAAGCATTCTTCAAAGTAACTCACCCTCCTATTGTGCACCTAGGAGGCACCCCACCGCTTCAAATTTTCCTGAGTCACCCTTGACGGTCAACTTTTTTCCGCTTTCCAAGTAAACGTACCCCGTAGCAACGCCGCGATAGGACGCAGGGGATCCATTTCTACAAGGAGCAAATAAGTCTTTGAAGGTAACCACATTAGGCGCTTTGGCCGTTGAACTCTTTCTCCGATTTTCAAATGAGTAAGCGGTTACTTCGCGGTTATTTTGGATCTTCTGAATATATGCGTTTACTTGTGTGTATTTTTGTGGCACATTGCAAGTTGAGGTGATGTTCAATTTGATAGCATCTAAATTTCGATCCTCAGACAAACTCGTTGAATAGTGTGGCCTCTCGATGTTTAAAACACACTTTGGCTCAGGCGAATCTAAGTTTTGGAGTACCAAAAACTGTAAAGCCAGTAAACCGACTAAAGCAATGCCGGGAATTCTGGGGGCGAGTAGTAATGATTTGGAAACTTTTATAGGCATCCTAGAAAACTATGCAAAAGCTGTGACATCCGTAATCGGGTTGTCCCCAGCGCGGTTGCAATGGACGGCTCGAAATGAGCGGAGGATGTCCCAGCTTGTGATGTGTAAATGAGGCAGGGGTTCCTCGGGAATGGGCGATTCGGCAATGAGTGAATCAGTCGAAGCGAGTGAAACTGGCGGAGGATGAGGGATTTGAACCCTCGAAAGGTTGCCCTTTACACGCTTTCCAAGCGTGCGCACTCGGCCGCTATGCGAATCCTCCAAATGAGCGTGCTAAGGGTATCGCCGCACTCACTATGATTTCACCAGATCCTCCGCGCGGCATTACCGCGCTGAACTCCCCCAGGGTAGGAATACAGCAAGGGTAGGCGTGCTCTGATGGGTGCGCGGAGGGTCCCTTTCATCTTTAGAATCGCCATAGGTAGGACCAGCAGAGACGAGCCAACAGAAAAGAGTAAGGGGAGACGATGTCACTAGCGCTATATCGCAAGTATCGCCCTTCTCAATTTTCAGATGTCATCGGGCAAGAACATGTCACTGTTCCATTATCGAATGCTCTCGAATCAGGTCGCACACATCACGCATATTTATTTAGCGGACCTCGCGGTTGCGGAAAAACATCGAGCGCTCGCATCATGGCGCGATCACTTAACTGTGAAAAAGGACCAACACCGAATCCCTGCGGTGAGTGCCAGTCATGCAAAGATTTAGTTGCAAATGGTCCAGGTTCACTTGATGTTATTGAATTAGATGCTGCAACACATGGTTTGGTAGATGATGCGCGCGATCTTCGCGATAAAGCATTCTTTGCACCAGTACAGAGCAAGTACAAGATTTACATTATCGATGAAGCACATCAGCTTGGACCGGGAGCTGCCAATGCACTTCTTAAAGTTGTAGAAGAGCCGCCTCCCCACGTTATCTTTATCTTTGCAACAACTGAGCCAGAGAAGTTAATCTCAACAATTCGCTCACGTACCCATCACTACCCATTCCGTTTAGTGCCACCAGGAATTTTGGGTGAGCACCTTGAGAAGATCTGTTCACAAGAAGGCGTCAAAGTAGCAAAGGGCGTAATTCCTCTCGTTGTTCGTGCAAGCGGTGGATCTGTTCGTGATGCCTTGAGCATCTTGGGCCAACTACTTGCTGGCGCTGGTCCTGATGGCGTGAGCTATGAGATCGCAATTCAATTACTTGGATTTACAGATGGCGCACTTCTTGATGATGCGGTTGAAGCACTTGCTGCACGTGATGGTGCAACGCTCTTTAAGACAGTCGATCGCGTCATTGAATCAGGACATGATCCACGTCGCTTTGCCAGTGATTTCCTTGAGCGCCTTCGCGATCTGATGATTGTCGATGCGCTAGCTGCAACAAGCGCTAATTCGATTCTGCGCGATATTCCAGAAGATCAACTTGAGCGAATGGTTGCCCAGGCTAAGAACCTAGGAGCTGCAACTCTTTCTCGCGCTGCAGATATTGCTGCAGAAGGCCTTACCCAGATGCGTGGAGCAACTGCTCCTCGCTTGATTCTCGAACTCATCTGCGGACGCATGTTGCTACCGATGGGAGATTCCAGCGATTCTGGAATGCTCGCACGCGTTGAACGACTAGAGCGCGTACAAGGAATGGCGACATCGGCACCTGCGGCCGCACCAGCTGTAACACCAGCACCTGCAAAGAAGGCAGAGCCAGTTACACAATCAATCGTTGAAGAGAAAGTCGAAGCCAAGGTCGAGGTAAAGGAAGTTGTACAAGAGGTAAGGAAGGCTGCTGCAGCGCCAGTTGATTCACTTGATGTTGCAGCCCTTCGCCGCATGTGGCCTGAGGTTATTGAAAATGTAAAGAAGCGCCGTCGCCTTACTTGGTCGTTATTGAGTGCAAGTGCGCAGATCTTGGGCCTTGATGAGAAGGCGATAACAATTGGAATTGCTAATGCTGGAGCGCGCGATTCATTTATCCGCTCTGAATCAGATGAGATTCTCCGCCAAGCATTCATCGATGTCACCGGCCTTGATCGCAAGATCGAAGCGATCGTAGATCCATCTATCGATCCCAACAGCAACCCTGTTGCTCGCGCAGTGCGCACAGATGAAGCGCCAACAGATAAGACTCTTCTGAGCGGTGCAGCACTTCTTGCCGCCGAGCTTGGTGCAACTGTGATCTCTGAGAAGAATAATTAAGTATGACTTCTGGAATGTATGAAGGTGCGATCCAAGATTTAATTGATGCCCTTGGCCGCCTACCTGGAATTGGTCCAAAGTCGGCACAGCGCATCGCCTTCCATATTCTGCAGAGCGAGAACGAAACCGCGCATGCACTTGTAGATGCAATCCGCACAGTCAAAGAACGTGTGAAGTTCTGCGTTCAATGTGGCAATGTCTCAGAAGAGAGCGAGTGCCGCATCTGTCGCGATCCGCGACGTGATCCATCACAGATCTGCGTTGTTGAAGAGAGTAAAGATGTGATTGCAATCGAGCGCACCCGTGAATTCCGCGGCAAGTATCACGTGCTCGGTGGAGCCATCAGTCCGATCGATGGCATCGGCCCGGATCAACTTCGTATCCGCGAATTGATGACGCGACTTTCAGATTCAAAGATCACCGAAGTCATCTTGGCGACAGATCCCAACCTCGAGGGCGAAGCGACAGCTACCTATCTCGCCCGTTTGATTAAGCCGATGGGCCTTAACGTCTCTCGCCTTGCCAGCGGATTGCCTGTAGGTGGAGATCTTGAATATGCAGATGAAGTCACACTCGGTCGTGCCTTTGAGGGGCGTCGAAACGTAGAAGGATAACTTTCCTACATAGTGAGATGCTGACCGTCTCATAATATGAAATATCGGCAATTCGGGTAGCCCCAAGAGCCACCCATACTTCAGACTTACCCACATGGGACTCATCGTTCAGAAATATGGCGGATCTTCTGTGGCAGATGCCGAGGGGATGAAGCGCGTTGCCGCTCGCATTGTTGCGACCAAGAAGGCGGGCAACCAGGTCGTTGTCGTCGTGAGCGCCATGGGCGATACCACCGATGAATTGATCGATCTAGCCAATGCAGTCACGCCGATCCCACAAGGTCGCGAGCTCGATATGTTGCTGACAGCCGGTGAGCGAATCTCGATGGCACTTCTTGCGATGGCGATCAACAATTTAGGTTTTGAAGCACGCTCATTTACCGGAAGCCAAGCTGGCGTGATTACAGATTCTGTTCACGGCAAGGCGCGCATCATCGATGTGACTCCAGGACGAATTCAAGAAGCGATCAGTGAAGGTGCAATTGCAATCGTTGCAGGCTTCCAAGGAATTTCTCAAGATACAAAAGACATCACAACCTTAGGTCGTGGTGGTTCAGATACAACTGCAGTTGCGCTCGCAGCAGCACTTGAGGCAGATGTCTGTGAAATCTATACAGATGTTGACGGTGTCTTTAGCGCAGATCCCCGCGTCGTTCCTGCAGCGCGCAAGTTAAAGACTGTTACCTATGAAGAGATGCTCGAACTTGCAGCAGCGGGTGCGAAAGTTCTTCACCTACGTTGCGTTGAGTATGCACGCCGTTACGACTTACCAATTCATGTCCGTTCATCATTTTCACCTAACGAAGGAACCTGGGTGGTTGCAAACCATCCTGAAGGAGGCACCATGGAGCAAGCAATCATCTCAGGCGTTGCACACGACAAGTCTGAAGCCAAGATCACCATCGTCGGTGTTCCTGACCGAACAGGTGTTGCAGCGCGCATCTTCCAAGCAATTGCAGATGCCGATATCAATATCGACATGATTGTGCAGAATGTATCTGCAGCAGCTACTGGCCTTACCGATATCTCATTTACATTGCCAAAGGCGGAAGGATCAAATGGCACCGCAGTCTTGCAGCGCATCCAAGGCGAGGTCGGCTTTGCATCGATTCTCTACGATGACACAATCGGCAAGCTCTCACTTGTTGGCGCAGGAATGCGTTCAAACCCAGGTGTAACTGCAACATTCTTTGCGGCAATGTCTGATGCCGGCGTCAATATCGAAATGATCTCAACCTCTGAAATTCGCATCTCCATCATCGTTCGCGAGACCGATCTAGAGCGTGCAACAAAGGCAGCCCACACTGCTTTCCAACTTGATGCAGATCAGATCGAAGCAGTTGTATACGGAGGTTCGGGTCGATGACACAAAAGCCATCACTTGCAGTTGTCGGTGCAACCGGGGCAGTCGGTACCGTCATGCTCGGCATTCTCTCTGAGCGCACCGATGTCTGGGGCGAGATTCGTTTGATCGCATCTGCACGTAGCGCAGGTAAGAAGCTCATGTGTCGCGGCGAAGAGTTAACAGTTGTTGCACTTTCTCCAGAGGCATTTGATGGAATCGATGTTGCAATGTTCGATGTTCCAGATGAAGTTTCTGCTGAGTGGGCACCGATTGCAGCTTCTCGTGGTGCGGTCGTAGTCGATAACTCTGGTGCATTCCGTATGGATGCAGATGTTCCATTGGTAGTCCCTGAGGTAAACCCACAAGATATTAAGAACCGTCCACGTGGAATCATCTCAAATCCAAATTGCACAACCCTTTCGATGATTGTTGCAATGGGCGCTCTCCATCGCGAATACGAACTTAAAGAACTTGTCGTCTCTTCTTACCAAGCAGCATCTGGTGCGGGGCAAGCAGGAATCGATGCGCTACGCCAACAGATCAAAGATGTTGCCGGATCAGATGCCGGTGATGTTGCAGGAGATGTCCGCGCAATCGTTAAAGACCTTGGCCCATTTCCAGCACCCCTTGCACTCAATGTTGTTCCTTGGGCTGGCTCTCTTAAGCAAGATGGGTATTCATCTGAAGAACTTAAGGTACGTAATGAATCAAGGAAAATTCTTGGATTACCTGACCTCAAAGTTTCAGCAACCTGTGTTCGTGTTCCAGTCATTACAACTCACTCATTGACTGTCCATGCAACATTTGCAAAGGAGCCTTCACGTAAGGCTGCCCAAGACATATTGGCAAATGCTGCTGGCGTAAAGCTCGTTGATGATCCAGAGAATTATCAATTCCCAACTCCAGCTGATGTTGTTGGAACTGATCCGACATGGGTTGGTCGAGTACGTAAGAGCATCGATGACCCAATGTCATTGGATCTCTTCGTCTGTGGCGATAATTTGCGTAAGGGAGCAGCGTTAAATACTGCTCAAATCGCTGAATTACTCGCTGTCGAATTCACAAAGTAAGGCTGGATAGACTGCCCTCCATGACCATCGTCGTTGCTGGAGGTACAGGCCTTGCTGGCTCTGCCATCGTCCGGGCATACGTTGGCGCAGGCCATGAGGTCATTCCAGTTAGCCGCAAGGTTGTCGATCTCCTTGATCGCGATGCCACCTTTGATTTCATCGCATCTGTAAAGCCAACCCTGGTCATTGATGCCGCGGCAAAGGTTGGCGGCATCGGCGCCAACAATTCGTTTCCCGTTGAATTCCTAGCCGATAACGTGCGCATCCAGAGCAACCTCATGGAGGCAGCACATGCTGCAAACGTTGAGAAATTTATCTTCCTAGGTAGCTTATGTATCTACCCACGCGATTGCGCACAGCCAATTAAAGAAGAGTATTTACTGACAGGTCCTCTTGAAGAGACAAATTCAGCATACGCCGTTGCAAAGATCGCTGGCATCGAACTCATTAAATCCTTTAGAAAAGAGTACGGCCGCAAGTGGATCTCATTGATGCCAACAAACCTCTACGGACCTTTTGATAACTTTGAATTACAAGGTTCACATGTACTCCCGGCATTTATTCGCCGCTTCGTCGAAGCTGCTGAAAACGGTGCAGCGAAAGAGACCTTGTGGGGGACAGGGTCACCTAAGCGCGAATTCCTCCATGTAGATGATTTAGCAGCAGCGGTATTGCAACTTGGACACAGTATGACGATCCAGGACATATCAATATCGGAACAGGTGAAGACCTGACCATCAAAGAACTTGCAGAGCTTGTGGCAGAACTTGCCGGCTTTAAGGGCGAAATTGCCTGGGATTCATCAAAACCTGATGGAACTCCACGTAAGGTCCTTGATGTTTCTAAGGCAAAGTCACTAGGTTGGGCACCAAAGATTTCACTACGTGATGGAATTGCATCAACAATTGATTGGTACAAGAGCGCAGCAGCAAAGGGAGAGTTACGTCGATGAGTAGAAAAACCGCGCTAATCACCGGTGTTACCGGACAAGATGGCTCCTACCTTGCAGAGTTCTTGCTGGCCAAGGGTTATGAAGTACATGGCCTCATTCGCCGCTCATCTACCTTTAATACTTCACGTATCGATCACATCTACCAGGATCCACATGAGAAGAACCCAAAGCTTTTCTTGCACTATGGCGATCTCATCGATGGCGTAGGACTTACCAACCTTATTCGCGAGATCAAACCAACTGAGGTCTATAACCTCGGCGCACAATCACACGTGCAGGTCTCTTTCACAATGCCGCAGTACACCGGACAGGTTGATGCAGTCGGTGCGGTTGGATTACTCGAAGCAATTCGCAGCGCAGATATCGATACTCGTTTCTACCAGGCTTCAACATCTGAGCTCTTTGGATCAACTCCACCACCGCAGAATGAGAATTCAGTCTTTAGACCACAGTCACCGTACGCAGCAGCAAAGCTGATGGCCTACTGGTGCACAGTCAACTACCGCGATGGTTACGGAATGCATGCCACCAACGGCATTCTCTTTAACCACGAATCACCTCGCCGCGGTGAAACATTTGTCACTCGCAAGATCACTCGCGCAGTTGCAGCGATCAAAGCCGGCAAGCAAGAGACTCTCTTCCTTGGAAACCTGGATGCAGTACGCGACTGGGGATATGCCAAGGAATATGTTGAATCGATGTGGCTGATGCTCCAGCAAGATAAGCCAAGCGATTACGTTGTTGCTACAGGTGTTGGCGCGACAGTTAAAGACTTCGCTGAAGCTGCCTTTGCTCGCGCAGGACTAAATTGGCAAGACCATGTTGAGACAGATAAGAAGTACATCCGTCCAACAGAGGTTGATGCACTTATTGGCGATCCATCAAAAGCTGAAAAAGCACTTGGTTGGAAGGCCACAACTCACTGGAAAGAGCTAGCTGAGTTGATGGTTGATGCTGATATCGCAGCCCTGCAGGCTTAACTCTTAAAAAAGAGTTACTAGCGAGACTTCTGGAGGACTTGCTACGCGGATGCGAGCAAAGGGACTTGTACCCATTCCTGCAGAGACATGGAGATAAGGATCGTCACCAAATTTTGTTAGCCCGCGTGCACGCCAATTAGGTAGATCACAATTTGTTGTCAGCGCGCGAGATCCACCAATCCATGGAAGTCGTACCTGTCCACCATGAGTGTGTCCGGCAAAGATTGCATCGAGTCCATCATCTGACATTCCTTGAAGAATGCGCAGATATGGAGCGTGTGTGACACCGATTGCGATATCGCAATCACCGGGTGCACCTGCAACAAGTGAGTAATCATCGAATTCAAGGTGAGCGTCATCGGTGCCACGAGCTTCGATCGTTGTTCCATTGATTGTCAGCGTTGCTCTGTGGTGGTTGAGGTTCTTCCATCCACGAGCCTGCAAGCCTAGATCTAGTTCTGGCCACGGAAGATCTTCACCATGAATTCTCTCACCATGGTCAGGCAACAAGTACTTCAGCGGATTCTTTGGCTTTGGTGCATAGTAATCATTTGATCCAAAGACAAAGAGCCCTGGAATATCGAGAAGTGGTTCGAGAGCATCGAGTGCGACAGGGACAGCATCCATATGCGCCAAGAAATCACCGGTGCTGATTACGAGATCGGGCTTGAGCTCTGCAAATGATTTGATATCTGCAATCTCAGTCTTGCGGGCAGGGGTCAGATGTAGATCAGAAAAGTGAAGGATTCGAATAGGGGCGTGGCCCTTGGGCAGAATCGGGATCTGCGCCTCGCGTAGTACGTAAGTCATTACATGAGAAGATACACCCAAACAATTCAAAGAATTGGAGCATTGAGCTAGTGGGACTAAAAGAGACACTTAAAAGCGACCTTACTGAGGCAATTCGTTCAAGCGACAAACTAGTTTCGGGCACGATCCGCATGGTTTTGACTGCGATCACCAACGAAGAAGTTTCAGGTAAGGAAGCGCGTGTACTAAGCGATGCAGAGATCATCACCGTTCTCTCACGTGAGGCCAAGAAGCGCCGCGAAGCATCAGAGGAATTTGCAAAGGCAGGTCGTGACGATAAGGCTGCAGAAGAAAAAGCCGAAGGCGAAGTAATTGCCCGTTACCTTCCAGAACAGATGTCAGAAGATGATGTGAAGAAGCTTGTTGCAGCAGCAATCGCTGCAACAGGTGCTGCAGGACCTGCCGACATGGGCAAGGTCATGGGCGCACTTAAGCCTCAAGTTGCAGGAAAAGCAGATGGTGGAATGGTTTCTACATTGGTCAAATCGGCCCTAGCAGCTTTAGCAGGAGGTAATTAATATGAAGTTCGAATACGTCACTGTTCCATTGCTCTCACATGCAACTAAGCAGATTCTCGATACATGGGGTTCAGATGGTTGGGAACTCGTCACAGTTATCCCGGCACCAGGTGGAGAACAGCTCGTTGCATACATGAAGCGCGAGGTTAAGTAATGTCGGTAGATGTTCGCGCAAAGCTTGCTGAAAAGGGAATCATTCTTCCTGTAGCAACAAAGCCACTTGCTGCATATGTGCCCGCAGTTCGTACCGGCAACATTGTCTTTACCGCAGGACAACTTCCAATGGTCGATGGAGCAATTGCTAAGACTGGAAAAGTTGGCGATGAAGTGACCGTTGAAGAGGCCTATGAATTGGCAAAGATCTGCGCAGTTAACGCACTTGCTGCCGTTGAACTTGTCGCACCAGTGGATTCAATCGTGAAGGTTGTCCGTATCGTCTGTTACGTCAATGGCGCATCTGGATTTGTTAGCCAGCCAGCAGTTGCAAATGGCGCCTCAGAGCTCTTCATGCATATCTGGGGAGAAGCAGGCATTGCAGCTCGTAGCGCGCTCGGTGTTGCAGAGTTGCCGCTGAACTCACCTGTTGAGGTTGAGCTCACCGTCGAAGTTGCTTAAAGAGATTACTTTCCGCGCTTACTTAAGCGTTCAAGATCTGTAATCAATACTGCGCGTCCATCAAGGCGTAGCCATCCGCGACCTGCAAAGTCGGCAAGTGCCTTGTTAACGGTTTCGCGTGATGCGCCAACAAGCTGAGCAAGCTCTTCTTGTGTGAGATCGTGGTGAACAAAGAGACCTTCAGGGCTCTCTTTACCAAAACGCTCACCAAGATCGAGCAACGCTTTTGCAACGCGACCTGGAACATCTGAGAAGACAAGATCGCCGACAGCTTCATTGGTACGTCGAAGGCGCTGAGCCAAACGTGCCAATAGCTGTAGCGATACATCTGGGTTATCGCGCAACCATGGAATCAATTTTTCATGGCTGAGTGAGAGCATCTTCGCATCGGTAACTGCTGTTGCAGTTGATGTGCGTGGGCCTGGATCAAAGAGTGAGAGCTCGCCGAACATTTCGCCGGGGCCAAGAATCGAGAGAAGGTTCTCGCGACCGTCTCCGCTTGAGGTGCCAAGCTTGAGTTTGCCTTCGACGATGACGTAGACATGCTCGCCGCTATCGCCTTCTTTAAAGAGGATTCCGCCCTTACCGATCTTTACCGAATCCATAGATGCGCGCAGTGAAGCGGCAGCAGCATCGTCGAGTGCAGTAAAGAGTGGGGCTTTGCGTACAACTTCATCTTCAATGGACACACGGGTAGTTTACTCGCATGAGCGCAGATCGCGAAACTCGGAAAGAGGCCCGGGCCATCTATCGAATTCTCACGAAAACCTATCCTGAGATTCACTGCGAGCTCGATTTCCAGAGCCCTCTCCAACTGGTGATAGCGACAGTTCTCTCGGCCCAATGCACAGATAAGCGCGTCAATGCAGTTACACCAAGGCTCTTTAAAAAATATAAAAATGTTCGAGCATATGTGAAGGCACCGATTGAAGAGATCGAAGAGATTATCTTTCCGCTTGGATTCCATAGAGTGAAGGCTCGTCACATCAAGGGCCTTAGCACCAAAATTATTGAAGAGTTCGATGGGCACGTTCCGGCAACGTTAGAAGAGTTGATCACTCTTCCAGGTGTCGGACGTAAGACTGCCAATGTCGTCTTAGGTCACGCCTTTGATATTCCGGGAATCACGGTCGATACACACTTTGGTCGACTATCGCGCCGCTTTGGTTGGAGCACCTCGCAAGATCCAGTCAAAGTCGAACACGAAGTTGGCGAACTCATTCCACAAGCTGAGTGGACCAATCTCTCGCAGCGGATGATTTGGCATGGCCGGCGGGTATGTCATTCACGTAAACCTGCCTGCGGAGCATGCACACTTGCAAAGATATGTCCCTCAGTTGGAATCGGTGAGATGGATAAAGTAAAAGCGGCGCTTCTTGTGAAGACGGATAAGGATTTTCGATGAAGAGAGCCTTACTTGTTGCCTCTCTCTTTCTCCTGACTGGATGCGGTACAGATACATCAGCTCTTCCAGGTGACGGCGTTGTCGTAGATTGTTCGACGATTCAGACAGTTGCTACCAGTAATGAATCAGTTGATCTTGATTGCCTAGATGGAAAATCAACGATTGATCTCGGTCAGATAAAGGGACCAGCGCTGGTTAATGTCTGGGGCTCTTGGTGTGGTCCTTGTAAAGATGAGATGCCACTCTTTGTTGATTTCTATGAGAAACATCGCGAAAAAGTTGCACTTATAGGCATCAGTGTTGAAGAGTCAGATATCGAAGATGCGCGTGAATTTGTCCGTCAATACGGAATGACCTGGCCAAATCTCTACGATGCAGATGGCCGCACCCGTGTAACGCTGGGTATGGGCGTTCCGATCACACTCTTTATCGATGCCAAGGGCGAGATTGCCTATAGAAAGATCGGAGTTGTCACTACTATTGAAGAACTTGAGAAAGAAACAGAGAAATACTTAGGGGTGCAGTTATGAATTATCTAGATATCGTTATTGCTCTAGCGCTTATTGCATCCTTTGCTGCCGGTTATAAGAGTGGATTCCTCAAGACAATCTTTGCAATCATCGGAAATATCGGCGGAGCGATCCTCGGTCTCCTACTTGTACTCAACCTCATGAGTGACTGGGCGCTAGATGGCAAGAAGATCGCAATTGCTATCGCATCGATCTTCCTCGGTTCATTTATCGGCCGTCTACTTGCAGGTGTTGTAACTAAAGGACTTAAGGCGACAATCATCCGCGGCCCCCTTGCATTTCTCGATCAGATTGCAGGTGCTGCGCTTTCGCTTGCTCGCACCTTGATCTTTATCTTCCTTATTGGCGCGGTACTGAGTTGGTCACCATGGCAGGCTGGAAAAGATGCGGTGGCAGAGAGTGATCTCTATCCAAAGATTGAGAACAATCTTCCGGGCGTCATTACTTCAATTAAAGATATCGTTAAAGAGAAGATAGATGGGGTTAATCATCGTCCTTAGACGAATGCAAACCTTCTGAAATCAGCTTCATCACATTCGGATCAGCAAGTGTTGTTGCATCACCAACTGCGCGATTTTCAGCAACATCTTTAAGAAGGCGTCGCATAATCTTGCCGCTACGAGTCTTAGGCAGTTCGTTGACAACCATAATCTGACGCGGACGTGCAATCGCACCGATCTCTTTAGTCACATGTGCACGAAGTTCCTTCACAAGTGCATCACCGTTGGCATGTTCGATTCCAGCGCGCAAGATTACGAAGGCGACGATTCCTTGTCCGGTCATCTCATCGGCAGCGCCCACAACAGCAGCTTCTGCAACTGCTTCATGGGATACCAGCGCTGATTCAACTTCAGTTGTCGAGATGCGGTGGCCCGAAACGTTCATGACATCATCAACGCGACCGAGTAACCAGATTGCACCATCTTTATCGAGCTTTGCACCATCTCCGGCAAAGTAGATTCCATCAAAGCGTGACCAGTATGTTTCACGGTATCGCTGATCTTCGCCCCATACTCCACGAAGCATTGATGGCCAAGGTTGATCAAGGATTAAGTAACCACCATGTCCCTTGGGAACTGCAACGCCATTGTCATCAACAACCTTTGCGCTAATTCCTGGAAGCGGTGTCATTGCAGATCCTGGCTTGGTACTTGTAACTCCAGGAAGTGGAGAGATCATGATCGCGCCAGTTTCGGTCTGCCACCAGGTATCCACAATCGGACAACGATTTCCACCAATAACTTCGCGGTACCACATCCATGCTTCAGGGTTAATTGGTTCGCCGACTGATCCCAATAAACGTAGCGTTGAAAGGTTATGTGCCTGTGGGAATTCATCTCCCCACTTCATCCAGGTGCGGATAAGTGTTGGTGCTGTATACAAAATTGTGACGCCGTACTTTGCAATGATTTCAAACATCCGCCCTTTGTGTGGGGTATCAGGTGTTCCTTCATACATCACCTGGGTTGCACCATTAATAAGTGGACCGTAGACAACGTATGAGTGGCCGGTAATCCAACCAATATCGGCAGTACACCAGTAGATATCGCTCTCGGGCTTTAAATCAAAGACTGCGCGGTGTGTAAATGCAGCCTGAGTCAGATAACCAGCTGTTGTGTGGAAGATTCCCTTTGGCTTTGCAGTAGTTCCTGATGTGTACAAGATAAAGAGTGGATGCTCGGAATCAAAACTTTCGGCAACATGCTCTGGGCTCTGGCGATCAACGATCTCGTGCCACCAGATATCTGTAGCGTCATTCCACGCTGTCTCCTGCTTGGTGCGCTGGACTACAAGAACTTTCTCAACGTTGGTCTTGCCGTTGAGTGCTTCATCAACTGCGGGTTTGAGCGCAAAGGCAGCACCTTTTCGGAATCCGCCATCTGCAGTAATAACAAGTTTTGCATCAGCATCTTGAATACGTGACAAGAGCGCATCTGCCGAGAAGCCACCGAAGACAACAGAGTGGGCTGCGCCAATGCGTGCACATGCAAGCATCGCAACTGCAGCCTCTGGAATCATCGGCATATAGATTGCAACGCGATCGCCTGCCTTAACGCCAAGTTCAATCAGCGCATTTGCCGCCTTCTTTACATCAGTTAAGAGATCTGCGTAAGTAATGGTGCGAGTGTCGCCTGGTTCACCTTCAAAGAAGAATGCAACGCGGCTGCCGCGACCTTGGGCAACATGGCGATCAAGTGCATTAACGGAAGCATTGATCTTTCCGCCGACAAACCATTTGGCGTACGGTGCGTTCCACTCAAGAGTGTTATCCCACTTGCGATCCCACGTGAGGTGCTCAGCTTGTGATTCCCAGAACGCTAAACGATCAGCATCGGCGGTGGCGTAGATATCAGCCTTGGCATTTGCCTGTGCGGCAAATTCTGCACTCGGTGGAAAGAGGCGATCTTCTTGACCGAGGTTTTCGATCGAATCGCCAGAACTATCAACAGGTGTAGTCGTCATAACGGTTGAGATTACTAGCACTGCCTATTTTTGCCCACCTATTTCCAACTAGGGAAATCATGTAGATAAATAAAGAATGGAGAGATTATGTTGACAGCTTTCTTCGCGCTCTTGCTCAAGATCTTGGCAAGCCCTGCCCTCTTGGCCGGACTCATCGCCTTCCTGCAGAAGACCCTCAATCCATGAGGCGCTGATTCAGCCACCCTCGAGGCTAAAGATCGCCATGTGCCAGCTGCTATTTGAGCCTGTTGGCGCATGGCGATTTTTCTTACCTCGAGGTAAGTGGTTGGATTAGCCGTAAGCCCGAAGTCGACCCAATGACGCGCTCGGCGAAGGATTACAACTCGCAAGCCAATTCTGCGAGCTACCGAGCACACATGTGGAGTCATAAATGCCTATTGCAACCCCTGAGATTTACGGCCAGATGTTAGATCGCGCTAAGGCTGGCGCATTTGCATACCCTGCAATCAACGTATCTTCATCACAGACCATCATCGCTGCAATTCGTGGATTCGCAGAAGCCGAATCAGATGGAATCATCCAATTTTCATGGGGCGGTGCTGAATACGCATCAGGCTCAACAGTAAAGAACATGGTCGATGGAGCAGTTGCTCTCGCCGAGTTCGCACATGTTGTTGCAAAGAATTACAACGTCAACATTGCAATCCATACAGATCACTGCCCAGCAGAGAAGCTCGATGGCTACATGCGCCCACTTCTTGAAATCGGCGCACAGCGCATCAAGGATGGAAAGTCACCGCTATTTAATTCACATATGTGGGATGGCTCAGCAGTTGATATGCCAGAGAACATGAAGGTTGCAAAGGAACTCCTTGCAAAGTCAGTTGCTGCACGCACCATCCTCGAGATCGAAATCGGTGTTGTCGGTGGAGAAGAAGATGGCATCGAGGCAAAGCACGATGCCAAGTTGTACTCAACTCCAGAAGATGCGCTCATGACCTTGGAAACTCTTGGAAATGATCCAGCTGCTCGCTACATGGTTGCTGCAACATTTGGAAATGTGCACGGCGTCTACAAGCCAGGCAACGTCGTCTTGCAGCCAAAGATCTTGCAGACACTCCAGGATGCAGTCTCAGCAAAGCTTGGCCTTGCTGCAGGTAGCAAGCCAATGGATCTCGTCTTCCACGGTGGCTCTGGTTCATTGCTTTCAGAGATCCGCGAATCACTTGATTACGGTGTGATCAAGATGAATATCGATACCGATACTCAATATGCATTTACCCGCCCAGTTGTTGAGCACATGTTCAAAAATTACGACGGCGTCTTGAAGATCGATGGCGAAGTTGGAAATAAGAAGGCGTACGACCCACGCGCATGGGGCAAGGCGGCAGAGGCTGGAATGGCTGCTCGCGTTGTACATGCATGTGAGGATCTACGTTCAACCGGAACATCACTTCGTAAGTAATCGTTAACTAGCTAAGGAGAGAGGTTTTACTATGCCTGCATTAGTTCTGCTGGGAGCTCAGTGGGGCGATGAGGGCAAGGGTAAAGCTACCGACATCCTCGGCGATCGCGTTGATTACGTAGTTCGCTACCAAGGTGGCAATAACGCAGGACATACTGTTGTTATCGGCGATCAGAAGTACGCACTCCATCTTCTGCCATCTGGAATTCTCTCTCCTAACGTTGTACCTGTAATCGGTAATGGCGTAGTGATTGATCCAAGCGTTCTTCTTGAAGAGATCAAAGGTCTCACCGAACGTGGAATTGATTGTTCAAAGTTGGTTATCTCAACAAATGCACATTTGATTACTCCGTATCACCGCACCATCGATAAGGTGACTGAGCGTTTCCTTGGTAAATCAAAGATCGGCACAACAGGTCGCGGCATTGGACCTGCATATGCTGACAAGATCAACCGCATCGGAATTCGCGTACAAGATCTCTTTGATCCATCGATCTTGCGCCAAAAACTCGAGGCAGCACTTCGCGATAAGAATCAGATTCTTATTAAGGTCTTTAACCGTAAGAACATCGAAGTCGATGATGTTCTAGCTGAGTACCTCGAGTACGCAGAGATCTTGCGTCCATATGTTGCAGATACCGTCCTTCTTTTGGATCAGGCACTTAAGGCTGGAAAGCGCGTATTGCTTGAAGGCTCACAAGGAACCCTGCTCGATGTCGATCATGGAACATATCCATATGTCACATCATCAAATCCAACTGCAGGCGGAGCATGTACCGGTTCAGGAATCGGACCAACACAGATCGGTCGCGTTATTGGAATCGTGAAGGCCTATACAACGCGTGTGGGATCTGGACCTTTCCCAACAGAGCTCTTCGATGAAGATGGCGAAAAACTTCGCACAATCGGTGGCGAGATCGGTGTGACTACAGGTCGCGCTCGTCGTTGCGGTTGGTATGACGCACCGATTGCACGTTATGCAGTCCGCGTTAATGGCCTTACTGATTTCTTCCTTACCAAGCTCGATGTACTTACCGGCTGGGAGAAGATTCCTGTCTGTGTTGCATACGAGATCGATGGCAAGCGTGTTGAAGAGCTTCCATCATCACAATCTGATTTCCACCATGCAAAGCCAATCTATGAATACTTGCCAGGATGGAGTGAAGATATCTCTGGTGCGCGCAAACTCAGCGATCTGCCACAGAATGCTCAGGCATATATCGCGTTCTTAGAAAAGATTTCAGGTGCTCCCATGAGCGCAATCGGCGTTGGCCCAGGTCGCGATCAGACAATTGTCATCAAGGAATTCATCTAACCGCAGCAAAGTAAGGGAGAGTGCACCAGTGAGCGTTTTAGCTAACAGATATGCATCGAATGAGATGCGTGCCATCTTTGCCCCTGAAGAGAAGATCATCGCAGAGCGCAAACTCTGGATCGCAGTCGCCCGTGCGCAATCAGAGCTCGGCCACCCAATCTCAGCTGCAGTCATTGCAGATTACGAGAAAGTCATTACTAAAGTCGATCTTGCATCTATCGATGCTCGCGAAAAAGTTACCCGTCACGATGTAAAGGCGCGTATCGAAGAATTTAACGCGCTGGCCGGACACGAAGTAATCCATGCCGGAATGACTAGCCGCGATCTGACAGAAAATATTGAAGCGCTACAAATTCGTGACGGCCTAGAACTTGTCCATCAGAAAGTTGTTGCAACTCTTGCAGCCCTTGGAGCAAAAGCTGCGCTCTATGCAGATCAACCGATTGCAGGTCGCTCGCATAACATTCCGGCGCAGATCACAACGCTAGGTAAGCGCTTTGCTAGCGCTGCCGAAGAACTTCTCTTTGCCTACCAACGCCTTGTTGCCCTGCAAGAGCGCTATCCGATGCGCGGAATTAAGGGCCCTGTCGGTACCGCCCAAGATTCAATTGATCTTCTGGGCTCATCCAAGTCTCATCACGATCTTGAGCAGAAGATTGCAGCAGAGCTTGGTTTTGCGCAGGTTCTTGATTCAACGGGGCAGATCTATCCACGCTCACTTGATTACGACGTTCTCACCACTCTTGTTCAGTTAGCTGCCGCACCATCATCTCTTGCAACATCAATTCGCTTGATGGCTGGCGCCGAACTTGTGACAGAAGGATTTAAGGAAGGCCAGGTTGGCTCTTCTGCGATGCCACATAAGATGAATACGCGATCATGCGAACGCATTAACGGCCTTGCAGTGATCCTGCGCGGATATTCCTCGATGGTCGCAGAACTTGCCGGTGATCAATGGAATGAGGGAGATGTCTCCTGTAGCGTTGTTCGCCGCGTTGCCATCGCCGATGCCTTCTATGCAATGGATGGACTTCTTGAAACAACACTTACTGTGCTCAATGATTTCGGAGCATTTCCTGCAGTTATCGCCGCAGAGATCGAACGCTACCTACCATTTTTAGCAACGACAAAGATTTTGATGGCTTCCGTTAAAGCCGGCGTCGGTCGCGAAGTTGCTCACGAAGTTATCAAGGAGCATGCAGTCCGCGCCGCCCTTGCAATGCGTCAGGGTCAACCGAATACATTGCTAGATGCACTTGCTGCAGATTCGCGCATTCCGCTGGATAAGAGCGCACTCGATCAATTGATTAGCGCTCCGCTTGAATTTACCGGCGATGCTCGCCAGCAAATAGCGCGAGTGATCGCTCGCATCGAGACAATTACCTCGGCACACCCAACAGCGGCTGCATATTCACCCGGTGCAATCCGTTAACAATGCGCGACCCGGTAATTCTTGAACAGGTGAAATCAACCCTGGCCGAACTCTCTCGTCGATCGCCAGGACGCGCAATCGAGGTTCGCATTCCGCCATATGCCGCCATTCAATGCGGTGAAGGTCCAACCCACACACGCGGCACCCCCGCCAATGTCATTGAGATGGATGCAGCCACCTGTCTTGCTCTAGCTGCCGGGCAGGAGAGCTGGGCAGATGCCCTGGCACGGGGAGCGATCAACGCATCTGGGGCCCGGGCCGACCTGACGCCTCATCTGCCGCTGATCTAGGGCGGGCAACAAGCGTGGATCGTCCACTTTGGCCGAGAGCTAGAAATCAGGCTAAAGTGCGCCTAACAGTGAAAAAGCTATTGGTAAGGAGGCCGCCCCATGGGTAGAGGCCGTGCAAAAGCTAAACAGACAAAAGTTGCCCGCGACCTGAAGTACAACTCTCAGGAGATGGATCTTGATCGCCTGACGAAAGAACTTCACGGTGATGCACCAACTACTGATAACCGTGAGGATGACGATCCCTTCGCCGAAGGCAATTACATCCCACGTGCGTAATTAGCGCGTACTCACATGCTCCCAACACCTTACGTTGCATCACTGCGCGTATTTGAACCACTTGAAGCATTTGATCCAGTAGATCGACTTCGTTGGCAATCAATTTCTGCCGATCACAATTCGCGCGAAGAAGAACAACGCCTTGCACTCGAGCGCGTTGTATTCCCGCAACCACCTAATGCTCGTCCTGATGGCGCGCATATTCTCGATTTAGATGGCGCTCGCTATATCTGCCCTTGGTCAACAGCAACTCGTTGTTGGGCAGCACTTGAAAGTTTTAAAGCGCAATTTCCGCCACCGTTATCTCACTTCTTTGTCTCACCTGCGTTAGAGGAAGTAATTTCAAGCGGAATGGATTTTGCCGACGAGCGCGTTCCGCACACACTCAGTGAGACCTGGGTAATTCCGCCGCGCTGGTTCTCAATCTTTACACCCAATGAACGCGAAATCGGTAGCGATGCACACGGTCCATTTTCCAGAGCGCGCACAACAATTGCGCGCGCAAAAGAGCGCACAGCTCAAGCGCACGAAACCGTTGTCGGTGCGTTCGGAGTTGGCCCCGTAGAACAAGAGATTGAAAATCTCCTTGAATGGCTTGAGATCTTCCATCCTGAATCACTTGTCGAACTCGATTATGGCGGTTTAGCCGGCTATCTCTCGACTGCGTTAACAAATGATGGTGAAGATGGGTTAGTTGCAGATACCTCGATTGAAGATGTGCTGCTCTCATTAGACGGCTTAGCCCAAGGTGATGGCGCTATTGCAGGCCAGGGATATGAGCGTTTGGTCCGCCGCTGGCGTAGCGTGCAGGCATTTGAGACTGCCTTCTAACTGATCATCACCTTGCCAAGACCCCTGAAAAGCGGGGATACTTCGGGGCATTGCGGGGCAAAACGGACATCACTGAAAGCGCCACCGCCAAAGAATTAAAAGGAGAGCAATGAGCCGTCTGCCTGATGCTGAAGTTCTCCTGACTCCTCGCGAAGTTGCAGATCTCTTCGGTGTTGATCCCAAGACTGTTACTCGTTGGGCTAAGGCAGGAAAGCTGACATCGATTCGTACATTGGGTGGACATCGTCGCTATCGCAAATCAGAGGTTGACGATCTTCGCGCAAATTACTTTAAGGCACAGTAGGACTTCTGTAACACTATGAGTGATATTTCAATTGGTAAGTACTTCTTGTTGGGTGCTCTCACACTAATTTTTGTTGGCATCCTGACACCGATCATGCGAAAGATTGCCATCTCAGTCGGAGCTGTCGATGCTCCAACACTGGCACGCAAAGTTCAAAAGGAACCCGTTCCGTATCTTGGCGGCGTTGCAATCGCAATCGGCGTTGTCGCCGCATCCTACGGATCGCTCTTGGCTGCAGATTTCACCATGCAGAATTTCAGACTCGCCAGCTTTGTCTTGGTTCCGGCAATCGCAATCTCGATTATGGGTTTGATCGATGATCTCAAGGGTCTTGAACCATGGCCGCGTCTGATCGCACAGACATTTACCGGAATCATTGTTGCTGTCATCTTGACTGTCACCGACACGATGGGCGTTGCCTTCGGCAATACCTTCCTGAACTACACAATCTCAGTCCTATGGATTGTCGGTGTCTGTAACTCAATTAACTTCTTCGATAATCACGATGGCGGCGCTGCCGGAACAGTTGCAGTGATCTCACTCTTCTTATTCTTTATTGCATTCGACCGCCAGCAAGTGCTAGTCAGCGCACTCGCGATCGTGACAGCAGGTGCTACAGCAGGGTTTCTTATCTGGAACCGCCACCCAGCAAAGATCTATATGGGCGATGCCGGAGCCTTATTTTTAGGCATCATCATCTCGGTTCTAACGATTCGCCTCAGCCCAGGAATCATTCCGCAAGAAAAATCATTTGCAATCCCTGCGCTATTGATGGCAACTCCGATCTTGGATACAACCGTTGCAGTGATCTCACGACTTCATCGCGGAATCTCACCATTTCAAGGTGGACGCGATCACTTGTCGCATCGTTTGATGCGTGTTGGCCTTTCTCGCAAAATCACAGCGCTCACACTGTGGGCGATGGCCGCCTTCTATGGCGCACTTGCCTTAGCTCTCTATACCTGGCCAGATACCTTGGGTTGGCAGATCATCACATTTGCAGCAATCGCATGGATTGCCAAACTCGTTTTCTTCTTAAGAGTTCCATCAGAGGGGTAGACTTACAACCATGGCTAATAACGAAAACCCAGTTGATGATGTTAAAGCAAAGATGGCTGCTGCCCTAGAGGCGAAGAAGAATAAAGGCGGTCGTCCAGGATCATCTGGTGGAGCAAGCGGTGGATCAAAGATCCGCGGCGGCCAGCGCAGCGGCGGAGCACCTCAGGTGCAGCGCAAAGCAGGACCATCTGGTTCTGGATCTGCTGGTTAATTTAATTTAGCAATTAGCTATCTATAAATAAAAACAATCTGCGTGGCTCGGGACAGGATCGAACTGTCGACCTCACGATTTTCAGTCGCGCGCTCGTACCAACTGAGCTACCGAGCCAATATGTAGTTGTGGTCCTTCGAACCTAACCAATCTAACCAATTAGGTAAAAAAGTAGAGAGTGTGTGGACACTCTCTACTCGCGACCCAGACGGGACTTGAACCCGCGACCTCCGCCGTGACAGGGCGGCGCGCTAACCAACTGCGCTACTGGGCCTTTCCAAGGAAGTAAGAGTCGCGCGAATCAAATCGCACTCTGCTCATCTCCTCCTACCTTTGCAGATAGATCAGGAAGCAGAGAACTGCTTACTTCTTCGTGCCCCCAACGGGATTCGAACCCGTGTTACCGCCGTGAAAGGGCGATGTCCTAGGCCCCTAGACGATGGGGACGTTTGAGGCTGGCATATCGTACCTGCCACTGATACCTAAGACCAAAACGAGTTTTTCCTCTACAGAGGAGCGATTTCTCGCTTATTTCTCAGCGCCAATAGTGAGCTAACGACGAGGGCTGCCCCTGCGGCAAAGAGTCCGAGGGCAGAGCCAACCGAACCTCCCAATGTCTCTGCAACAAATTCACCAACGCCGACAGTGATTGTTAAAACCGCAGCAATCAGTAATGGCCAACTATGAACGCGGAGATAGAGCCACGTTGTTAGGGATGCAACATAGATCATCACAAGATATGCGGGAAGATGTTCATTGCGGAAGAAAAATACTTGGGTGGAGATAAATAGCGTTCCACCTGCGAAGATATAACCCAAAATCTGATCGACATATTTGAAATATGTAAGAGCCAGCCACCCAGTACCAAGGGCAAAGAAAAAGCCAGCGAAAAAGATCTGTGAATCCACATCAATCGGAGCTAAGTCATCAGTTGCCATGATGCCAGATATAAAAATGAATCCAAAGATCGCTGCATGTCCTACAAAACTTTGGACAAAGTAATAGCCAATAAGTGCAATGGCAGTTCCGGCCAAGAAAGCAAGAGTTGGCGCATCAACTTGCTGATCAATGATTGCAATTGTGCCCGTTGTACTGCCTGCAGCAAGTGCGAAGAGCACGCCCGACAGCCGTGACTTTACAGCCGAGCTCTTTCCCACAAATAAGGCCAAGGTAAAGAGAGCTACAGCGAGTGCTCCAAATAACGTTGCACGTTGCCACTGCAGAAATGATTCCCACTGACGGGCGGTGATGATTGTTATTGCAATAACGACAAATGCTCCGCCTAAGTAACCGGCGATCTCAGCTAAGACGCTCTTACGTGAATCAGCTGGTACATCTGTTTGGCTATAACGATTGCGAACAAGCTCGGCCTGATCGGCGCTCAAGGACCCGTCATGCACGAGTCCATCGAGCGCCGCATCAAGCTTTCGAGCATCTGTCATTGGTTAAACCAGGCTCCATCGGATTGTGATGGAGACTGTGACATCTTGTTTTCCGAGGTCGATCTCGGTAGCCATCGAATCGGCAGATTTAGCAACAGGCATATAGGTTGGATAAGCAACAGGGCTTGAGTTCTCAACGAGGTAAGTAACCTTTCCAAGCTTTACCTTCAAAAGCGATGCATATGAAGTTGCCTTGGCACGAGCATTTGTGACAGCTGCTGTTCGAGCCGAAGCTGTTGCCTTTGCTGAATCGAGAACAAATGGTGTCGCGCCTTGGATCTGTGCTAGATCACCAGCTGCTGCAACAACATCATCGACGACTGCGCCAGCACTTGTTGCGTTGCGGATAATGACTTCAAAGCCTTGGGTCGCGCGATATCCGATCTGCACTGAGCCCTTGTCCTGGGTGTAGTTGTACTCAGGAAAGACAGAGATTGTGGTGGTCTTTACATCTTTAGTTGCAATCGCCTTAGCCTTCAGCGCTGCACGCACCTTGGCTGCGGCAGCTGAGGTCTGAGAAAGAGCTGCTGCGCTTGTTGATGCGACATTGGTGACAGTTGCGTTGAGGCGAACTGCATCAGGGGTTACCTGAACGACGCCCTCAGCGTTGACAGTGATGTAGCGCTCTGGAGTGGCTGCCGATGCCGGGAAGGCAAGAGCTGCTGCTGCGACAAGGGCGACTACTGGGATTGCGATCAATTTCTTGTTTAGTTTCATGGTGCAAGTATCGCACTTCTTTATAACGTTTATCTGTGCAGGTGCTGATACAACTCTGTGTGATCTGCCGACATTTTCGCTAGTGAGAAATATCTTTGTGACCTATCTCGCCCGGCCTCACCCATAATCTGGCGCAGAACTGGGTCGATGATCAACTTCTCCAGCGCATCTGCCAGCGCTGCAGGTGAGGTATCTGTGAGGTAGCCGTTACCTTCGTGGATCACAATGTCGCTGATTGAACCCACCTCTGTAGCAACAATCGGCAAGCCTGCCTGAGCTGCCTGAATCAAGGTCAACGGAATACCTTCATTATCGCTAGTCAATATCGCGATATCACTTGCTGCAAAGAGCTCTGAAATATCTTTGCGCCAACCCAAGAATTCGATTGGCAGATTCTCTTTCATTGCTAGTTCTTTAGATGAGGCAAAGAGTTCGCCTTCACCGGCGACAATGATTTTCGCCTTAAGGCCACGAGATTTAATCTCGCCGGCAACATCTAACAATCGATCTGGTCTCTTGATCTGAGTCAATCGGCCGACAAAGGCGATATATGAAATGCCATCTTCCATGCCAAAGCTTGCACGGAGCTTCGCCTTTGCAAAAGTGTCTGGCTCCTTAAGACCCGGATAGAAGACCTTATATTGATTGGCCTTACCAATTCCCACTGCCAACAAATCATCTTTTACTTTGTTGCCGACTGCGATCAAGACATCTGTGCGCTTTGCCAAGAACTTTTCAATTGCAATCACAAGGCGAACCTTCCACCCACTGAAATATCCGTGAAGCAGATGGCCATGAAAGGTATGTACGCGTTTAACTTTACGTCCTGCCAACATCGATGCCAGGCGACCGAGAACACCAGCTTTAGCAGTATGTGTATGGACAATATCTGGACGAAGTTCACGCAACATTCCAACCAGCGCAAAGAAGGCCCGCACATCTGCGCCCAATGAAACAGATCGTCCAAGGCCTGCAATACGCGTTGCCTTGATATCTGTCGCAACCGTCTCTAGGTAATCAGCCTCATTTGAATCGCAATAGCCAGTGATCAAGGTCTGCTCGATTACACCCTTATCCAGTGATCGCATGAGGTCGGCCACGATGACTGCCGGGCCTCCCACATTCATACGCGCAATGATCTGCACGACCCTCACTGGTTGCTTTGCCATGTGGTTATCTTCTCGCAAAAAGGCGGGATAATTGCGCACATGAGCGATAACCAATTCGTATCCCGCTGCACAGCAGATGCGATGAATAACGCCGCTACCTCTCTATTAGCAGGCAACCTCGTGGCCTTTCCTACTGAGACCGTCTATGGCCTTGGCGCAGATGCATCCAATCCAGAAGCGGTAGCAAAGATCTATCGCGCAAAAGGACGCCCAACTGATCACCCGTTAATCGTCCACATCGGATCGATGGATGGAATCGGATACTGGGCAGATGAGATCCCTGCATATGCAATTGATCTTGCTCGCAATTTCTGGCCAGGTCCAATGACATTGATTCTCCAGCGTTCAGATGCTGCAGGAGATTTCATCACTGGGGGACAGACAACCGTTGGTCTTCGAGTACCAGATCATGTGATTGCTTTAGCTCTTCTAGATTCTGCAAAGAAGATTGGCGTGCAAGGAATTGCTGCACCTAGCGCAAATCGCTTTGGACATGTCTCACCCACAACAGCTGATGCTGTTCGTGAAGAGCTAAGCGATTATCTAAGCCCCGAAGACGCGATACTAGACGGTGGCCCATCAACAGTCGGCGTTGAATCCACAATCATCGATTGCACAACAGATACCCCACATATCTTGCGACCAGGTGCTATTACTCAAGAGATGATCGAAGAAGTTACTGGCCTTAACGTCACCGATGCACAATCAGAGATACGTGTCAGCGGTTCACTTGAAAATCATTACTCACCACAAGCCACTGTCGTGCTAAACCAAGAGCCAAAGAGTGGTGAAGGTTTTATCGCGATGAAAGATGTCGCAACACCTGATGGTGTTATTCGCTTGGCGTCGCCAACATCTATCGAAGAGTATGCACGCATCTTGTATGCAGCACTTCGCGATGGAGATTCCAAGGGTCTTTCAACAATCTGCGTGAACCCACCAAGCGGAGAAGGCCTTGCTATTGCTATCCGCGACCGTTTATTACGCGCATCCCGAGGGCGCTAGAACAGGTAAATCTCCGCTAGAATTCGCGAGCATTTAGTTGCAGTGGGGCCTTTAGCTCAGTCGGTAGAGCAACGGACTTTTAATCCGTGGGTCGTCGGTTCGAGCCCGACAGGGCCCACTTTTTCAACCACACCCTTTTGGCGTTCTTCTCACCCTCAATTAGACTACGGGTTCATTACTTCACTTATTAAGCCGGAGCCATGTTTAAAGCAAATTCAGTGATATCCATCCGACTAAGTCGGTGGCTCACTTTGGCTTTGTTTTCCACATTGTTGATAAGCGCGCCAGTCGTTGGTGGAATTGGAATCCCGCAAGCGTACGCGGGTGCATCACCAGCAGAAGACTTGAGTACGATCGCAACATATTTAAGAAATTATCAGGGATCTGATCTTAGAAACCCAAATTTTTACCCATACACCTTGGATGGTAATGCAAAAACCATTCTCGATGGTGGTGGAGATATGTACGACAACGGTAACAATACTGCGCCATGGTTGATTTCAAATACACGATATTCAAATCTAAACAGTATCAACGAGAATAATGCCTTGGCATATGACATCACAGTACCCACGACAACGGATGGTGATTTTAGATATATAAGTCTTGGCTACGGAGTTAGTCCTGATCGCAGGCCATTAACCATGCTTGGAACGCGTACCACTGCTGGTAACCCAATCGGATTTCAGAAGTACGGAAATGCTGGCACCGATGGCGGCGGCGCAATGCTCTCTTCAAGATTTATCAATGGTGAGGTGCTCAATGGCTTCACCGTATACGCCTTTTATCGACTGAATTACAATGGTGGTGATCCATCGATTTGTGATCTTTATATGTTGATTGGGCAAACGCCTTGGAACTCAAGTTTTGGAACAATTGAGCAATATGCCGATCCATCCAGTAATGGTGGCAACGGTGCACACTTTTATTCAACAGGTGCAGGGACGCGAAACTTATTGGCGATTACAACTCTACTCAGCAAGAATGGTGGGGCGGCTGTAACTGAAGCTGAGATGCGAACGATTGTTCAAAACTACACGCTCAGAATTCGCGAAGCTGTAGGGCCTGGATACGAGGTCGTGAGCGCATTAGGAAACACAATCGCAACAAACGCAAACGTTCCTTTGGTTGACACAATTACGACCTCTGGTTTTACAACGACTCCAACTTTGACGATGTCGGCTCCAGCAGCACCAGGAATCAGTTTCAGCGGTGGATTAATGACGGTGAACGTAGCTACACCAGGAACCTATTCCCAGACATTTACTGCAACGCAAGGAGCCAATACAGCCTCCTTGGTGGTCACGATCTTAGTCAATGCACCGCCCTCGGCATCGCTGTCTAGTTCAACGATAACGACAACAGTTGGCAGGACTGCGGCTGAAACATTGACTGTTACTGGTGGTACGACGCTTGCTTCTGGCGGAACTACAAATCTAACCTTTACGCGACAGAGCTCTAATTCGCAAACCGGAATCACTCTAGACACGTCAACAGCCAGCTCTGGTCGAGCAGTACTGAGGGTTGCAGCAACAGGAGTTACCGTTGGTACCTATTTTGAAACAGTAACTGCACGCGACAACCGCGGTGCCACAACGGTTTCAGTATTCACCGTGATCGTGAACGCGGCTCCAACATTGAGTGGTGCACGAACTGTTGCTAATGGCACCTTGTCAACAACTCTTGGAGTGGCAACCTCTGAAACAATAACTGTGGTTGGTGGAACAGGAAACAAAACATTTACCTTGACCCAAGGTTCGGTATCGAGTGCTGGAATTACTCTCGATACAACGACTGCGAATTCAGGCTTTGTTGTTCTTCGAGTCGCCTCTAACGTTGCAGCAAATACGTACCTAGAGACCATCACCGCTACCGACACTCGTGGAAGCGCTGTCACTTATTTCTTCCGGGTGACAGTGAACCCAGTAATCACGATTGGGAGTGCAACAACATCGAGTTTTGCAACGCCTTCTGGTACTGCCGCGACCAACACTTTGACCGTGAGTGGCGGCACGACTCCTCGCACAATGATGCTTACGAGTAGTCCAACAAATGCTGGAATTACTTTGACTACAGGGGCTTCGGGACAGGCAATCCTGAATATCTCATCCACCGTGGCAGCTGCAACTTACCTAGAGACCATCACTGTAACCGACGCCGTCGGAGCTACAGCGGTGCATGTGGTGACTTTGACTGTTTCGGGTCCAATTCGCATGGATGCAAGCAATGCAACTGTTATCAATACGAGTTTCGGCAAGAGCGCCTCGACTGTTATTCGAACAGTCTCTGGAAATACAAATAAAGTATTTACAAAGGTGACAGTGTCACCAGCAAGCTCTGCTGGAATAACACTAGATACAACCACCGCAGGTTCAGGTTTTGTAACGTTGAATGTGAGCTCTTCGACTGCGATCGGTACGTATCTTGAGAGCATTACCGTAGTTGATTCCTCTAATTCACGTGCCGTTGCAGTCGTCACAGTAAATGTGAATGCGGCTCCGGTTCTGACTTTTGAAAGCCTCACCGCGGGAAGCTCATTTTCGAGCCTGAGTTTTAACGGCACTGGTGCGCATGTCACTCTGCCTGCTAATGCAAATTGGCAGTTGGGCTCTGACTACACAATTGAGTGGTGGCAGTATCAAACTGGAAATAATGCTTGGCCACGCATCTTCTCTTTCGGCAGCAACGGGCTTGCTGTAAGTATTGAAAGCGGCACCTTCTACTTTTGGAATAGCGGCGCGAGGGTGATGAGTGCCAACAACCTCGGCAACTTGCTCAACCAATGGGTTCACTTTGCGATAGTCAGTCGTAATAACAGCGTGACGGTCTACAAAAACGGTATTGCTCTTCGCGCTGCCCAAACACTGCCAAGCGTTACAGCTACGCAGATCCCGACGACGTCCGTATTGTGTATAGCTTTGAAGTGCTCAACGGGTAACACGGGTGAAATGTTTGGTGGTCAAATCTCCAACTTCACAATTGATAAGAGTGCGCGGTATACAGGTACATCAACGAGCGCTGCTAACTTCACTCCTTCTGGTTTTGTCACCGTAAACAACACGACTCTTGTTGCATTAACTTCGGTTAACTCTGAGGCGAGAATGACTGATTCAAGCTCATTTGCGCGAATTGTGACCAACGTGAATTCACCAACTGGAAGCTCTCGCCACCCCTCTGCCAGCGCTGCCTCTGTCTCGGTAGTCACCACGCAAGGACTTGCGACTAGATCAGCCCCATTCACGGCTTCGTCTGGAACCGGAAACAAGACATTTACCCTTGCTCCGACAATCTCTGGCATCACACTTGATACATCAACAGCTAACTCAGCAGTGATTGTTCTAGATCCATCGCTTGCTGCGACAAACACAACGACTGCTGCGACTTATGTCGAGTCCGTTACTGCAACAGATTCACTCAACTCGTCGACAGCATTTAACGTGGTTATTACCGTCAATCCACGAATCATTCTGACCGCAGCAACTCCATCTATTACTACTTCATTCGGTGCTGCTGCAGTTGACACAATCACAGCAACGGCAAATACGGGCACTGGGGCCATTACCTTCTCGCTAGAGAGCAACCCTTTCTCGTCGGGAATCACACTTGTTGCAAATGGGGCGAGATCAACAGTCCTCACTGTTGCTAGAACTGTGCCACAGGGTATTTACTACGAGACAATCACAGCGACAGATTCATTGGGATCTAGAACATCAATTCCAATTACTGTGACGGTTAATCCTGGAATCACACTTGCCGGTGAGGGCGGAATCTCAACGATAAATACATCCGTTGGTAGAACGGCATCCTTGCAGGTTAATGCACTCAACGGTGCGTCGGGCCGCACATTTACTCGTCAGGCAGCATCCGTTGCCACCAGCGCTGGAATTACTTTGGATACGACGAATGCGGCATCTGGATATGCTGTAGTTCGCGTTGCTGCAAACGTATTAGCCAATACATATCGCGAGACAATCACTGTGACAGATTCTGCAGGTGGAGTTGCCCGCCTCTTGGTCACAATTATTGTCAACGCTGCGCCGTCGCTCACTGGTCCAACCACTGTTGCAGTTACGGCAGGAAGAGCTGGATCAACGACAGTTTTCACCACTTCTGGTGGAACAGGCAATAAGACTTTCTCGGTCTCACCGATTGTCTCTGGAATTACGATTGAGACGGCCACAGCAACCACAGCCTTTGTCCGTTTAGCATCGACCCTCACCTCGGTATCTTCTACACAACCAAGGACGATTTCAGAGACTGTTACTGCAACAGATGAAACCGGAGCGACGGCAAATATCCTCTTAACAGTGACAGTAAATCCTGCGGTGATTGAGACAGCAACAGCATCGTCAATAACGATGACCTCCGGCGTAGTGCGCACATCCACAATCTTTGCTTCGCAAGGAACCGGTAATAAGACTTTTACACGCGCAAGTTCCACTTCGTCACCAGGAATTACGATGACCACTCTTGTGACAAATCAAGCGTTATTAACTGTTGCAGCATCAGTAAGTCCTGGACAGTACTTTGAAACCATCACCGCCAGAGATTCTTTAGGCGCTGAAACTTCAACTGTGATTTCGATTCTTGTGAATGCTCCACCAACGGTCACTGGACCACCTAGCTTGGTTACAACCTTTGGTGTGGGTTTTACATCCCCGATTTATCAGGCAACCGGAGGGGATGGAACGTATTCATTTACGCTGCTTTCAAACCCAGTAAGTGCTGGCATAACGGTTACTTCACCACTTAATGGTGTGGCCCGAATCAATGTGGGTGGCAGCGTAGCCGCAGGTACATATAACGAGACCTTGACAGTGACCGATAGCAGTGGTGCAACCGGGCGTTATAACTTCACTATTCGCGTAAACGCTCCCGTAGCTCTCTCTGGAACACAGACAATCAATACAACCTACGGTGAAGCATTCACAACTGGCTTTAACTCCAGTGGTGGAACCGGGCCATTTACCTTTGCTGTTTCAAATATCTGCGCGGTTTCACGTTCAACATTTACCGGTAACGGATTAAATGGAACAATCAATGGTCGGTCATACACAGTTGATCAAATTCTTGGCGTTGGAACATGTAATTGGGCCGTTCCACGTGGAGTAGAGTCGACGACTGCATTGATCGTTGCTGGTGGTGGTGCAGGTGGAACAGTCACCGTGGGATCTTCCGGTGGCGGTGGTGGTGGACAAATCCTGGAGACTCAAGTCTTATTGGGATCAGTTGCCACTGTTCAAGTTCTAGTTGGCGCAGGTGGAACGCCGACCCCAATTAATTCCGTTACTGCAGGATCTTCGAGCGGAGATGGTGGATCGAGTTCAGTGACACCGAGCGGTGGAACGGCAGTTTCAGCCCTTGGTGGAGGTGGAGGCGCAAACTCTGTTCGTTTCGATTTCACACAAGGCGTTGGCTCATCATCTGGTTGGACCGGTGGCGGCGGTTCTTCACATGCAGCTACAGCAAGCCCAGGCTCAACAGGTCTTGGCGGTGCGGGCCGAAAAGGTGGAAACGCTCACCCTGATGGAAGCGTGGCCGACCCTCAGGCCGGCGGCGGCGGTGGTGGCGCTGGCGGCGCGGGTGCAAATGCTGTTTCAGGTACCGCTGGTTCTGGTGGCTCTGGCGTTGCATCGTTTATTACCGGATCATCTGTTACATACGGCGGCGGCGGTGGTGGTGGAAAGCGAACTGCTTCTGGCAGTGCGGGTACTGCAACTGGCGGCGGCGGTGCGGGTGGAAGAAATGCTGCAGGTTCTGCCGGTTCACCTAACTTAGGCGGCGGCGGTGGTGGTTCAGGAGAGAACTCTTCAGAACCACGCGGGAACCTGGGTGGTGCTGGTGGATCAGGAACTGTCGTTTTCCGTTACCTGACACCAACCGTTGAAGCTGATAACAGCAAGATTTCATATTTGGTTTCATCTGCAGGAACGTCATCAACTGCAGGTTTGTTGACCCTTTCTGTCCCCGAATCAGTCAGCGCTGGAAGTTATTCGCACACTGTTATTGTGCGAGATAGCCTCGGCGCAGCAAGTTCGCCAGTAACAATTAACATAAATGTTGCAAAGGCTAATCCAATCGTTGCGCTCTCTCTCCCAGCAGGTGCGACTTCTACTTCATACGGTTTTGGTGCGCAACTTACGGCGCAAGCAACCACAGCTGGAACTGTTAACTTCAGAGAAAATGGCACCACGATTTCTGGATGTGGCAGCAAAACCACGACCTCATTCGTTGCCACGTGTCGTTGGGTTCCTGCGACAACAGGTGTTCGCACAATCACAACAGTCTTTACTCCGACTGATACCAACAACTTCAACACCGGCGTCATCTCGACATTCTTAGTGACAGTCACACAAGCGGAAACTTTAACGGTCACCGCTCGTTCTGAAACCTTTGCATTTACTGATACAACCACTGCTGTCACTCGTGGATTTACCCTCACGGGTCTTGCAGAGATTGATTCTGCAACTGCTGTCACCATGACCTACGTCGGTACTCCAAATGACACATCTGCAGGTTTATACAGTTCAACAACAGCGCCACGTCTTGCAGGTGATAACTACGAAATTCGTCCAACATCATTGGTCTTCTCGATTGGTTCATCGAGCAATTACCGAGCGATAACCTATGTGGCAGGCACGCTTGCAATTGATCGCGCTGCTCAAGTGGCAGATTTTAATTATCGAAATAGTAATGTGCTTACATACTCACCGACTGGCGTAGAGACCCTGACTGCCACGAGTCGCGGCGAAGCTCTGCGGAGCTTCACCGGATCGACACCTGATAAGTGTTCGATTGAATCAGCCACCGGAACACTTTCAATTGTTGAGGCTGGAAGTTGTTCAGTCACAATGGAGATTTCTCAAGGCTTTAACTTCCTATCAACAGCGGTGACCAAGAGCGTGACGATTGCAAAGGCTTCACGCACCATTTCACTGGCGTCTTCGGCTGCCACCATCAAATATGGAGATACCGCAACGGTTACAACGACAATCAGCGCTGGGCCACTCGATGGCGTCATTAGCTACACGGCTTCAACGCCGACCTCCTGCACATTTGATGAGGTCTCCGGTGAGATAACGGCGACAGCCGGCACGGGAACATGTGGTCTGACGGTTCGAATCGCCGAGGGAGTTAATTACCTGGGCGAAACGTCGACAGCCTTGAGTATCGCAGCGGCAAAGGCTGATGGCCTAATCGTTACTGCAGAGACTATGACCGCTGCGGCATATACCGGTTCAACGATTGTTATCTCACCGACCTTTATGGTCTCCGGATTGAAGTTCACTGATGCTGTCAGCACATCGCTTACATTTACTTATACAAACCTTAATTACACGGCTTACTCAAGTACGACCCCACCAACGCAGGGCGGTCTCTACCGAATCACTCCATCAGGGATTTCACTTACCGTTGGTTCGTTACTTAATTACAACTCACCGATCTATAGATCCAGCGATTGGGAGATAGAACAGATTGATCAGCCACAACTTATATTGCCTGATGTGACTGGTGACTTTACCTTCCCTGTAAGACTTGTAGCGATCGGTGGTGCGCCAACAACACCTGCAATTACTTTTGAAGCTGTAGCTGGAACCGCGACAAATTGCCGTGTGGTATTTGGACCGATTACCGGATCAGGTGGAGTAAGCGTCTGGTCACTTCAAGCTGATTCAGCTGGAACATGTTCTGCGATTGCAACAAAACCAGCAGATCGAAATTATCGAGTCGTAACTTCAGAGACTTCAACGGTAAAGGTGCTGCAATTTGTGCTCTTTGTTTATGTACCTGAAGTTATCTCCAACCCATCAACCGGCGTAGCGATAATTCCAACGGTCCCCTTGACCAAGGGCCCAGATGTTTGCACAAGCGGATGTGTTCCGACGATCACCTCGGTTTCGCCATTTACAGGTTACATTGGGGACATCATTGTTCTCACCGGAACCAACTTCACTGGCACAACGAAGGTAATTTTCAACGTCTTCACGGAGGCTTCAAACTTCACCGTTGATTCGGATACCCAGATCACAGTTCAGATCCCTGCAGGCCTTCCCGCAGGCGAAACCGGTATTGAAATTGTGGCTCCAGGCGGAACCTCTTCTCGCAATTTCGACCTCGAAATTCTCTGATCGCCCACTTTGTAGCCTCACAGAGTCAGTACTAGACTTGGGGTTCAGTTTTCTATTAACGAGCCGGAGCGATGTTCAACCTAAAGTCACCCATGTCTATCCGCGTGAGTCGGTGGCTGAGTGCACTTCTATTTGTCGGATTGTTTACGGCAGCTCCGGTTGCAGCCCCTGATTTTTTGCCACGTTCTGAAGCGGCTTCAATTTCTGCTGCAGGAGGCAGTTGTGTGCAAGATGTCGGAAGCACGACTGGGGTAACTGTCACTCGATTGGGCAACGATTGCATCATCACGTTTACAAGTAGAACTGCAACAACGTGGAGAGCGCCCGCGGGAATTTCAAATGTGCGTTATCTCGTTGTTGGTGGCGGCGGCAGTGGCGATCGTGGAACGTGCGGTGTTTATTGGGGTCGTGGTGGCGGTGGTGGTCAGGTTCGTGATTCAACACTCAGCGTTGTTTCCGGGACAAATTATTCAGTTGTCGTTGGTAAAGGTGGAGACGGCAAAGTCGATAGTTGTCCTAACGTTGGTGGTAACCCCGGAACGGCTTCTCAATTTGCCAACATAATTGCCTCACCTGGATTAGGAGGCGAAACAAATACTGCAAAAGGTGGAGTGAGTGGTTCAGGATTAATCGGTGGAGTGGGCTCAGCTTCTACATTAGGCGCAGGCGGCGGAGGTGGAGCTGGAGTAGCCGGCAGTGGGAAAAACGGTGGTGCAGGCATTAACTCAGATATCACCGGCTCAACGATTATGTATGGATCAGGCGGTGCAGGTCGCGATAATAATGGAACCGGAACCGCATCATCAGGTGGAGCAACGGGAGGTGGCGCAGCTGCGGAAAATCGCGGAGGCGGTGGAGCAGATTACGGTTCTGGATGGTACGCAGGTGCCGACGGTGTCGTGATTATTCGCTACACCGATTACGTTCCGATGACCTTTCCGCAAATTACGTACAACCCAACAACTTTGAGTTTTGGCGCCGGAATTGGTGGAAGAAGCGACACTTTCACAGTAACAGGCGGTTCTGGAGTTCGAACTTTCTCACTCTCTCCGGTGAGATCAGGATTTTCAATAGACACATCAACAGCCAACGGTGCTGCTTTAGTGGTTTCCTCTCTTGTTGCCTCTGGAACGTATCTTGAAACAATTACCGTGACAGATGCTGCCGGATTCACCGTTAATCACGTTGTGACAGTCACTGTCGCCGCGCCAGTTAAATGGGCTGTAGATAATCCAACCTCGCTAACTACCACGTACGGGACGGCTGCTTCCTCAAGGCTGAATATCACCGGCGGAACTACGGGCAGGGTTGTAACACTGACGAGGCCAACAACTGTGCCACTGAGTGGAATAACCATCGACACAAGTACGGCGATAACTTCAAACTTTGTAACGCTCAATGTATCTTCGAGGGTTTTGCCCGGAACTCACACATTAACTATCAGCGTTATTGATTCAAGCAGAATTAGATCGAATCAGATATTTACAGTCGTCGTCAACAAACTGCCCTCGTTGAGTTTCCCAAGTGGAACTGCAGAAACCACCACAGTTGTGAGATCAGGTCTCCATCTCCAGTATGAAATTGGTCAGTCTTATTCAGGCTCGGGTACCACTGTGCTTGATCTCAGTGGCAACAATAGAAATGGATCAGTTGTCTCCGGAACTCCATACAATTCGACTCTCGGTGGAGGTTCAGTTGCAGTAAACGCAACTCGATATCTCGAGGTCCAACCAGGTCCGATCACGAATTCGGATTCAATCTCCAGATTTTATTGGATCTATCCAAGATCTGCCACACAGACATTGATAACAGTTTGTAATTCGAACTGCGGTTACATCGAGAGCGAGCTTGAACTCTTTAATTCAAGGCTTTTTGCTCGGGTGTGGAATCTAACTTCTGTTTCCACGCAAGAAACTTTGACTCTCAATACATGGCATTACGTCGGATATATCTATGAAGCAGGCACAAAAACGACATCGATTTATATCAACGGACAGCTATCGGCGTCCGCCGTGAGTACCGGTACACGAGATGCACCTTCTGGTGATCAGCGAGAACTCATGGGATTCAATACAAACACAAGGATGCAGACCAACCTACAAGGCGACTATTCCTTAGGATCGGTTCATTACTACAAGCGAGTGCTCACTGAAGCTGAAATTTATTCAAATTATGCCGTTACTGCGCCGAGATTCTTGGGGACTGCCTTCCCGGGTCTTTCCACCTCGGGTAACGCTACGATCACCACGACTCAGGGAGTCGCAAGTTCACATTCATTATTCTCGGCAATCGAAGGTACGGGCGGGAAGACAATAACGCTCTCTTCGGCGACAGCTGGTGTCACGCTAGATACTTCAACTGCCAACTCTGCAATTTTAAATATCGCAAATACAGTCACGGCAACAAACTCAACAACACAGAGAACCATTTCAACATCAGTTGTTGCAACCGACTCTGTAACTGCAACGACAACCTACCCTCTGACTCTGCGCATCAATCCTCCAGTAATTATCACTGCTGCTATTCCCTTGACTCTAACTACCACATTTGGTCGTGTTGCTTATGACACCTTCACAGCTACGCAGGGAACAGGAAATAAGACTTTTACTGGGGTGAGTTCATCTTTCCCATCAGCCTTCGTACTTTCAAGCCCGTTAGCAAATGTGGCTCTGCTGACTGTTTCAAACACACTACCTGTCGGAACATACCTAGAGACAATAACTGCGACAGATTCTGTCGGTGCGAAGACTGATTATGTCCTTACAGTCATTGTTAATCCTGCCCCAACAATTGTCGGTTCCACAGGCAATTCAGTAACTACAACTTTGGCTCGCTCAACATCTCTACGCATCAACATTTCAGGTGGCACTGGTGCTCGGACAATTTCTTGGACAAGCCCAAATGCAGGAATCACGATTGACTCCTCAACCATCACCTCCCAAAACTTCATCACTCTCAATGTTTCGGCAAATGTTCCTGTTCGCACATACAGCTTCGCAATTTCAGTCGCAGATTCACTGAGCGTTCGCGTCAGCGAAACATTCACTGTAATCGTTAACCGATGGCCGGTAATTGGACCAGCAACTTCTGTGGGTTCAAGTTTGAGATTGAGCCTGGATTCTGGAAATGTATCCAGTTATTCGGGATCGGGCACAGGATGGAGCGATGTAAGCGGTAATAGTAAGAACGCAACTTGGCAGGTTTCTCCAACCTACATTCAAGATTTTGGTGGCGTCTTTTCTCTTACTGGCGCAACTAATCAATTTGCAACAACGCCAAACCTGGGAGCCTCGGATGTTTTCACGGTAGAGACATGGGCGAGGTTCGATTCTCTCAACACTGCAGGAAGCCCATCAGGAAGTGGCTATCCCTGCCTGTTTACCGATGATTTTCTTCTTGGTGTAGTCAACTATTCAATTTGTTTTGCTGGAAACAATGAGATCAAAGGTGGATATTGGCGAACCACCTCAAACAAATGGGTGTACACACCAGGATTTACTCCGGTTGTTGGAACTTGGTATCACTTTGTCTATACCGTGAGCAAGAGTGGCTCGGATTACATCTCGACGCTTTATCAAAATGGAAATCTTGTGGGTTCAACAACAGATCAAATGGTCCCAGGAAATTCTGGCGGAAGCACGTACATTGGTAAACGCTGGGGAAGTTTCACCGAATACATCAATGGTCAAATTCCAATAGTTCGTGTGTATAACCAAGCGCTGACTCGCACAGAAGTTATTCAGAATTACAATGCACAGGGTTCACGTTTTGTTACTACAAACTCTGGATCTGAAACTCTCACAGTTACACAAGGTGTAGCAGGCTCACTCACTGGCGTTATAGCTTCCCAAGGAACTGGAACGAAAACTTTTGCCTTGAGTAATACAAACACTGGGATTTCTCTAAGTAACCCAAGTTTAAATTCCTTCTCGCTATCACTGCCCGACACTCTTACGGCAGCATCTACAACAGCTGCAAGATTAATTACTGAGACTGTGACTGCTACAGATCAAGCTGGAGCCACGACCTCTCGTGTTTACACAATTACAGTCAATCCACCCGTAATTGAAACGGCAACGTCGACCTCGATTGCAACCACATCAGGTATCGAGACCTCAACAGTTATTTACGCTACTCAGGGAACTGGAAACAAAACATTCACACTAAGTGGTGCCACCTCGGGATTCACCCTCACAGGTGGGGTTAACCAGGCGACGTTACGAGTTCTTTCAACTGCAAATCCAGGTACTTACAATTTGACTGTTACAGCTACAGATTCTCTAGGTGCGACAGCCACGCTGCCAATCACGGTCGTAGTTTCTCCGCCCCCAACGCTTCTGGGAGTTTCACGTATTGAATTGAGTCAAGGGGTTGGTTTTACTTCGCCCATTTACTCCATAAGCGGTGGAACTAGTCCGCTGTCTATGACAATCACTAATTCCCCAATCAACTCCAGGATTACTTTGACTGGTGTCACTTCAACCGGTGGCTACATCCTTGTTGAATCTTCAACGGCTACAGGCACATTTTTATCTACGATCCGCGTTACTGACGCACGAGGATCTTTCTCTGAAATGGTTGTAACCATTGTCGTAAACGCACCAGTAACACTGAGTGGTTCACTTTCGATCACAAAAACATATGGTAATTCTGTGTCGAGCGGTTACTCAACAAATGGCACAGGCACTGCTCCATTTAGTTTCTCTGCAACACCAATCTGTGCAGTAGTGAGAACCGTTTCGGGTAGCTTTACATTCGAAAGAATAAACGGAACTGATTCTTGTACGTGGACCGCTCCAGTTGGAGTTACAACGGTTGACGCATTGCTCGTTGGTGGCGGTGGAGGTGGAGGTGGAGATGGTGGTAGCGGTGGCGGTGGCGGTTCGATCAACACTCTCTCTTCTGTTTCCTTACCTGCAAATCGTCAGGTAACTGTTCAAGTCGGATCCGGGGGAGCTGGTGGAGCGTGGGGAGGTCCATCAGCTACTGCTGGTGGAACAACATCTTTGACTAGCGGCTCTACTTCATACACAGCACCTGGTGGTTCTGGTGGTGGTGGTTGCGGAAGTGCAGCGGCATCCGGTGGAGTTGTAGGCAGTGGTGGTTCAGGAACTGCCGGTGGTAACAGTGGTTTTGGCGCAACTGGTTCAGGATGTGGTGCTGGCACCGGTGGTGTTGGATCAGCAGGGCCAGCAAGTAGCTTCACCGGCACATCTGTCACTTACGGCGGTGGCGGTGGCGGCGGTCCGTTCCCAGATTCGACTGCATCCATTGGCGGAAGAGTCGGCGGTGCCGGTGGCGGCGGAACCGCAGCTGTGGCTAAGGGCCATACATCAATTGGTCTCTCACAGTATTTCCGAACGTTTGCAAGTTATCCAGCCAATGCCAACACCAAGCCAGTCTTCATACATGGCACATGTGCTGCAACAACTGGGAATATCAACTACTCGACTGACAGTGAATTTCCTTGTGCTCAAAAAGAGAGTTTTCAGGGGTACGCAGCTGGGTACTTTGTCGCCCCAATCACTGGCAGCATTAAGTTTTATTTGCGCTCAGATGACTCCAGTCATATGGCAATAACGATTAATGGAACCACTCAAGAATTTTCTGCAGATAACGGGGAAAACAGTGCGACCTATTCTGGGTTTGTCGCCAATCAGCAATACCCAATCAATGTCTTCTTTACAGAAAGAGGCGGTCTCGCACTGTGGAAGCTTGAATATGAGTACACAGGCCAAACTCGTACACCGATTCCAAGCGCTCAGTTAAGGCCCGAAGCAGAAGGTCTAACTCAGTATTTTAAAAAACTTAATTCTACGCCGCCTCTGGCTAGTACAAAGACTGTATTGACTGACTCCGTGCACGCGCCTGACATTTGCGCCACACGCATAGGTAACATTAATTATACAACCGACAATGATTTTCCTTGCCAAGAAAAAGATAGATTCCAAGGTTATGCGACGGGATTCTTTGTCGCTCCACATACGGGCAGCATCACGTTCTACTTAGGCTCTGATGACTCAAGTTACCTGAGCATAAATGTTAACGGCGTGAGCAACGAGCTTTCTCGACCATGCTGTGGAGATACAAGCGCAACATGGTCAGGATTTGTCAAAGGTCAGTACTATCCAATAAGTGTGTTTTTTGAAGAAAATCTTGGTGGCGCTTACTGGAAGCTGGAGTACGAATACTCGGGACAATCGCGAATTATCATCCCTACTACAAACTTGAGAACTGCAATTGACTTCACCGCTCCAACTGTAGGAACAAATGGACTCGGTGGCGGAGGTGGAGCTGGATCTGCGGGACTCTACAAACTCACTGGAGCAAGCGGTGGTTCAGGTACTGCAATCTTGAAGTATTTAACACAGAGTGAAACTGCAACACAGACAATGATTACTGCAACGGTGAATCAACAGAGTCCAACCGGTTTGCTCACGCTAAATGTTCCTGAGTTTGTAAATGTAGGCACCTATAGAGAGACCATTACAGTTCAAGACGCTGTTAACTCTGCTCCATATCAGGCTGTTGTGACAATAACAATCAACAAAGCAACCCCAACCCTGGCACTCTCACTCCCTGGCTCTGTCACCACCGCTAAATACGGCAATCCTGTAACGATCTCAGCTGTTGCAACAACTCCTGGCACTGTCGCCTTCGTTAACGGATCCACAAATATCACCGCCTGTACTGCAGTTGCAACAACTGCCG
>JACCDV010861917.1_pt1 | contig 76134 bp, 70 predicted proteins | sample 7446131 | NCBI WGS metagenome assembly JACCDV01 (sample SAMN15323448, study PRJNA562643) | freshwater metagenome | isolation source: river surface water | place: USA:Blue River Watershed | collected 2017-08-17
AAATAATTTGGAGAATAGCATGGGTAACCCTACCTTTGCCCTCCGCAAAAAACATGAATTATGAGCGTAGCAGTAAACTTCGTACACGAGCAATTAACAGCAAAGAAAGAATATCCAGCATTTAAGGCTGGTGATAATATTACCGTAAACTACAAGATCGTAGAGGGTGGTAAAGAGCGTATCCAAAGTTTCCGTGGGGATGTAATCAAAACCCAAGGAACTGGTGCAACAGCTACTTTCACTGTTCGTAAAATCTCTGATGGTGTAGGTGTGGAGCGTTTGTTCCCTTTCTTATCTCCAAACATTGATGGTATCGTTTTAAACAAATCTGGTAAAGTTCGTCGTGCTAAATTGTACTACTTACGTGACAGAAGCGGTAAGAGCGCTCGTATTAAAGAAAAAAGATTCTAAGCTTCAACGCTTAAATTATATAAAGGTCCTCCATTCGAGGGCCTTTTTTTGTGCTATTTACATTACCTTTATGATTCTAAACGATACATTATGGGCAACTTAGGATTTCAAGAATTATTAATTATTGGTGTAGTTATTTTAGTGATGTTCGGTGGAAGAAAAATTCCTGAATTCATGCGTGGATTAGGAAAGGGCATCCGTGAATTCAACGATGCTAAAAATAACGTGAAAAAAGAAATCGAAGAAGGCATTAAAGAGAAGGACGAGAAAGCTTCTTAATTTCAAATGTTCTCTTATTCCGACATTCAAACTTACCATGGTCAATTAAAGACCGGAGAAGCAACCTGTGTGCAGGCTGTTCAATTTTATTTAGAACAAATAAAAAATCAAAAAGACCTAAATGCATTTTTAGAGATTTTTGAAGCCGATGCTTTGAGTCGCGCACATGAACTAGACGTCGCGCGTCTTGCAGGAAATGCAATTGGTCCTTTGCACGGCGTGGTAGTTGGAATTAAAGATGTCATTTCTTATAAAGGGCATACACTTACAGCAGCCTCTAAAATACTAGAAAATTACAAGGCCGTTTACTCTGCTACTGTGATCGAAAATTTACTTGCAGCAGGTGCAATTATCATTGGTCGCCAAAACTGTGATGAATTTGCAATGGGAAGCAGTAATGAAAATTCTGCCTTCGGTGCTGTAAAAAATGCAGCAGATAAAACACTTGTGCCAGGTGGTTCATCAGGTGGTTCGGCTGTCGCTATACAAGCTGGATTGTGTATGGTGAGTTTAGGATCTGACACGGGTGGATCGGTGCGTCAACCCGCAGATTTTTGTGGGGTGGTAGGATTGAAACCCAGCTATGGTAGGATTTCAAGATATGGACTGATTGCCTATGCTTCTTCTTTTGATCAAATTGGAATCATCAGTAATAATGTGACGGATGCTGCATTGGTTTTAGAAGTAATTGCTGGAGCAGATGATTTCGATAGCACGGTATCTACTAACAAGGTCCCAGCATATAGTCAATCGTTAAAAGTAAATGAAGGTGCAAAAAGAATTGCCTACTTCAAAGAAACTTTAACGCATCCAGATTTAGACCCCGAGATAAAAAATCAAATCGAAAATAAAATTGTTCAATTACGTGAAGCTGGACATAGTGTAGAAGCTGTTGAATTTGATTTATTGGATTTTATCGTACCCACTTATTATGTTTTAACCACTGCTGAAGCTTCAAGTAATTTATCAAGATTTGATGGTATTCGATTTGGACATAGAACAAAAGAAAAAGTAGCAGATCTAGCGGAGATGTATAAGTTGTCTAGAACAGAGGGCTTTGGAGAAGAAGTGCAACGCAGAATTTTATTAGGCACTTTTGTTTTAAGTGCAGGGTATTTCGATGCTTATTTTACAAAGGCACAACAAGTGCGTCAAAAATTAGTTGATTATACTAAAGAGGTATTTAAAGCGTATGACTTTATCATTTCTCCAACTATACCAACAACTGCATTTAAAATAGGAACAAAGCATCATTCTGCAACCGAGGCATTTTTAGCAGATATTTATACAGTTTATGCGAATCTTGTAGGTATACCAGGTATTTCATTACCCTTGTTTACCCATTCCAACGGGATGCCTTTTGGATTACAAATCATGAGTGCGCAATTTGAAGAAGCCGCGCTACTTAATTTCTCCAATTCCTTAATGGAAGCATAATACCTTTCATATGAGATTTACACTTGCCTATTTTTGTTTCTTTCTTTGTCTTAGTACGCTAAAAGCACAAGACAGCCTAACAATGAATAGAATTGGGTTCGGTAGTTTGTTTACAGTTCAAGCTGTTCCAAATAAAGACAAGTCATTTGTGATAGAGATGCATCCAAAAGCAATCAGTTTTGTCCAATCCTATATGGAGAAAGAAGGGCCAGGCTTAAGAAAAATGAAAACCTGGGCAAAACCTTATTTCAATTTGTATGATCAGGTATTAATTGCAAATGGTATTCCGGTAGAGTTAAAATATTTAAGTGTCATAGAGAGTCATTTAAGTGCGCAGGTTGTTTCTTGGGCTGGTGCAGCAGGGCCATGGCAAATCATGCCGTCGGAAGCAATTCGTTTGGGGTTAAAATTATTACCCAATGACGAAAGAATGGATTATCAAAAAAGTACACAAGCGGCAGCAACGATACTTAGAGAATTGTACCAACAATTTGGAGATTGGTTATTGGTTGTGGCGGCTTATAATGGTGGGGCAGGTAGATTGAGTAAAGCCATTGAAAAAAAGAAAACAAAAGATTTCTGGGCTTTACAATATGAGCTTCCTTTAGAGACAAGAAATCATGTAAAAAAATTCATTGCCACACATGCAATTTTCGAAGGGGTGGTGATGCAAGAAGCGCTTAGCCCGAATGTTGTACCACAAAATAAGTTGACTCAAACAGGAATGGAAGTCTTGTCTATATCTGGCAGGTTTAATAGTAAAACAATAGCAAGTTTCTTAAAAATGTCTCCTGTTTATTTAAAGGAGTTGAATCCAAATATGGATCAGCAATTAGCTACTGGCAAAACGTATAACTTAGTACTACCTGCAAAAGAGGCTAAAATGTTTGAGGCCCATAAAAATGAAATTTTACAGGCCTCAATACAATCTTTATATCAGGATAATGATTAAACTATTTTAGAAATCATCATCAAATTCATCTTTGTCATCGAATAAATCGTCATCATCTAGATTCAAATCTTCTTCTAATCCAAAATCATCCTCTTCGCCTTTTTTTGCCTTACCTGCTTTCTTTGTTGTTTTAGGCAAATCAAATTCTGCGAAGTCGGGATCCCAGCTATCATCCTCTTCTTCGTCTTTTCCCCAATCATCGGTGTCATTTTCTTCTTCGTCATCTAAATCATCCTCATCGTCATCCACTTTTTTCTTTGATGATTTCGTTTTCTCAGCTTTTACTACGCCATTTTTTGGTGTCGCTGTCTTTTTCTCTTTTGTAGATTTTACTGCCATAACTCGTTATGAAATATTTATGTAAATTTCAAATGAAAATTTTATTTAGCAAAAATTATGCGACTTTTTTTATTGCTTTTTTTTGTTTATAAATGTACAATTTGATCACGGCCAGGGCCATTAGAAACGAACTTAACCGGTACCCCTAGATATTCATTTATAAATTCGATATATGTTTTCATGGTAGCAGGTAATTCTGTCTCTTTTTTCATTTGGGTGGTGTCCACTTCCCATCCGGCCATTTTTTTCCAGACTGGGGTTACAGGTGTACCAACCAATTGAAATGGAACAAAGTCTATCTCCTTGCCTTCCATCTCATACGCGATACCTAATTCTAACTCCTTGAAAGAATCTAGAATGTCTGCTTTGGTCATGATGATTTGAGTTACACCATTGATCATACAGGTATATTTTAAGGCTACCAAGTCTATCCAGCCACATCTACGTGGGCGACCTGTTGTTGCACCAAATTCACTACCAATTTTTCTTAATTCCTCTCCTTTGGCATCATGTAATTCAGTAGGGAAGGGGCCGCTACCAACACGCGTACAATAGGCTTTAGAAATACCAAATACTTCTCCAATTTGTTTAGGTGAAACGCCCAATCCTGTACAAACACCTGCAGAAATGGTATTACTAGAAGTAACAAATGGGAAAGTGCCAAAGTCAATATCTAACATAGATCCTTGTGCACCCTCAGCCAATACTTTTTTACCCTTATTAATTTGATCGTTGATAAAGTACTCACAATTGATGATGTTCATTGTCTTTAAAAACTCAATCGCTTCAAAAAATTCCGATTCCATCTCAGAAATATCTTCATTGAAATTATAGCTATCCAAAATCTTTTGGTGCTTCATTCTTAAAGCAATGTATTTGCTAATAAACTTCTTGTCTAATAAATCACCCACTCTCAATGCATTTCTTCCTGTTTTGTCCATATAAGCGGGTCCAATTCCTTTAAGGGTAGATCCAATCTTTGCTTCTCCTTTTGACAGTTCAGATGCCTTGTCTAAAGCTCTATGACTTGGGATAATAATATTAGTACGTTCAGATATAAATAGATTCTTTTTTACATCAATGCCCATGCTAGCTACTGCGTCACATTCTTTTTTCAAAGTCACTGGATCTAGAACAACGCCATTGCCAATGATATTGATTTTATCTTGATGAAAAATACCAGATGGTATTTGATGTAACACCATTTTAGTTCCATTTACATATAAAGTGTGACCAGCATTCGGCCCCCCTTGGAAACGCGCGATTACATCGTAGTTGGGTGCGAAATAATCCACGATTTTACCTTTGCCTTCATCACCCCATTGAAGTCCTAAAATTACGTCTACCATAAGTTTGAATTTGAGTGGCAAAAATAAGTCTAGAAAAGTTGATTACCTATTTAAGCTGAAAATAATAGGAAATGTTTTCACACATATTTTTCCCAAGATGTTGATTACTTGAATTTAGACCGTCTCAGTATCAAATCGTGTCACTTTTTGAATACCATTCAATGCTTGTATTCGGGCTACTAATTCTTCTAATTCATCCTTGTCGTGTACAAAAACCTTGATAGTGCCTTCAAACATTCCATCTTTGGATTCAATGGTTAAGGCAGCAATATTGATTTTTAGATCTCCACTAATAATGGTGGTAATTTTATTGACAACACCCACATCATCTAATCCAATAATACTAAGTCCGGTAAGGAAGGAGATTTCTTTATTTTTTGCCCATTTTGTTTTTACAACGCGATGGCCATAATTAGCTAACAATTGTGTTGCGTTAGGGCAACTTGTTCTATGAATGATTAGTCCTTTACCTGTACTCACAAATCCAAATACATCGTCCCCTGGAATAGGGTTACAACATTTTGCAAGGGTATATTTGATCTTATCACTTGATTCTCCAAAAATGATCAATTCAGAATCTCCTTTTTTAGGTAAAGGCTTATAAGTATTGACTTCTGCATTTGGATCAACAGGAGCAACAATTGGTTTTGGAGCTTCAATTTTGTCTCCGATGACTTGAAAGGTTTTAAGCTCTTTTAAATCGATAGTCTTAGTAGCAATTTTATATAACAAGTCCAGTTGACTTGGTAGTTTATAAAAATGGACTAATTGGTCTAGGTTATAGGGATTGTAAGCTGCCCCAATGCCCTCTAACTTTCTTTGGGCTGTATATTTTCCTTCTTCTGAAATGATTTTCTTCTCCTCTCTCAAAGCATCTTTGATGCTATTTTTCGCTTTAGCCGTCACCACATTATTCAACCAGTCTTCCGTGGGTTTTTGTTTATTGCTTGTGATAATTTCTATCTGATCTCCGCTTCTTAATTTATGGCTAATTGGCACTAATTTATGATTCACTTTTGCGCCAATGCATTTAGATCCTATAGCCGTATGAATATAAAACGCAAAGTCGAGCGCAGAACTATTCACCGGCAACATCTTTACTTCGCCTTTAGGTGTATAGACATAAATTTCTTCTGCTAAAAAAGAAGTTTTAAAGTCTTGCAAGAAATCTATACTTTCTTCTTCTTGGTTACCAAGCGCTTCTCTAATTTGCACGAACCATTTATCAAAACGATCCTCGCTTTGTGTTCCTTCTTTGTATTTAAAGTGTGCGGCAAGCCCTTTTTCTGCAATCTCATTCATTCTTTTACTTCGAATTTGCACTTCTACCCATTTCCCCTGCGGCCCCATCACTGTGGTATGTAATGCCTCATACCCATTACTCTTTGGATTACTCAACCAATCTCTTAATCTTTCTGGAGAAGGAAGGTATTCGTCTGTTACCATGGAGTATACTTTCCAGCATTCTTCTTTTTCTTTTTCAAGTGGTGCGTCAAGAATAATTCTGATCGCAAAAAGATCATATACTTCTTCAAAACTTACGCCCTTCTTTTTGATTTTATTCCAAATTGAATGGATGCTTTTTGGTCTTCCAAATATTTCAAATTGTAAGCCTGTGTTGCTTAATTTTTCTTTTAATGGCCTAACAAATTCATTAATATACTTTGTTCGTTCTCTTTTGGTCTCTGATAACTTCTTTGCAATTTCCCTATACTTATCCGGCTCCAAATATTTCATGGAAAGGTCTTCCAATTCGGTTTTGATATTATACAAACCCATACGATGTGCCAATGGTGCGTATACCCAGATTGTCTCAGAAGCAATTTTTAATTGTTTCTCTTGCTTCATCGAATCCATTGTACGCATATTGTGCAGTCTATCTGCAAGTTTGATCAAGATCACTCTTGGATCGTCCGTTAAAGTGAGCAAGATTTTTTTGAAATTTTCAGCTTGCTGACTGCTGTTGGTGTCCATCACCGTAGAGATTTTTGTTAACCCGTCAACTATTTTAGCAATCTCGTTTCCAAATTCTCTCTTGATATCATCTAGTGTAATATCGGTGTCTTCGACTGTATCATGAAGCAAAGCGCAAATGGTACTTCTGACGCCTAGACCAATTTCATCAGCGGCAATCATAGCCACTGCGATTGGATGTAAAATATAAGGTTCGCCACTTTTACGGCGCATTGTTTTATGCGCGTCTGCAGCCATTTCGAAAGCAGTTCTTAATAATTCTCTATCGCCTTTCTTAAGTTTGGTTCTTAAAGTTCTGAGCAGGGCACGGTAATGTCGAACAATCTCTTTTTTCTCTTGTTCGTCGTTCAAATTGTAAGGTGTTACAATAGGATGTTCTATTTCATGTTCTGTCCTTTCCATGCTTTTACGAAAATACGTAAAAGCGGTGTAACTTTGACCCGCTATGTCAACCACCCAGCCTAAACCAATATTTAAATCCTCCATACTGAGAAGGGTGTTTTCTTTTGTAGGGCCCTATAGATTTATTTTTTGGATCAATGTATTTTTAGGCATTTTCTTAGCATTCGCAACCCCTGTTCGACCTTATTTAATACAAGCAACAGTCAACCTGGCAATCGGCAAGCTAGTGCCTTTGCCTGATTGGGTGCATTGGGTACTACCATCTAAAGCATTTGATTCAGTGTTGCAGCTTATTTTAGCCATCTCCCTTTTTCAGGTGGCTTTTATCATTATTGAAACCTTATTTCGTTTTTGTTTCACATTTGGTATGGCTTGGCTAGGACAACAAGTGATAAGAGATTTAAGGAATAAAGTGTATCAAAAAATAATGTTCTGGGAAATGCGTCAATTTGATAAGACGCCAATCGGCACTTTAACAACTAGGACAATCAATGATATTGAAAGTATCAATGACATTTTTTCTGATGGTTTAATTCCAATCATCGCAGATTTTTTAACCATTGTAGTCACTTTGACGACCATGTTTTTTATCAATTGGAAGTTGACATTAATTTGTCTGATTCCTTTTCCTATCATGTTGATTGCGACTTATTTTTTTAAAGAAAGTGTGAATAAAAGTTTTGTTCAAGTTCGAAACGCAGTCGCTGCTCTTAATGCATTTGTACAAGAGCATATTTCAGGCATGCAGGTGGTTCAAGCATTTGCGGCAGAAGAAAAAGAAATGAAAAAATTTGATACCATTAATGAGAAACATAAGAAAGCAAACATCAATGCCATCTTTGCCTATTCTGTTTTCTTTCCTGTGGTAGAAGTAGTGTTGGCTTTAAGCATTGGTCTGATAGTTTGGTGGGTAGCTGGACAAGCTTTGGATGCTGGATTGTTGGTTGCTTTTATTTTATTTCTGAATCAAATCTTTAGGCCACTTCGTATGATAGCAGACAAATTCAATGTGTTACAAATGGGTATGGTGGCAGCAGAAAGAGTCTTTAAGATTTTAGACAATGAAGATATAACGGCAGATCAGGGCCAGTATAATCCAGCTAACATTGTAGGAAAGATTGAGTTTCAAAACGTGCAGTTTGCTTACGATGCACCCAATTGGATTTTAAACCAATTGAATTTTAAAGTAGAAGCAGGTGAAACCATCGCATTGGTTGGACCAACAGGCAGTGGGAAGTCCTCTATCATTAGTATTTTGAATCGACTATACCCCTATCAGGCAGGACAAATATTACTAGATGGGGTAGCCATTGAGGATTATTCTTTGGATAGATTAAGAGGGTCCATTGGTGTGGTGTTGCAAGATGTATTTTTATTTTCTGGTTCAGTGTATGATAATATCACTCTTCGCAATCCATCCATTCTTCCAGCACAAGTGGAGGAGGCGGCAAAAATGATCGGCATGCACGATTTTATCATGCAGTTGCCTGGGGGCTATCAATACCAAGTGATGGAAAGAGGGGCCACATTGAGTTTAGGACAAAGACAATTGCTGAGTTTTATTAGAGCTCTTTTATATAATCCGAGTATTTTAATATTAGACGAAGCCACTTCTTCCATAGATACAGAGAGTGAGCAGTTGATTGAAAAGGCGATTGAGACGCTAATAAAAGGTAGAACTTCTATCGTTATTGCACATCGATTATCTACCATTAGAAAGGCCGATCAGATCCTTGTTTTAGAGCAGGGCAAAATCATTGAAAAGGGGACACATCAGTCCTTGATGGAGCAGGGAGGATTTTATAAAGCATTAAATGAAATGCAATTAGACCCTAAAAAAGGAGCGTAATTTTACAATGTATTGAATTTCAATATGTTGCAACTTTCTATAACATTTGATTTCAGGCTATATTTCTGTTAAATATTCTAATATTTCAGCGGGTTTATTCCTATCTTTGCCGCAAATTTTGAGATCCCTATGGCATCTAGACGTATTAAATCTTTACTGGTATTGTGTTTGAGCTTATTTACATTGGCTTTTGCTAATGCTTCATTTGCGAACGAAAAAGTGGCGCATGCAGACAATCATGCAGTTACTCAGGATTCATTACATACAACTGTGGATTCGAATTTAGCAGCAGCAGATACAGCTACTGCAACACATGCGACTGCTGGACATGAAGAAAAAGAATTCAATGTTACAGAGACAATTTTGGAACACATCAAGGATGATCATAGCTGGCATTTATGGGGTCACACTTCAATTCACTTACCAGTTATTTTATATACCCCAAAAGGTATTGAAGTTTTTTCTTCTGCTAAATTCATGGACGAACACCATGAGCCAATTGTATACAAAGGAAATTTTGATTATAAAATTATTGAAGGCAAAGTAAAAGTGGTTGACGCAACAGGCGCAATCGATGAAGCAGCAACTAAAACTTTATGGGATTTCTCAATTACCAAGAACGTAGCTTCTTTGTTGGTTTCTGTATTTATTATTTTACTGGTTATTTTAACAGCAGCATCTGCTTATAAGAAAACAGGTGTAACATCCGCGCCAAAAGGTGTTCAGTCATTGATGGAGCCAATTGTTTTGTTTGTTAGAGATGAATTAGCGATACCAAATATTGGTAAAAAGAAATACGCAAAATTCATGCCTTTCTTATTGACTGTCTTTTTCTTAATCTTGGTAAATAACTTCCTTGGATTGATTCCATTCTTCCCAGGAGGTGCCAATGTAAGTGGTAATATCGCTTTCACAATGACTTTAGCAGTTTGCGTATTCATCGTGGTGAATTTAAGTGCGAATAAAAATTATTGGGAACACATTTTTTGGATGCCAGGTATGCACTGGAGTATGAAATTGTTCTTAGCGCCAATTGAATTAATTGGTGTATTCACAAAGCCTATCTCTTTAATGATTCGTTTGTTTGCGAATATTACTGCAGGCCACATCCTAGTATTGAGTTTGATTTGTATCATATTTATTTTCAAGACCGTGTATGCTTCTGCTATTGCAGTTCCATTCGCAGTGTTTATTGGCATGATTGAATTATTGGTTGCATTCTTGCAAGCTTATATCTTCACGATGCTAACGGCAATGTATATTGGAATGGCCAACGAAGAGCACCACCATGATCATAAAGAAGAAGCACATCACTAAAAAATATTTAACTTTTTTTCAATAACAATTAAAACGTAAAAAAATGGTAGGAAGTATTGCTGCAATTGGCGCTGGATTAGCTGCTATCGGTGCTGGATTAGGTATCGGTATGATTGGTAAAGGTGCTGTTGAAGGTATTGCTCGTCAGCCAGAAGCTGCGAACGAAATCCGTTCAAGCATGATTGTTGCTGCTGCATTCGTTGAGGCCGTTGCCTTGTTTGCTGTGGTTGTTGCCCTTTTGGGTAACGGATAATCTGCCGAGGATTTCCTTAAAAAAATAAATAGGCCCAAGCACAGGGCGAAAGGCCTATTTTTAAATTGAATTATTAATTAAGATAAACGAATAGTATGTTCTTATTAGAAGTAAATCCACTTGTGTTACCAGATATCGGTTTGGTATTTTGGAACACCATTGCTTTTGTAGTGCTTTTAGTTGTTTTGGGCAAGTTTGCTTGGAAGCCAATGTTGAAAGCAATTGCAGATCGTGAAAACGGAATCGAAGAAGCATTATTACGTGCAGATAAGATGAAAGCTGAAATTGCTGCGATGCAAAATGAAAATGAAGCATTGTTGGCTAAAGCACGTGAGGAAAGAGCTGGATTGTTAAAAGATGCAAAAGAAACTGCTGACAAGATGGTTTCTGAAGCAAAAGATAAAGCGAAGCATGAATATGAGCGCATTATCAATGATGCACAATTGGCTATTACCCAACAAAAAAATGCTGCTTTAATTGATGTTAAAAATCAAGTAGGCAATTTGGTAGTTGAAGTGGCTGAGAAAGTATTAAGAAAAGAGTTGTCTAATAAAGCAGAACAAGAAAGCTATATTAAACAAATCGCTGAAGGAGTTAAGTTAAATTAAAAAGTAAGAAATGCCCAACGTACGTTTAGCAGGAAGATACGCAAAGAGCTTACTCGACTTAGCCATTGAACAAAAGCAATTGGATGTGGTATATGCTGATATGAAATATTTTCAATCAGTTTGTACACAGAGTCATGATTTTGTAAATGTGTTAAGAAGTCCAATTATTAAAGCAGATCAAAAGAATGCGATTATACATGCTGTTATTAAAGATGCAGTAAGTGTTTTATCATTGTCTTTTATTGTTTTACTAGTTAAGAAAAGTAGAGAAAGTGCATTGCCAGAAATAGCAACTGCATTCATTGAACAATACAATGCATTAAATGGAATTCATCAAGTTAGTTTGACTACTGCGGTAGCAATTAGCGAAGATTTAAAGCAGTCTATTGAACAAAAAATTAAAACCGAAACTCAATTTAAAACTGTTGAATTAACAACGCATACCAACGAAGATTTGATTGGTGGATTTGTGTTGTCATTCGATAATAACTTAATTGACGCAAGTATAAAAAGAGATTTATTAGATATCAAGAAGCAATTTTTATCTAACGAATTTGAAGCAAAATTAAAATAACATAACAATCATACATTAAATAAGTATTTATGGTGGACATTAAACCTGATGAAATATCCGCAATTCTTAGACAGCAATTGAGCAACTTTAATGCTTCAGCTGATTTAGAAGAAGTTGGAACTGTATTACAAGTTGGTGATGGTATTGCCCGTGTATATGGTTTGAATGGTGTTAGTAGTGGTGAGTTGGTTGAGTTTGAAAACGGAACCAAAGCTATTGCATTGAACCTAGAGGAAGACAATGTGGGTGTGGTAATGATGGGTGATAGCAAACAAATCAAAGAAGGTGATAAAGTAAAAAGAACTGGCCAAATCGCTTCTATTAAAGTAGGAGATGGTTTAGTAGGTCGTGTTATTAATATGCTGGGTGAGCCAATTGATGGTAAAGGTCCAATTAAAGGCGAATTGTATGAGATGCCATTGGAGCGTAAAGCACCAGGTGTTATCTTCCGTGAGCCTGTAAAAGAGCCATTACAAACGGGTATCAAAGCGATTGACGCAATGATACCAATTGGTCGTGGACAACGTGAATTGGTTATTGGTGACCGTCAAACAGGTAAGACTGCAATTTGCGTAGACACAATTATCAATCAAAAAGAATTCTACGATGCTGGTCAACCAGTTTATTGTATTTATGTTGCAATTGGACAAAAAGCATCTACGATCGCTGGTGTGATGAAGACATTAGAAGAGAATGGTGCAATGGCTTATACAACAATCGTTGCAGCATCTGCAGCGGATCCAGCTCCACAACAATTCTACGCGCCATTTGCGGGTGCAGCTGTTGGTGAGTTCTTCCGTGATTGTGGTAAACCAGCATTGATTGTATTTGATGACTTATCTAAGCAAGCGGTTGCATACCGTGAGGTATCTTTATTATTACGTCGTCCGCCAGGTCGTGAGGCGTATCCTGGTGACGTATTCTACTTACATAGCCGTTTATTAGAGCGTGCTGCGAAAGTAATTGCAAATGATGATATCGCTAAAAATATGAATGACTTACCAGCTTCTATTAAGCATTTGGTGAAAGGTGGTGGTTCTTTGACAGCATTACCAATCATTGAAACGCAAGCTGGTGACGTTTCTGCTTATATCCCTACAAACGTAATCTCTATTACTGATGGTCAGATCTTCTTGGAAGGTAACTTGTTCAACGCAGGTATCCGTCCAGCGATCAACGTTGGTATTTCAGTTAGTCGTGTGGGTGGTAACGCGCAGATTAAGTCAATGAAAAAAGTATCTGGTACTTTAAAATTAGACCAGGCTTTATACCGTGAGTTAGAAGCCTTCTCTAAATTTGGTGGTGACTTAGATCCAGCAACTAAGAATGTAATTGACAAAGGTGCAAGAAACGTAGAGATCTTGAAGCAAGCACAGTACACGCCGTTTACGGTAGAAAAACAAGTAGCGATTATCTACTTAGGTACACAAGGTTTGTTAAAAGAAGTAGCTGTTAAGAATGTGAAAGATTTTGAAGCACATTTCTTATTAGAGATGACAAATAAATTACCAAATGTATTGGCTGAATTCAAAAAAGGTAACTTACCTGAAGATGGATTAAAGCAAATGGTAGATTTAGCGAATAGCTTGATCCCTCAATATAAATAAGGTAAAACATAACGACATAAAACCCCGATTCATTCGGGGTTTTTTTATGAATAGGGGGTTGATTTGCAACAAATAATTCAATTGATTGTTATAGATATATGTCAGTGATTAAAGTACAAGCATTAAGCAAAAACTTCGGCAACTTAAAAGCAGTCGATCAGCTTTCATTTGAGGTAGAAGCTGGACAGGTCTATGGTTTTCTTGGTCAAAATGGCTCAGGCAAAAGCACTACAATCCGTATGTTGCTTTCTTTGATCCATCCATCAGAAGGGCATATCGAAATTTTTGGACAATCTCTATCAGATCATCGATCTGCTATATTAGAGCAAGTGGGTGCTGTTATAGAGCGCCCAGACCTATATCCTTATTTAACAGCCAAGGAGCATCTAACTTTGTTTGCCAAATTACGTAAGCAAAAGATTAGTTCGGCTAAAATTGAGGCGACCTTATCGCAGGTGGGCTTACTTGCAAGGGCAAATGATAAAGTACAGACCTATTCTTTGGGGATGAAACAGAGACTTGGTATTGGAATCGCTTTATTGCATGATCCTGCATTGATTATTCTAGATGAACCAACCAACGGACTGGATCCTCAAGGGATTGCAGACATTCGTCAGTTAATTAAATCGCTCTCTAAAGAGCAGGGTAAAACAGTATTGGTTTCATCGCATTTGCTTTCTGAAATTGAGCAAATTGCCACGCATATACTCATCATACATCAGGGTAAAAAAATGGCCGAAGGAACAACTGAAAGTTTATTAGATCCAAATAAAACCATTGTTCAAATTAAAACTTTGGACGAGCTTGATGCGAAACAAAAAATAATGAATTCTATTTATCAATCTCATTTATTGAATAGGTCTGAGGGATTGTTTTTAACGATACCTAAATTAGAAATCCCTGCATTGAATGCGTTTTTAGTTGCATCCAATATTGCTGTACTATCCTTAGAGACAAAAAATTCTTTAGAAGATTATTTCTTACAACTTACTTCAACTTATTAATATGTGGCCAATTATTCAAATTGAATTATTTAAAATCTACAAAAGGCCAAGAACCTATATTGCTTTTGGTGCTATTGCTGCTTTGATATTGGTGATACAAATGGGCTTGAAAATAGACGGAGAAGCCTATGCAGCATTTTTAATGAAGGATATCAACGATACTTTAACGGTTGACGGGAAAGTATTGAATGGGTATTTAATTTGCTATATCCTCTTGCAGCTATTATTGGTACATGTGCCCTTATTAGTTGCGTTGATTGCCGCTGATATGCTTTCTGGCGAGGCTAATTTAGGCACTTTAAGACTCTTGTTTACGACGCCATATAGTAGGACACAATGGGTTTTAGCAAAATTTATAGCAGCAAGTATCTACACTATTTTGTTGTTAATATGGCTTGCATTTTTAGCCTTGTTCTTAAGTATGTGGATTTTCGGCACGGACGATTTATTCCTAATGAAATCTAATTATGTTGTTTTGATTCAAGAGCAGGATGTGTTTTGGAGATACCTCGGTGCGTTTGTATTTGCAAGTTTTTCATTATTGACAGTAGCAGCTTTGGGTTTTTTAATGTCAAGCCTTGCAAATAATTCAATTGGACCTATTGTAGCAACAATTAGCGCCATTGTATTTTTTACCATTTTAAGCACTTTGAATATTCCTTTGTTTAATGTGGTTAAGCCTTATTTGTTTACTACACACATGAACAATTGGAAAGAGTTTTTTGATATTCAAGTAAACGAAAGTAATGATGCAATCACAGGAAGCATTTTGAATGTAGCCAAAATAAAGAACTCTATCATTGTACTTACGGTACATATCGGATTATTCGTTGGCGCTTCTGTTTGGATCATGAAAAAGAAAGATATTTTAAGTTAAGCTGGTGCTGTATAAAAGCATATAATTTGTTTGATATGAAAAAAATGAACTTGGTTTTAATGTTGATCGTTCTAATGCAGGGCTTAGCTCAAGCGCAGTCGAATGTTTTAATTGAAAGGGTTAGTGCAAAATTAAATACGGTGAATGACTATGTAGCGACAGGTGTTATGAAAACTGATGTGGCATTTATTAAAGCTTCTCTCGGGAAAGTGAAAGTGTATTATAAGAAACCTAATCAATTAAAGGTTAAAAAAGAAGGGGGCATTTCTTTGTTGCCAAAAGGTGGAGTCTCTGTGACTATTAATTCCTTGTTGAATAACAAGCAATATATCGCGATTGAATCTGGTGTACAAATGTTTAAAGGAAAACAATTACAAGCTATTAAATTGATTCCAACTGATGATAAATTAGATTGGGTTATTTCCACTTTATGGATTGATCCAGTAGACGCCTTGGTTTACAAAACTTTCACCACGACCAAAGAAAACGGCACTTACGAGATAACCATGGAATATGGGCAGTATGCTAGTTATGGATTGCCCAGTAAAATTATATTTGGCTTTAATACAAAGGATTATAAATTACCAAACGGGATTACCTTGGAATTTGGGGATGAGGACCCTGCAGCCAAGCAAAAAGCTTTAAAACAGAAGAAGGGCACCATAGAAATTACTTATGCGAATTATGTCATAAATAAAGGCGTTCCCAATTCGATGTTCTAGATTTGTATCTTATGCGCTATACGCTTATTATATTACTTTGCCTATCTACTATCTCACTGCCTGCTCAATCGGTTGGTACAGAAAAGGCATTAGAACTAGCAGTGCAACAGTTTAATCAATTGAGTAATTCTGCGGCCTATCAATCTGTTTATATGCAGTTTGAAAAATTATATTTAGCAGATAAAAAGAACTGGCTAATTCCTTATTACGCTTCCATTCTTAAAGCAAGAATGTGTTTGATGAAAATGGGAGACAGGGATCAATTAGCGAATGATGCAATTTCATGGATTACAAAGGCAAAGTCCATAGCTATTAACGATGAAATTTATTGTGCCGAAAGTTTAGCAAACACAGCGAAGATGTCTGTAAATCCTGCAATGAGGTGGTTGCTTTATGAAGATAAAATCAAGACACCATTGCAATTAGCAAAAAAAGCAAATGCAAACAATCCTAGGATTTATTTACTTGAGGCAAATATCCAAAGAAAACTACCCGTTTTATTTGGAGGGGGCTGTAAGTCAGCCATTCCAATAGCGAAGAAGGCAGAGCTATTATTACGCTCGCAAATACTACAAAATCCAAACTTACCTGGTTGGGGAAATCAGTCCTTGGTAGAATTTAAAGCAGCTTGTCCTTTTTAAAAAAAAACTAGAATCATTCGACTGAAATAATTTCTAGAATTGAAGCATCAAATTAATTCTCGTCTAATCTTTCATCCACTGCATTGGCAAACATCTTATGGCTTACTTTCTTCAATGGATTCAGGCGCATATCTCTGTAGCCTTGTCTTGCATGAATAATGCGAATACATTCAAAAATACTTGCTGTAAATGAACTCGCATCTGCTTTGTCTTTTCCTGCAATATCAAAAGCAGTGCCATGGTCTGGACTTGTTCTTACAATCGGTAATCCTGCAGTAAAGTTTACACCTTCACCGAATGCCAATGATTTAAAAGGAATTAAACCTTGATCATGGTACATCGCTAATACCGCATCAAATTTTTCATGTTGACCTCTAGCAAAAAATGCATCTGCAGAATAAGGGCCATATACCAACATCTGTTGCTTCGCATCTTTAATTGCAGGGCGGATGATTTCGATTTCTTCTTTACCAATTAAGCCATCATCACCTGCATGTGGGTTTAAAGCGAGTACAGCAATACGCGGCTTGTCTACGCCAAAATCTCTTTGTAAACTCTTGTGGAGAATTTGTAATTTTTGCTTGATCTTATCTTTCGTAATATGTTGTGCAATGTCTTGAATGGTAAGATGCTCAGTTACCAATGCCATTCTTAGATTGTCAGCAACCAATAACATCAAGTTCTCAGTGTTGCCAAAAGCATGTTGTAAATAAGGGGTATGTCCACTAAAATTAAAATTAGGGGATTGTATATTTTTTTTATGAATTGGCGCTGTAACTAAGCCATCAATCTTATTATTTTTCAGGGCGGCAACGGCATTTTCTAAAGAAATTAAAGCATATTTCCCGCCAATATCTGTCAATTCCCCTGGTTGAATAGTAGCCTCTTCCTCCCAGCATTGAATCAAATTAACTTGTTTTGGATTCAACTTGTCAAGATCTGGTGCTGTCGAAAAATTCATTTGAAAATCAGGAAGCCCTTTTTTATAAAAATTAATTGCCTTATTGTTTGCAAAAATGACTGGAACCATAAAATCTAAAAGTCTGCTGTCAGACAATGATTTGATGATTAATTCAATTCCTATACCGTTTAAATCTCCACAAGTAAAGCCTATAATTGGTTTTCTGATGTCTTGGTTCATATCCAGTTGATTAGGGTGTAAAAGTACGCACAAAAACCTAACTTTGCTTCATGCAATACACCCTTAAAAAGTCATTGGGTCAACACTTTCTAAATGATGTCCAAATTTGTTTACAAATTAAAGCAGCTTTAGACGATACGCCTATCGACCAATTACTAGAAGTTGGTCCTGGAGCAGGTGCTTTGACCCAACATATCATGGCCCTGCCTCTAAAAGCATTTAAAGCGGTGGAATTGGATCGCGAAAAAGTAGCTTATTTGCTACATACTTATCCCAATTTAGAAGGCAAATTAATCAATGAAGATTTCTTAGAAACAGCTATTCCTTTTGAGGGTCAATTTACTTTAGTGGGCAATTTTCCCTATAATATTTCTACACAAATTGTATTTAGAGTATTGGATTGGAAAGAACAAGTGCCGGTGATGATTGGTATGTTTCAGAAAGAAGTGGCCGAAAGAATTGCAGCAAAGCCACACTCAAAAGCGTATGGTATTTTGAGTGTTTTGACACAAGCCTTTTATGATGTAGAGTATTTATTTGATGTACCACCCTCTGCATTTACGCCTCCGCCAAATGTAATGAGTGGGGTGATTCGCTTAAAACGAAAAGAAGTTTTTCCTGAATTTAGTTCCTTAAAAAGTTTTTACCATATTGTAAAAATGGCATTTGGACAAAGGCGTAAAATGCTAAGAAATCCTTTGAAGCCTTATTTCACGACCGAACAATTACAGGATCCAATTTTTACCAAAAGAGCTGAAAATCTTACCTATCAAGACTTTGCTGATCTTACATTTAAAATGCACAATCCTTAATCTATGTCTAATAAAGTTATTGTAACTGCAGCTGCGCATCCTTTTTTATTAGACACACTTACTCAAAAAGGGTATGAAGTGATTTATGAACCAACGATTGACTATGACGCATTGGTTGTTAATATAAAAGAGGCAGTTGGATTAATTGTGACTACAAGATTAAAGATTGACGCTGCTTTATTATCTGGTGCGAATCAATTAAAATGGATTGGACGTTTGGGAAGTGGAATGGAATTAATTGATACTGATTTTGCAAAATCAAAAGGCATCTTGTGCGTGAGTAGTCCAGAAGGCAATTGTGGTTCTGTTGGAGAACATTGTTTGGGCTTATTATTGAATTTAATGCACCGCTTGACGCGTTCTTACGATGAAGTGAAGTTGGGTAAATGGATAAGAGATGCGAATCGTGGGGATGAATTATTTGGCAAGAAGGTAGGTATTATTGGTTTCGGACATACAGGCACTGCATTTGCAAAAGTATTGACTGGTTTTGGCGTAGAAATATTGGCTCATGACATTTGTAAAGATGCATTAGGCTTCCAAACATTTTCAAATATTAAAATGGTTAGTTTAGAGACCATTCAAGAACAAGCGGAAGTGGTGAGTTTACACCTGCCTTTAACAACCGCAACTCGGCATTTAGCCAATCAAGCATTCTTTGCAAAATTGAAGAGGCAGCCTTACTTTTTAAGTACTTGTAGAGGAGCGGTGACAGATACAGCTGCTTTGTTATATGCCCTTGAAAATCATCAAATTAGGGGGGCTGGACTGGATGTATTAGAAAACGAAAGGTTAAATTCCTATACTGAGATCGAAAAAAGCAATTTAGCCGCCTTAATGCACTATCAAAATTTCATTTTAACCCCCCATATTGCCGGTTATAGCCATGAGGCATACCACAAAATGGCCAAGATCCTATTAGAAAAATTAGGCATCATTTGAGCCTAATTTTATATCTTTGTACTATGCAACGCTTCAATTATGTGGCGTTGTATTTTTTTTATATAAAACAGAAGGTATGAGCGAAACAAACGTATATGTAACCCAAGAGACTTTTGATAAGATGCGTGAGGAATTACAACGTATGAAATCTGTTGATCGTCCAGCGGCATCAAGAGCGATTGCAGAAGCAAGAGAAAAAGGAGACTTGAAAGAAAATGCTGAATATGATGCTGCAAAAGAAGCGCAAGGCATGCTGGAGTCAAAAATCAAACAATTAGAGGTTGCTGTGTCTAATGCAAAAATTGTAGATACGAGCACGATTGATACAAGTAAGGTGACTATTTTAACAAAAGTGACAATTACTAATTTGGCTACTAAAAAAACAGTGACCTACCAATTAGTAGGAGAGAAAGAAGCGGATTTAAAAGCAGGAAAAATTTCTGCCTCTTCTCCAATTGGTAAAGGATTAATTGGTAAAAAAGTAGGGGAGATTGCAGAAGTACAAGCACCTAATGGTGTGATGAAATTTAGTATTGATAATATTTCAATTTAATTTATAGATAAGCTTTAATAAAGACCTTTATTCATTTCACAATGACCATCTTTTCGAAAATAATTAATGGAGAAATACCTTGTTATAAGATTGCGGAGAATGAATTGTTCTTCGCATTTTTAGACATCTTCCCTTTACAAAAAGGGCACGTATTGGTGGTGCCAAAAATTGAGATAGATAAAGTATTTGAATTGCCAGACAATTATTTGGCCGAAATGTTGGTATTCGCCAAGCCTATTGCTAAAGCCATTGAAGCAAGTTTCTCTTGTAATAGAGTGAGTATGGTCACTGTTGGTCTTGAAGTGCCACATGCGCATTTACATTTAATACCCATTCAGGAAGCGGATGATATTCATTTCTCTAATCCAAAAATGCAATTAACGAAGGAAGAATTTCTAGCAATCCAATCAACGATTACAAGTAAGCTAGTCTAAATTTATTTCTTTAAACGACCAGGATTTTTTTGAATAAAATCATCCCAGCCTTTTAAGCCTTTTCCTGCACTTACAACAGTCCGATTGATTTGATTCCAATGACAAAGTGCCACTGCCAAGGCGTCTGTAGCATCGTAATGCTTAGGTTTTTCTTTTACATTTAAAATACGCTCTAACATTTTCCAAACCATATCCTTATCCGCATTCCCGTTGCCTGTGATAGATTGCTTTACTTTTTTTGGGGCATATTCGGTAACGGGTGTATTGAAATGCATTGCTGCGGCAATTGCAACCCCTTGAGCCCTTCCAAGTTTTAGCATACTTTGTACGTTTTTACCAAAGAAGGGTGCTTCAATTGCAAAATGTTCAGGCTGATAAGTTTGCATCAATTCCATGATTTTTGCATGAATCATTTGTAAGCGTGCATAAATATCTTTTTCCTTTGTTAGTTTTAACACATCCATCATAATGATCTTAGGTTGGCTGCCGCCTTGTAAAATGGCATAGCCAAGGATTTGAGTCCCAGGGTCGATACCTAAAATTATGGGTGTTTTTGACATTGGGATAAAGTTACAGATATCCCTTCAAAATACGATCTTTACAAAATATGAATTTCAGTAAACTCAAGCCACTTATTTCTATTGGAAACAAATTAATTGGACTCGTCTTATTTATAATTTGTGCATTTGCTATTTATCATAAAGTATTGCAAAATGAAAATTTAAATCAATACGGTACTGAATTAAAAATTCAGTTAACTAAAATTCATTGGAGTGCCTGGTTGTTGATGGGCTTATTAATGGTATTGAATTATACCATTGAAGCTATAAAATGGAAAACAGTTATTGCTTCCACAAATCAATTCAACATTTTTCAAGCACTTAGAGCTGTATTAGTAGGACAGGCATTTTCTTTTTTTACGCCAGCCCGATCTGGGGACTATGTGGGTAGAACTTTGTTTTTAGCTCCTGGCACTAAATTAAAAGGAATCACTCAAATGGCTTGGGCGTCTTATGCGCAATTGTTGATGACGATTTGTTTTGGAAGTTTAGCTATTTTTTGGAACCTTCCATTTTTGCCATGGTTAAAATGGGTGGCCCCTTGGGGTGCTATGATTGCCCTATTTTTATTTTTCTATAATCAATCCTTTAGGGGGTGGTTATCCAAGATCAATCTATTACAAATTGACAATGCATTAAAGTGGAAATTAATTGGATTGGCCTTCTCAAGATATCTGGTGTATATTTTACAATTCAATTGGGCATCTGAAATGCTTTCCATTCCTGTACATTTCTTAGATCTAAGCATTGCAATCATGGCACTGTTATTTTTTCTAAGCATGATTCCTGCGATTAGTTTGACAGACTTAGTGATTAGGGGACAACTTTTTTTATTATTGATGGCACCATTCTATCATAATGATATTATGTTAATTGCCTTAACGACTTTAATATGGATTGTTAATTTTTTAATACCCTCCATAATTGGTTCAATTTTATTGCTAGGTTTTAAAATAAAGCGATAAATTTAGATAAGTCAATCCCCTTATGATTTTATACTTATTTCAATTTTGGATGGCCTTTATTTTATCTGTTACACCAAGGCAGTCAAAAGAAATATGCAGTCAATCTAACACTTCCTTTAATGTGGGTGAAAAAATAAGTTATACTATTTATTATAATGTAATTGGATTGTATGTGAATGCAGGCAGTGCGCAATTTACCGTTACGCCAACCAAATGGGAGGGCGTTCCCACATATACTTTTACAGCCTTAGGGAATTCTAATCAACGCTATGACTGGATTTTTAAAGTGAGAGACAAGTATGAATCGATTGTAGATGCAAAAACAGGCTTGCCTTATTTTTTTAGTAGAAGCATCAATGAGGGATCCTTTCATCAAAATCAAAATTTAACCTTTAATCAAAAATCTAACGAGGTGGTGAATGATAGAGGCGCGTCATTTAAATCGGCGGACTGTACATTTGATGTTATAAGTGCTATATATGCAGCAAGAAATTTAGATTTCAGAAATTTGCAAGTCAATGATAAAGTTTATTTGAATTTCTTTCTTGATAATGAGTTATTTCCCTCTTACTTTAAATACTTAGGCAAGGAAACCATCCGAACTAAGTTCGGAAAATTCAAGGCTATAAAAATCGCGCCTTTGCTCGTAAAAGGCACTATGTTTAAAGGGGGAGAACAAATGTCCATATGGGTTACAGACGATGAAAATCATATTCCAATTAGGATTGAAACACCCATTATTGTTGGTACAATTAAGGTAGACATGAAAAGCTACGAGGGGTTAAGGTATCCCCTCAGTTCGTTGATCGAAATTGAATAATTACTTATCCCTTCTTTTGTTTTTTATTTGTGCAAGCTGCTAAGTGCAAAACAATCTTTCGCTCGAATTCCCTTCTCGGTAATTTGTAAATTGCAACATTCATTTACTGGGTCGTGTTCAAAAAACAAGATATACTCATTTTGACAGGCTTGGTTTAAGAATAACTCTTTTTCGTTTAGTGTAAAAAGAGGTTGCATATCATAGCCCATTACAAAAGGAATAGGCAAATGGCCTACTGAAGGCAATAGGTCTGCCATATACACGATTTGTTTTGAGCCATATTGGATCTTAGGCAATAACATGCCTTGTGTATGTCCATTGACTACAATGCAGCTGATGTTTTCTGTAAAATGTATTTCCTGTAAACTTGAGTCGCTCTTAAAAGGAGGGATCTCAATTAGTTTTAGTTGACCGCTTTCTTTTAGTGGTAGGATATTCTCCTTTAAAAAGCTAGCCTTTTCTCTTCTATTGGGTTGCATAGCAGTTTCCCAATGTGGTGCGCTCACCCAATAAGTAGCATTTGGCATAGCCAATACCAATGCCCCATTTTCCATATTTACAGCGCCCCCAACGTGGTCAAAATGTAGGTGCGTTAATAGCACATCTGTAATTTCTTCTGTGGTAAAACCATGAACAGCTAATGCTTCAGCGATTGTTTTTGTTTCAGAAGGGTGGTAGTGGCTAAAAAATTTTGCATCTTGCTTATTTCCCATACCTGTGTCAATCAAAATTTTACGGTCACCACTAACAATTAGCATGCATCTTAATGCCCAGGTACACAAATTGTTTTCATCTGCAGGATTTGTCTTTTGCCAAATTGATTTCGGCACCACGCCAAACATAGCGCCACCATCTAATTTAAAATTGCCTGTATGGATACTATAAATTTGCATGCTTCATCTTTTTTGAGGCTCTAAATAATAAAAATAAACCAATCACAAAAAATACGCATAATCCTAATACAGCATTTTTTTGCGAACCAGTAAGTTCAATGATAAAACCAAAACTAAACATGCCAATTACAATTGCTACTTTTTCTGTCACATCGTAAAAACTAAAAAAGGAAGCTGTGTCATGTGTAGAGGGCATTAATTTAGCATATGTGCTTCTGCTTACAGATTGTATTCCACCCATAACAAAGCCTACTAGTGTGGCCAAGCAATAGAATTCTGTTACGCCATTTCTAGGGATAGAATAACCAATGATACATATGAGGATCCATACTGCCACAGCAACCATCAATGTTTTAAAATTTCCAAATGTACTAGCCATTTTACCCATTAATAAAGCACCTGGGATGGCAACTAATTGTATAATTAAAATAGCAATAATTAAGTTTGTTGTAGGAATATTTAATTCGCTTTTCCCATACAATGTAGCTGCTAACATCACTGTTTGTACGCCCATATTGTAAAAGAAGAAAGCCCCTAAAAAACGATCTAAGATGGGCAAATGAGTGAGTTGTTTCCATACTTTATGTAATTCTTTATAACCACCTACAAATACATTGTCGGTATGTCCTTCTTTTATTATCGATAAGCTATTAGGTAATCTAGCAATGGACCATTGTCCAAATCCAAACCACCATATGCCTGCTAGCAAAAAGGAGATTTGTGAAGCTTTACCTACCGTAATGCCAAATAAGTCGGGTTTTAATACAAAAACAAAACAAATGATTTGTAATAAAACAGAACCAATATAGCCCATTGTAAATCCTTTGGCACTAATTCTATCTCTATCTTCTGGTGCTGCAATTTCTGGAAGATAAGAATTGTAAAAAACTAAACTCCCCCAAAACCCAATGCAAGCTATGATAACTGAGAATAAGCCTGTTTCAATATGCTCACCATCAAAAAAATACAAACTACAACAAGCAAGACTACCCATGGTACAGAAAAATTGCAGGAATTGTTTTTTGTTTCCGCGATAATCTGCAATAGAAGATAAAATGGGGGACATGATTGCCACTACTACGAAGGCGATTGCTAATGCATAATTGTATAAAGCGGTATTGACAAATTCAAAGGGTCCAATCTTGACTTTGTCAATCAGCGTTTGTTCATTGCCGTCACTGGTGACAGCTTCGTAAAAGGCAGGGAAAATAGTGGATGTGATGACAAGGCTATAGACACTATTTGCCCAGTCGTACATTGCCCAGCTATTGATTACTTTCTTAGAAGCAGTTTGCATATTTCAAGGGGTTTGTACCCAAAATACGAATAATTGCTAATCTATCTTTAAATCTATTAAGCTTTTTGAATGAAGAGCCAGATGAGCATAAATAAACCAACTGCGATACGATACCAGCCAAATAATGCAAACCCTCTTTTTTGTACAAATTGTATAAAAAATTTAACGCTAACAAGTGCAACAAGGAATGCAACAAGTCCGCCAATACATATATTCAATATATTGTCAGAAACAAAAACTTCGGGATGTTCTTGGTACACATCTAAAGTGCTTTTTGCAGAAGCAGCCAACATAGTAGGCACTGCTAAAAAAAATGAAAATTCAGCTGCGGCCTGCTTGGTTAATTTTTGGCTTAATCCTCCAATTATTGTGGCAGCACTTCTACTTAATCCTGGAAATACAATTGCTAACACTTGAAAGCAGCCTACCCAAAAAGCCTGTTTAAATTGTATTGGTTCGTTGTTTGTAGAAGCGACTTGTTTTTTGAAGAAACGATCAATGAATATTAATGCAATGCCCCCCAAAACCATCACAGTTGCAATGACCCAAAGATTATCAAGCACGGCATCGATATACTTTTTCAATAAAGCGCCAAAAACTAAGGCTGGCAAGACGCCTACCAACAGTTTTAAATAAAAGCGGTAATCTCTAAAGTTAAAAAACACCTTATAATATATAACAACCACAGATAAGATGGCAGCTAATTGGATGACAATTTCATAGAGGTCTACAAAAGGGCTATCGGCAATGCCTAAAAAAGGATTTGCAAATTTCATATGTGCTGTACTTGAAATAGGTAAGAACTCAGTAATGCCCTCGATGATGGCGATTAAAATAGTTTGAATAGTATTCATAGAATAGATTAAAAAAAGAGCGATGCATGCATCGCTCTACTAAAATTTTACAAGGGCTTAATCTTTTTTGAACAAAGCATAGATTTCAACAATAAAGCCGGCGATGATACATAAGGGTGCCAATGTGATACGTCTGAAGCTATAGACTTCGTTTTCGTTGAACACATTTGGGTCTGCACTTTTCCCCCCTGCCATTAATAGCATGCCTGCAATGATTAAAACTGCTCCAATTAACATCCAAGTGTAATTAGATTTGCCAAATAGGTCTAAAGATCTTTTCGTATTTTTTTGACTCATAAAAGTTGATTAATAAAGTTCGTCTAATTTCATTTTTAAATATTTCACCACACTTCGGTAAGTGCTAAACACGGATATGCCAACACCTATTAGAATGATTCCTCCGAATAATAATATGCTGTTCCCAATTCCTTGCAAAGTCTTCAATTGAGGGAATTGTGCGCTTGCCCATTGGATTAACCCAAACAATAAAAAGATAGCAATGAATGCACTGATCAAGCCATTTAATAATGCACGAATAACCAATGGTTTTGATATAAAGTTTCTTGTTGCACCAACCATTTGCATTGTTTTAATCAAAAAGCGGTTGCTAAACATGGCTAAGCGAATGGTGTTATCAATGCTGATGATTACGATCGCACACAAAATAACAGATAGGACTAAAAAGATTAAACCCACTTTTGTAGCGCGCTCATTTAAATTCGTCACTAAGCTTTTTGGATATTGAATATCAGCCACATCATCTTTAAAATTAGACGCGATACTTGCGCTAATTTTATTTAAACTATCTGGATTCACGTAGTCCGCTTTTGCAAAAAAGTCAACACTCTCTGGTAATGGATTCACATCTAAAATTTTAGACCAATCCTCGTTATTTTCCTTATTCCAAATGATTTTCGCTTTTTCTTTGTCTACATATTCTACGTTTTTGGCATAGGGTGCTTGTGCGATAAAAGATTGAATTTTGCCCACTGTATTTTTATCAGCCGTTCTTAAATAAACACTGATTCTAATATCTTCTTTGAAGTTGTCTCCAATTGCGTGGAGGTTAAGGAAAAACCAGCCCATTATGCCCATAATAAACAACACAATCGCCACCCCCACAATGCTGTAGATATAGTTTGGTTTACTTCTCTTTAAAGATCCATTACCGGATACTGCCATAGCATTAAAATTTTACTTGTTCGCTCTGCAAATGTAGGGTTTTGAACGCTAATGACTTACATTTGCATAGGTCGAATTATGCCCTTTTTTGTTAAAAATAGGGGGTATGGGGGGCATCAAGATTCAAAACCGAATATTTACAGATTTTTAAGAAAATTTAGCAGATGGAGTATCAATTTAGAGCGATCGAAAAAAAATGGCAAACGAACTGGAAAAATCAGAAAGCATATCAGGTTCCAAATCAAAGCAATAAGCCAAAATGTTATGTTTTAGACATGTTTCCTTACCCAAGTGGAGCGGGTTTGCATGTGGGACATCCTCTTGGTTATATCGCTTCAGATATTTACAGTAGGTATAAAAGATTGAAAGGGTTTAATGTATTGCACCCAATGGGCTATGATGCATTTGGATTGCCTGCTGAACAATATGCAATTGAACACGGTGTTCATCCTGCAAAAAGCACGCACGCGAATATTGATAATTTTAGAAGTCAGTTAGATAATATCGGTTTTTGTTACGATTGGGATAGAGAAGTGAGAACATGTGACGCAACTTATTATAAATGGACGCAGTGGATCTTTTTGCAATTATTCAACAGCTATTTTGATCGTCAATTGAACAAGGCCAATCCAATTACGACATTGGTTGCGACTTTTGAGAAAGAAGGAAACACAAATCATGTGTGTCCTGCAGATGCGAATTTAAATTTCACTGCTAGTGAATGGGCTAGTTGGGATGAGAAAGCACAACAGGATGTATTGATGCAATACAGATTGGCATTTTGTGGATTTGGCGAAGTGAATTGGTGTGCGGCATTAGGAACTGTTCTTGCGAATGACGAAGTGATTAATGGGTTTAGTGAAAGAGGAGGTCATCCGGTAGAAAAGAAAAAATTACGTCAATGGTATTTGAGAATTACAGAATATGCAGATCGATTATTGACAGGGTTAGATACGATTCAGTTTAGTGATGCCATGAAGGAAATGCAATCCAATTGGATTGGCAAAAGTTATGGTGCTGAAATCGATTTCAAGATTGATGGGCATGATGCGAATTTGCGTGTGTACACGACTCGTCCTGATACAGTATTTGGTGTAGATTTTATGGTGGTTGCGCCAGAACATGAATTGATTCAACAAATCACGCCTTCGAGTCATCAAAAGGAAGTTGAAGATTATATTGCTTATGTTAAAAGTAGAAGTGAGCGAGAGCGTATTGCAGAAAAGAAAATTACAGGTTGTTTCACTGGTGCCTATGTGGTGAATCCATTTAATCAAAAATTAATTCCTATTTGGATATCTGAATATGTATTAGCTGGTTATGGTACTGGGGCTATTATGGCTGTACCATGTGGAGATGATCGTGACTTTAAATTTGCACAACATTTTAATATTCCAATCACCAATATCATTGGAGACGCCTTTGATGGAACAGCAGCTAATCCAACCAAGGAGGCTGTTTTAAGCAATAGTGATTTCTTGAATGGGGTTGTTCAAAAAGAGGCAATCAAAATTGTCAATGAAAAATTGGAGGAAATGGGCATTGGCAAAAAGAAAGTTAATTTCCGTATGCGTGATGCTGCATTTAGTAGACAACGCTATTGGGGTGAGCCGTTTCCAATTCAATGGAAAAATGGTATTGCTTATCCTTTAGCAGAAAGCGAATTGCCATTGCTATTGCCTACAGTTGAGCATTATGGACCAGGTCCAGATGGTGAAGGACCACTCGCAAATATCGAAGACTGGAAAGCAAATCATTTTGAAACCAATACCATGCCTGGTTATGCCGGAAGTAGTTGGTATTTCCTAAGGTATATGGATCCTCATAATACAACCGCTTTTTGTGATCGTAAAGTGAGTGACTATTGGGGACAGGTAGATTTATACATTGGAGGAACTGAACATGCAGTGGGGCATTTATTATATAGTAGAATGTGGACCAAGGCATTGTATGATTTAGGACATATTGGTTTTGATGAACCATTTAAAAAATTACTAAACCAAGGAATGATCCAAGGTAGTTCTCGTTTTGTCTATCGCAAAAGAGGCACGCAGGTATTTGTATCAGCAGGTTTGGCAAAGACGATGGAAGTAGATCAATTACATGTGGATGTAAATATTGTAGATGGTGTTGAATTAGATACTGATGCGTTTAAAAAATGGAAACCAGATTATGCGCAGGCAACATTTGAATTAGAGGATGGAAAATATATCTGTGGTGTAGAAGTAGAAAAAATGTCTAAGTCTAAATTCAATACAGTTAATCCAGATGATTTAGTGGACAAATATGGTGCAGATACTTTTAGAATGTATGAAATGTTTTTAGGCCCTGTGGAGCAAAGCAAGCCATGGGATACAAAAGGTATAGAGGGGGTTCATAGATTCTTAAAAAAATTATGGAGATTGTTTTATGATGAAATGAAAGGCAAGGTTTGGGTAGATGAAAAAGCAACACCCGAAGAATTAAAAGTATTGCATAAAACAATTAAAAAAATAGAAGAAGACACTGAACGTCACAGCTTTAATACTGCGGTAAGTAGCTTTATGATTTGTGTGAATGAATTGTTTGACTTAGGATGTCATAAAAAGGAAGTCTTAGAGCAGGTGCTTGTTTTATTGGCACCTTATGCGCCACATATTAGTGAGGAACTTTGGACCTTAATAGGCAATCAAGGATTAGTGATAGATGCCCCCTTTCCAGCATTTGATGCGCAGTATGTGACGGAGACCTCAAAAGAATATCCAGTAAGTATTAACGGAAAGGTCAGAACCAATATTGCCATCGCTTTAGATGCAACTGAGGCGCAAGTGCATGAAATTGTGCTTGGAAATGAATTGGTTCAAAAATGGATAGAAGGAAAATCAATAAAAAAACTCATATTCGTAAAAGGAAAAATGATCAATGTGGTGGTCTAATCCTCAAATTAAATACTATGAAAAAAATAATCTTTGCATCAGCTAGTTTGATTTTGTTTTCTTTATCAAGTATAGCACAAATGGCTCCTAGTGGATTACCTCGTTTTATTAAATGGGTAGACAATACACAAATGGTATTAAATACTAAAAGAGGAGACGATGTAAGTCCTAAAAATTACATCTACAATGTAGTAACGAAGCAATATTCAATTGCCCCTGCAGACGCTGTGCCTACTGAAAAAGCGGTATTCGTTAAAAAAGGGGATGTCTATTTAAAAGAAAATGGGTCAGAAGTTCAATTGACTTTTGATAATGCAGAAGAAAAAAATCCAACCCTGTCGCCAGATGGTAATTATGTTGGCTATACAAAGAACAACAATTTGTACACCTTATCAATAAGTACTAAAAAGGAAGTGGCTATCACCAATGATGGGGCTACAGGTATCTTAAATGGTTATGCTAGCTGGGTGTATTTTGAAGAAATATTTGGACGACCAACACAGTATCGTGCATTCTGGTGGAGTCCAGATAGCAAGTATATCTCTTTTATGCGTTTTGATGAGCGTAAAGTGCCTATGTTCCCAATCTATAATAGTGAAGGCCAGCATGGCTTTGTGGAGGAGACAAGGTATCCAAAAGCAGGTGATCAAAACCCAACTGTAAAAATTGGTTGGACGACTCCTGAAGGTGGAACAATCACATGGGCAGACTTTAACGATCAGGAAGATCAATATTTTGGATGGCCTATTTGGAATCCAAATAACAATACCATGTGGTTAAGCTGGATGGATCGTGGTCAGAATAACCTTAAGATCTATGAATTAAATATGACAACAGGTGCTAAGAAACCTGTGTATACTGAATATCAAAAAACTTGGATTGATCTTGAAGACAGAAACGGAGGCAGAATCAATTTCATTCCTAACAACAAAGGGTATATAGCTCAGTCAGATGCAAGTGGTTGGAATCAATTATATATGCATGACATGGAGGGAAAATTACTTTACCCTATCACTGCTGGTAAATTTACTGTTTTAGGTATTCGTCAAATTGATGAAAAAAATAAAACTATTTACTTTACAGCAAGAGGTTTGGAAAATAGTGCAAGAATAGACCTGTATTCAATTGGGTTCGATGGCAAAAATCAAAAAAGATTAACTGTTGGTGAATTTAATAATGCACAAGTTTATTTAGCACCAGATGCAAAACATTTTGTAACTGTTTATAGTAATGTGCAAACACCAACTACAATTGCAGTAATCAATGCACAAAAGAAATCAGTGGAAGTATTAGGAACAGCAGCATCTAGCAATACAGATCCAGCTAAATTGGCTAAGACCGAATTGATCCGCATTAAAAGTGCAGATGGTTTATTTGAATTACCTGCTTTAGTGACTTGGCCTAAGAATATGAATCCAAATAAAAAGTACCCATTGTTAGTGAGTATTTATGGTGGACCAAATGCAGGAACGGTGATGGATAGTTGGTCATCTAACCCTACTAAAGAAGCTTGGGCAGAAGAAGGGTTAATACAAGTTGCTTTTGATCACCGTGCAAGTGGACATTTTGGTAAAGAAGGCGTGAATTATATGTACCGTAATCTTGGTTATTGGGAAATGCAAGATTATATGACCATGGCTAAATGGTTTATTGCAAATGGTCAAGCGGATCCAACAAAAATCGCAATCACTGGATTTAGTTATGGTGGTTATATGAGTTGTTATGCTTTAACTTATGGCGCTTCTGTTTTCACTCATGCGATGGCTGGAGGAAGTGTAACAGCATGGGAATTATATGACTCACATTATACAGAAAGATTTATGGATACACCAGCTGAAAATCCAGAAGGGTATAAGTCAGGTAATGTGATGACGCATCTTAAAAATTTCAAAGGGGTGTTACAATTAGTGCATGGCACAATGGATGACAATGTGCATATGCAAAACTCAATTCAATTATTGAGTGCATTACAAGATCAAGGAAAGCAAGTTGAATTTATGTTGTATCCAGGTGGCCGTCATGGTTGGGGTGGTGCAAAGGGAAAACATTTCACTGAATTAAAGAATCAATTTATTTATAAGCACTTATTGGAGAAGGCAATGCCTACTTCAAAATAATTTTAAGCATGTCAAACCAAAACTTGGATAGACCATTTCAAAATGTACAGCCTCAGGACAAAGAGTTTGAGAATACGATACGTCCTGCAGCGATGGATGCATTTGCTGGTCAGCCACAGTTGATTGAAAATATTAGCATCTTTATTAAAGCTGCCAAGCTAAGGGGAGAAGCATTGGACCATATTTTATTTCATGGTCCTCCAGGATTGGGTAAAACGACATTGAGTAGAATTGTGGCCAATGAAATGGGTGTACAGATAAAAGAAACATCTGGCCCTGTCATTGAGAAGCCAAGTGACCTAGCAGGTTTGTTAACCAGCTTAGAGCCCAATGATGTCTTGTTTATTGACGAGATTCATCGTTTGAGTACAGTAGTAGAAGAGTATTTATATGCTGCGATGGAAGACTATAAGATTGATATATTAATTGATAGTGGTCCTAATGCAAGAACAGTACAAATTAATTTAAATCCATTCACATTAGTTGGAGCAACAACAAGAAGTGGTTTGTTAACCGCGCCGCTATTATCTCGTTTTGGTATCAAATCAAGATTAGAGTATTACCCAGCTCCTGTTTTACAAAAAATTATTGAGCGAAGTGCAGGGATTTTAGAAGTTAAAGTAGACTCAAGTGCTGCAGGAGAAATCGCAAGAAGAAGTAGAGGTACACCAAGAATTGCAAATGGGTTGCTTAGAAGGGTTCGAGATTTTGCGCAGGTGTTAAATGATGGTATTGTTGATTTAGGCATTACGCAACATGCTCTTAAAGCATTGAATGTAGATGAGCACGGACTAGACGAAATGGACAATCGCATCTTACTTGCAATTATTGAGAAGTTCAAAGGTGGTCCAGTAGGTATTTCAACGATTGCAACTGCAGTAGGAGAAGAGTCTGGTACGATTGAGGAGGTATATGAACCATTCTTGATTCAAGAAGGATTCTTACAAAGAACACCTAGAGGCAGAGAAGTGACGTATAAGGCTTACGAGCACCTTGGAAAACAAAGAGGTCAGGGCTTTGGAGACAATCCAGAATTATTTAGATAAGTTATTTTAAAAATCAAATTCAGAACAAAAAAACCTCCAAATTGGAGGTTTTTATTTTATGCGTTCTTATTTATCATTTCTAAAGAAGTGAAATTCATTTATTGAACAACTAATCTAAATCCATTCCCATGAATATTTACAATTTCAATACTGCTATCCTCTTTTAAATATTTTCTCAATTTTGCAATGTATACATCCATACTTCTTCCATTGAAATAGGTATCACTACCCCAAATTTTCTTTAAAGCCTTCTCTCTAGTTAATAAATCATTTTTATGCTCAGCAAGCATCTTCAATAAATCATTTTCTTTTGGAGAAAGCACTTGAGTATGTCCTTTTAAATTTAACTCTCTCAGTTTTGGATTAAAATGATAAGCTCCTAATTCAAATTCTAAGTTATCAGTAACCTTATTATCTTCTTCGTTACGTTTGATAATTGCTTTTATTTTGTGTATTAAAACTTCGCTATCAAATGGCTTAGTGATATAATCATCTGCACCTAATCTGTATCCATGAAGGATGTCTTCCTTTAAAGTTTTTGCACTTAAAAAGAATAAAGGCACATCTGGATCAATATCCCTGATCTCTTCTGCTAATGTGAAGCCATCAACATTGGGCATCATTACATCCAATAAACACAGGTCGAATTTTTCGCGTTTAAATGCGCCTAATCCTAATCTGCCATCTCTTTCTAATGTCACATCATATTCGTTTAATTCTAAATAGTTTTTTAGAACCATCCCTAAATTGCTATCATCCTCACATAAAAGGATTTTATACTTCTTTTTATCTTCCATAATTGATTGCTTTGTGTAAAGAAACACATTTTAATTTTTAACCTTTAAAATGGACTTCCAATCTTTTGTTAAAATATACCTAAACCTTCGTACTTGTACAAAGGTCGCAAATTCCACAGTTTTGAGGGGCTTTTTCACCAAAATATTTAGCTAAAAAAACATTCCTGCATAGCACTGTTCTATTGCCTAAATAGTCACGCATAGCTTGTATCCGATCTTCAAATGCGCCTTTTCTTGCTTTGTATTGATCCAAATTCAAGGTCATGAATTCAGCGGATGCTCTATTCCATTTAAATTGCACAATAGGTTGATTGGCTTTTTGTTCCATGCTGATCATGCCAAATTGCTGCAGTTGTTTTAAATGGGACTGAACAAATTCAGTATCTCTCTGTAATAATTTAGCAAGGATACCTTCATTGATATATTGTGGGCTATCTAAAATACCTCCATAGGTTCTTAATAAGGTTTGTAATACAAAACCCGTTTCAGGATATTGTTTTTCAAATAATTGAATTGTAATTCTATTTTCAATGACTTGAACCAATGTAGGTTTAAATGAACTAGGAGAGAATTTAACATGCCCTTCTTGTTCGATCCATTGTAATGCATTTCTTGCTATTATTTTATCCCACTTGAATTGCAAACAAAACAGTTCAAAGTCAAATAAGAATTGCTGTAATTCACCCATGCCAACTGGCAACTGTACAAAGTCAGCAAGGTCTTGAAAGACTTTTTTTATGACAGGAATTGGTGGTATTTTCTTCTCTTGTAATTGATTCCAATAATCTAAATCGTTTTGTTGGTAGAGTAGGATAGCTTTAGCAGGTAAGCCATCTCTTCCAGCTCTGCCAGCTTCTTGGTAATATTGTTCAATACTTCCAGGTATATCAAAATGGATCACAGCACGAACATTGGTTTTATTAATGCCCATACCAAAGGCACTCGTCGAAACCATTATTTGTAATTGATCCTGCATCCATTGTTCTTGTACTTTTTTTCTTTCCCCTAATTCCATCCCTGCATGATAACCTGAAACGGAAAATCCATAACTCGTTAACATACTAGTGAGTTGAGCTACATTGTTCCTTGTGTTACAATAGATAATGACAGACCCTGTAATTTCTTTTAATAAGTTTTTGAGTACAAATAATTTCACTGTTTCCTTTCGAACCTGATAACTTAAGTTGGGCCTTAGAAATTGATCTGTAATAACATTGGCTTCTTGGATACCCAATTGAACCAACATATCCTTCTGCACCAATGGAATTGCGGATGCAGTCATGGCTAAAATGGGTATTTTGGGGAAGGTCTTTTTTAAGAAATCTAATTTTCTATAGCTAGGTCTAAAATCATATCCCCATTGAGAAATACAATGGGCTTCGTCAATTGCAAATAGCTGAATAGGCAAACTACTCAACAGGGTTTGAAAATGTTTTTGTGCTAATTTTTCAGGAGAGCAATAAATGAATTGGTATTTTTTTGCTTCAATATCTTTAAAAACAATGGACTCTTCGTAAGAGCTTAGTTGGCTCCCTAAGAATACAGCTTTTAAGTCTTTTGAAACTAAGTCTTTAACTTGGTCCTGCATCAATGCGATTAAAGGGCTTATGACAACACAGATCCCTCTTTGAAAAATGGTGGGCACTTGAAAACAAATTGATTTACCTGCGCCGGTTGGCAACAAAGCAAGGGTGTCTTTCCCAGCAATGATCGATTCGATCACAGCTAACTGCTGTGGCCTAAATGAATCGTAATTCCAATGCTTTTTTAATATATCCTCTAAAGCTTTCAACAACTAGTTTAATTTCTTTTTAAATAATCTTAATGAATTCAAGGCTAAAACCACATCACTTAATGCCATAATGATTGCGCCATAAGTTGGCCCCCAAGTGCCTAAAAAACCCAGTGCAGCAACAGGAATGGCAATGATATTATACGAGAATGCCCATCCTAAATTTTCTTTGATGGTTTCGTAGGTTTTTCTTCCTAAAACCAATGACATTGGAAGGTTCTTTAAACCATTATTCATTAAAACAACTTGTGCACTCTGAATGGCTATATGTGATGCATTGCTTAATGAAATGCCGATAGTTGCTTTTGCCAATGCAGGCGCGTCATTAATGCCGTCACCTACCATTGCAGTGGGTGCTATCTTTGTCAATGCGTCTAATTTTGCTAGTTTGTCTGCGGGACTTTGTTCTGCGATAATTTGTTGTATACCCAATGCGTCGCCAACAATTTTACATTTTTCTAATCTATCTCCACTTAATAAAATGGTTGTGATGCCTTGTCGATGTAGTTGATCTATCACTTCTTTTGCTTCTGGTCTAATTTGATCTGCCACATCTATCCATCCAATGAATTGATTATTTTTTTGAATATAAATATTATGCCCGTCTTCTACTTGTTGATTTTCTATGGTCTTGAAAGAACCAGCCCAATAAGTATTACCTTCTTTATCTATGGCTTTAATACCCATGCCTTTTACTTCTTCAATTTGATCCCACTTGATCAGGGTCGTTGTTTTCCAAGCTTCTTTGATACAATTTGCAATTGGATGATTGGAATGCATTTCTAATGCGTAAACCAAATTTTTAAATTCCTGCTCAGGCATTTGCTCCTTTGTTGATGCATCAATATGGAATTGATTAATTTCAAAATGACCTGTTGTTAATGTGCCAGTTTTATCAAATACAACCTGCTTTATATCTTTAAAAGTTTCAAGACTTTTTGCATTTTTGAATAAGACTCCATTGCGGGCACCTCTACCTAATCCAACTGCAATGGCAGCTGGTGTAGCTAAGCCCATCGCACAAGGACAAGAAATAACCAATACTGCAATGGACCTTAACATGCTTTCACTAAAACCAATATTTGTAAGAAAGTAGTTTCCTAACAAAGTCAGTAAAGCAATGCCAACTACTAAAGGAACAAAGATGGCACTAATCTTGTCTGCAAGAACCTGCACGGGTGGCTTTTCACCCTGTGCCGCTTTCACCATTTTTAAAATATTCGCTAAGACAGTTTGGTCTCCAACTGCAGTTACATAGGCTTTAATTGTCCCGTTTTCAATCGTACTTCCTCCTAATAAGATATCCTTCATTTTTCGATGTACTGGTACACTTTCTCCAGTAACAATTGCTTCGTTTACATTTGCTTCCCCAGATAATATTTTACAATCCATTGGGACAGTCTCTCCTGAATTAATCAACAAAATATCGCCCACTTTTAATGTATCTGCAGCCACATTGAAAATAATTTCTTTATGGTGCTCGTCAAATACAATCATATTGGCCATTACTTTTTGTGCTTTAACTAAATCCTTTAATGCACGTTGAGTAGAAGCGATAGAAGCATCTTCTAAGTAATTACCAAAAAAAACGAAAGTTAAAATCGTCGCTGTTGTTTCATAGTAAGCAAATTGTGCGCCTTGGCCAATCAAAGTGCCGTATAAGCTATAGCCAAAAGAGGCAATCGCTCCAATAGACACTAACACATTCATGTTTGGAATGCCGTGCTTTAAACTGTTGATTGCACTTTTTCCGAAATAACCCATACCCACAATAAAAACGGGCAGCGTCAAGGCTAATTGTACATATGGATTCATCAGCCAATGCATGTGCAAGCCTGGAATCATATGCATCATAAGTGGTATAGTAAAAATCAAAGAAAAGAAAGCGCGGTCTTTATTATTGTCCAACCATTTTTTTCCTTCTGCTTCTGTCTCTTGTCCTCTTACTTTGTATCCTAAATCTTGAATGCCTTTAATTAATGCTGGCTTTTGAGCAGTATCCACTAATTCAAATTGCACTTCTCCTTCCATAAAATTCACCTTAGGTTCTTGGATGCCCTTACTGCTTAAATATTTATGGATTGACAACGCACAATTGGTACAACTCATTCCATCCACTTTCCATTGTATGTTTTCCATATTCGTTCTTTTATAACATAAAGGTACGAAACCATTTTAGGATTGTATTTGAAGCTTTATATTTGCAGTATGGATACAGTTTATACACTAGATCAAGTGGATCAAATTGCCGCAGATTTAGTCAAACAATTTGCAGGTAAGCATGTTTGGGTCTTCCAGGCAGAAATGGGTGCTGGGAAAACAACACTTATTGCAGCCATTGGTAGGGCATTGGGTATCCAACAGGCTATGTCTAGTCCAACATTTTCTATCATGAATGAGTATGAAATCAAGGGTAAATTGATTTATCATATGGATTGGTATCGTTTAGAGAATGAGGCCGAAGCAAGGCAGGCTGGCGTAGAGGCTGCAATGGACCAAGCAGATTTGTCCCTTGTAGAATGGCCAGAAAAAGCACCCAACTTGGTTCCTGATGACGCTTTGTTTTTGAAAATCGAAGTACTTGATCCAAGCTTACGTAGAATATCTATAACCCACCAAAAGGAAGACTAGGAATAGACCTAATCCTACACATCTATCTATACTAATTTTGTATCTTCAATAAAATTTTTACTATGAGTGTAACGAAACCACAAATACATCCTTCATTTTCCTATGAAACACAGGAAGAAGTGTTGGATATTCCTCATAGTGCCAAGCCTTTATTCATTGGAATTCCTAAAGAGACCGCTTTTCAAGAAAATAGGGTTGGTTTAATACCTGAAGCTGTTGCTGTATTGATAGCGAACGGTCACCGTGTCATGGTTGAATCTGGCGCTGGTTTAGGAAGTAGGTATACAGATAAAGATTATTCAGAAGCAGGTGCGGAAATTGTATTTGAAAAAGCAGCAGTATATCAATGCCCCATCTTAATCAAGACGGCGCCTCCTGTTGAATCTGATTTGCCTTTTTTACAAATGCATCAAACGATCATTTCTCCTTTACATCTTTCGGCTATCAAGCAAGAAGTATTGGTTCAATTGATGGCAAAAAAGATCACGGCCTTATCTATTGAAAATATTAAAGACGAAAATCAGAACTATCCAATCCTAAGGAGTATGAGTGAGATTGTGGGTAGTGCGGTGATGTTGATCGCAGGACAATACTTAAGTAATTTTAACCAGGGGAAAGGTGTTTTATTAGGTGGTATCAGTGGTGTGCCACCCACTAAAGTTGTAGTGATTGGCGCAGATATTACAGGCGAATTTGCAGTTCGAAATGCGTTGGCATTGGGTGCAAGTGTAAAAGTGTTTGATAACAACGTTTCTAGATTACAAAGACTCCAAAATAATTTAGGCCAACGTGTTTGGACTTCAGTGATTGAGCCTAATATTTTGGCAAAACAATTAAAGACCTGTGAAGTTGCGGTGGGGGCATTAAGAAATGAAATAGGTAGAGCGCCAATTGTAGTGACCGAAGAAATGGTGATGAATATGCGCCCTGGTAGTATTATTATTGATGTAGCAGTGGACAGAGGGGGATGTTTTGAAACGACTGAATTAACTAACCATGAAAAGCCAATCGTAATTAAACATGATGTGATTCATTATGGTGTTCCTAATATTCCAAGTGGTTTTGCAAGAACAGCAAGTCAAGCAATCAGTAATGTACTAATGCATTTAATGGTGGAGATAGGAGATAACGGAGGGTTAGAAGAAATAATATGGCGCCATGTGCATTTGCGCGAAGGTGTTTATTTATACAAAGGTGCATTGACTGATTTTTTTATCAGTGAAAAATGCAATTTAAAATACACTGATCTGAATTTATTGATAGCAAGTAAAAGTTAGTACTTATTTGAAAGGGCCGATTTATAATTCAATTGCATCAGTTTAAAACTTAGCCCCCTATTTGTTTAGGCTAATTGTTTTTAAAGTCAATTAGAGACAATTGTTGAGCACAAAAATGATACTCCTGAGGATCATTGCTTGCCACAATGATTAATTTATGCATTGCGTAATCTTTTATTAGCATTTGGTAGGTTTCAATGCCTTCCTTGTCCAAGTTGCTACAAGGTTCGTCTAATAATAATATGGGGGATGCGTCGAAAATAGCCAAAGCTAATTTCAATCGCTGTTTCATGCCACTGCTGAAATTCCTTATTTGTTTGTCTGCGGCTTTCCCTAGTCCAATTTTTTCTAACATGTCTATTGGCTTTAAACTTGGGTGCAAAGACTTGAATTGCTGGTGAAAAGCAATCTGTTCCAGCGCAGTAAATTCTTCTACCAATTCTAAATAGGGTGCTGCAATACTGATACTTTGAAATATGTTTGTACTATCGATCGGTTGACCCTGCGTATCCTCCCAACTTATTTGACCTTTCGTTAAACCAATATAACCTGCAATGATTTGCAATAAGGTACTTTTTCCTGAACCGTTGTTTCCAACTAACGCATAATGATTTCCTTGAGCAAAACTATAATCAAGGTTGGAAAAAATCCATTCCTTATTAAATCTTTTTGCAGATGCTGTAAGGTGAATTTGCATATTAATCTTCTTCTATTGCACCTTTGACAAAACGTTTGATAATACCTCGGCCACTTTCTCTAATAAAAGTTACAATTTCATCACGTTCATCTGTCGCTGGTAATTCTTCTTCAATAAATGCCAATGCTTGTGTTGTATTCATGCCTTTGTTGAAAATGTAACGATAGATATCTAAGATATGATTGATCTTTTCTAAATCAAAACCGCGTCTTTTTAAGCCAACGCTATTTACGCCACCATAACTTAATGGGTTACGAACCGCTTTGATATAAGGAGGCACATCTTTACTCACTAAGCTACCTCCTGCGATATACGCATGTTGACCAATTTGTACAAATTGATGCACGGCACTCACACCTGCGATCCAAGCGTAGTCTCCTAAAGTCACGTGACCGGCAACTTGAACACTATTACTTAATATGCAATGATTACCAATGATACAGTCGTGTGCAATATGGCTATAAGCCATGATTAAACAATGACTTCCAACTTTGGTTACCCATCTATCAGATGTACCTCTATTGATAGTCACGAATTCTCTAATGGTTGTATGGTCACCAATTTCTACAGTAGTTTTTTCTCCGTTGAATTTTAAATCCTGTGGATCTGCGCCAATAACAGCGCCAGGAAATATGCGACAATTTTTTCCAACAGTGGTACCATTCATGATGGTTACGTTACTGCCAATCCAAGTACCTTCTCCGATAGTAACATCACTATGGATCACCGTGAATGGATCAATTTTTACATTTGATGCAACTTTTGCGTTGGGATCTATATATGTAAATGGATGTGTCATAGGTATAATTTTATTCTGCTCTTTTTACAACTTGAGCAACAAGTTCGGCTTCTGTAGCTACTTTTCCATTTACATAGACAGTGCCACGCATTTCGCAAATACCTCTGCGAATTGGAGCCATCAATTCTAATTTAAGCAACATGGTATCACCTGGTTTTACCATTTGTTTAAATTTACAATTATTGATTTTTAAAAAATAAGTATCGTAAGTGCCTTTTGGCATTGCGTTAATACAAAGAATGCCACCAGTTTGTGCTAATGCTTCAATTTGTAATACACCAGGCATTACGGGGTTTCCTGGGAAATGTCCTGGGAAAAACCATTCATTGAAAGTCACATTCTTAACACCTACAATGCAAGTGTCTGATAATTCAATGATTTTATCAACCAATAAAAATGGATGACGATGTGGTAAAGTCTTTTCTATTTGCTCTAACGTATATACTGGTGTTGCACTTGGATCATACACAGGTACATCTTTAACGTGTTTGTTTTTTTTGATATACTGTTTGATTTTCTTAGCAAATTCGACGTTGCTGCTATGGCCGGGACGATTTGCAATGATTCTTGCTTTAATTGGATAGCCAATCAACGCAAGGTCTCCAACGACGTCCAGTAATTTGTGGCGTGCTGGCTCGTTAGGGAATCTTAATTCTAAATTATTTAAATAGCCTTCGCTTTTAACTTCAATTTTTTCACGCTTGAACACTTTTGCTAACCTGCCCATCTCTTCGTTGGTCACTGGCTTGTCTACTACCACAATGGCATTGTTGATATCGCCACCTTTAATCAAATCATGTTCTAGTAAAGTCTCTAATTCATGTAAAAAACAAAAAGTTCTACATGGTGCAATTTCTGATTTAAAATCTTTGATTGTCTTTAGTGCTGCATGCTGCGTTCCTAAAACCGGACTATTGAAATCTATCAATGTTGTAATTTGATAATCTAATGCAGGCAAGGCAACCATTTCGACACGCTTATCTTCGTCGTAATGAAAAATATTTTCATCAATACTATACCAAGCTTTTGCCGCGTCTTGTTCTAAAACACCCACTTTTTCGATCGCTTCAATAAATGGGGCCGAGCTACCGTCCATGATTGGAATTTCTGGTCCATTTAATTCAATCAATGTATTGTCAACACCTAAACCAACTAATGCTGCAAGGATATGCTCAACCGTACTCACTTTTGCATCACCAATTTGTAAAGTGGTGCCACGGCTTGTATCGGTCACTAAATCACAATCTGCTTTAATTACGGGTTGGTTGGGTAAATCTATTCTTTGAAACTGAATACCAAATCCCGGGTTAGCAGGGTGCAATGTCATATCCACTAAAACGCCGGTATGTAAACCAGTGCCACTAATGCTTAGACTTTGAGATAAAGTATGCTGCTTATCGGGATTAAAATGTTGATCCATTTGTAAAAATTTAGAATAGCTTACTTAAAAGCTTGATTTTAAGCAAAAATACGGCCGAATTAGGCTTTTTGAGACAGTTGTTGTACTAATATTTCCAGTTCTTGGACTCTTTTTTCCAATTCTGGGAGGTTTTTCACGTAAACCTGGCCTCTCAGACTTTGTTTTTGTTCCGCGGCAGGGTTGCCTGTAAGGGTCAAATTGGGCGTTTTGACAGTTTTGGTTACGCCTGATTGTGCCGCGATTCTAACTCCGTCAGCTACTGAAATATGACCAGCAAAGCCTACTTGACCACCCACCATGACTTGTTTGCCAATTTTGGTACTTCCACTGATACCAGATTGTGCAGCAATGACTGAATTTGAGCCTATTTCTGCATTATGTGCTATCTGTATAAGGTTGTCTAATTTAACGCCTTTTCTAATTATTGTAGATCCAATGGTTGCTCTATCAATGGTTGTATTTGCACCAATTTCAACATCATCTTCAATGACTACATTTCCTAACTGAGGTACTTTTTGAAAACTACCATCTTCTTTTGGAGCGAATCCAAAACCATCACTGCCAATAATTGATCCACTATGTATCGTAACATTATTGCCAATCACGCAATCTGCATAAACTACAACACCTGGATGAATGGTTACATTGTTTCCAATTTTTACATTTTCTCCAATTACAGCGTTACTAAAAATTTTCACATTCGATCCTAACACTGCGCCTTCATTGATGTAGGCAAATGCAGCAATAAAATGTTGCGCTCCTATTTGAGCTGTTGGTGCAATATATGAAGGGGTTTGAATACCCACTAATTGCTGTGTTTTTAATTCCTGGTATTTTGTAAGCAAAGTTGCGAATGCCGCATAAGCATCAGGAACCCTGATGATGGTGGCTTCTATTTTTTGTTTCAATAATTGCTTTTCATTTAAAATAATGATAGAAGCAGCGGTTGAATATAAAAACTCTTCATATTTAGGATTTGCTAAAAATGAAATTTGGCCCTTAGTGGCTTCTTCAATTTTTCCAAAATTCTTTACAGTTACAGATGCATCACCTTCGACTTTTCCTTGAATCATCATTGCTATCTGTTGGGCACTAAATTCTAGCATGCGTTGCTTGTTTATTTGAATTGGGGGTTATTCGCTTAGCGAACAAATGTAAAATTTTTTAACCGGGGTTGAAAGACTTTCAACAATTAAAGCGTTTTGAACCTCCGAAATGGTCGAAATTTCACCCTTTTTTAGCAAAATGTGGATATTCTCGCTGTCATTTTTGTATAAAGTGTTGCTTGTTTCGCCTTTAAAACAAAGATAAGCGGCTCCTTCCTCGTCTACATTAAACTTGGCTTTTGTGTCATTTAAAGCATCTTTTAACGCAGCATCAGTAATCGGCTCTGACTGCAATTGACATTTATAAATTTTTCTATTTAACAGCCTATTGCACAATAAGGCTAAAATTGGATCTGAATTTGATTGCCATTTTTTAATTGCAAATAAAATGTCCGTATCATCTAATTGGCAATAAGCTGAGATATCAATTTGTTCAAGCGCAGTAAAATCGTTGCTCAAAAAATAATCTAAAATACCGCCAACTGAAATCGAGTTATCCCCAGATTGAACCAATTGTTTTGCTCTTTGAATAATTTTAACCAACATATTTTCTGCAGCAATAACCGTTTTATGACGGTATACCTGCCAGTACATAAGTCGTCTTGAAACTAAAAATTTTTCAACACTATTGATCCCTTTTTCTTCTACTAACAATATATTATCCTTGACGTTGAGCATTTTCAAAATTCGCTCATAGCCAATCACACCCTCGCTTACACCTGTGAAAAAACTGTCCCTAGACAAGTAATCTAATCTATCTACATCCAGCTGACCACTTATTAATTGGTGTAAAAATGTTTTAGGATATTGGTTGGTGAAAATTTTAATTGCAAGCTCTAATTTGCCATTTAATGCTGGATTTGGATCCGCATTCAATTTTTTCATAATTAACAGTGACAAGTCTTCATGATGCACCCCTTTAATTAATACATTTTCTAATGCATGTGAGTAAGGGCCGTGGCCAATATCATGCATTAAAATTGCAGCCTTTACTGCTTGTGCTTCTTCCTGTGTGATTTCAACGCCTTTATCCCTTAGCTCATTTACTGCGTTACACATTAATTGATAAGCGCCAAGAGAATGGTGTAATCGTGTATGTACAGCCCCTGGATAAACCAACTGCGCCAAAGCCATTTGCTGTATTCTTCTGAGTCTTTGAAAAAAAGAATGGTTGAAGATGGCAAAAATCAACGGGTCATTTATTGTAATAAATCCATGAACTGGATCATTAATCATTTTTCGGGTCAAAAATTCCATAAGCTAAATGTGTTGACAAAGGTACGAAATGTGAATAACTCCTGCGTTTTATTTAAACCCTTGAGTGCTCAAAAAACTATCTTTGTAGCACAGCTAAATTAAGATTAACCCTACTTAAAACAGCCCTTTTTTATGAAAATCACACAAGGCACTTTAGATAAATTAGAAGATATATTAGGAGAATCAGAATACGTAGTAAGATACGAAAGAGGCAATTTTCAGAGCGGATGGTGCTTGCTTGAATCAAAGAAGATTGTTGTCTTAAATAAATTCTTAAACCTAGAAGCAAGAATCAATACCTTACTTGAATTGATTCCGCAGTTAGATATCGATTTCGATAAATTGACCCACGACTCTCAAAAATTATACGAGGAAGTGAAGCGTATTGCTTTGACAGAAGCATAATTATTCAAGCAACTTTGTTTTGTTAAAAATTACCATATTAGGATCAGGCACCAGCACTGGAGTTCCCTTAATAGGATGTGATTGTCCTGTTTGTACTTCTAAGGATCCTAGAGACAATCGACTAAGAACGAGTATCAAAATTGAATCTGCAACAACCTGTATTATTATTGATACTACACCAGATTTTAGGTATCAAATGTTGCGCACTAAGACCACTCATATAGATGCTGTGGTTTTTACACATCCACATAGAGACCATTATGCAGGTTTAGATGATATAAGACCATTTAATTTCTTTTCTGGCAAATCGATGCCAATCTATGCCAATGAGCTTACACAGGTTGCCATAAAGCGTGATTTTTACTATGCTTTTGATGCTAATAAAGATGCAGGCCTCCCAGAAATGCAATTAAAAACCATTCAAAATCAGGAGGCATTTAGAATAGGGGATATTGAATTACAACCCATACAAGTAATGCATAGAGACATGCCAGTGCTTGGATTTAGAATGGGCGATTTTACCTACATAACAGATGCGAATTTTATTGCTCCAAATGAATTAGAAAAAATAAAGGGATCCAAAGTGCTTATGCTGAATGCCCTTAGGCCTGAGCCACATCCTACGCATTTTACATTGTCAGAAGCGATCGAATTGACTCAGTCTTTAGAGATTCCACAAACTTATTTCACCCATTTTAGCCATCAGATTGGCTTGCAAGCTATAACGGAATCTACGCTTCCCCAAGGTATCTCTATGGCGTATGATGGATTAGTAATTACTTGTTAATTGATTTTATACTGGCTCTAATCTGCTTGTCATTTATTACATCTTGTTTCTTTTTAGTCCTTGTATTTATACGTACAATTGGTTACTTAAAATCGGATAGGTTTGTCATAAACGCGCATGCAATTTGATTGGAAGCCCTATTTTATTTTTACTTCTAAAGAGCAAAAAGGAATAATCGTACTTGGCTTTATTCTTTTTTTCAGTTTGCTTTTAAATTATCTATTACCCGTTAAAAAAAATGAGTTTTCGAATTCAGATGGGGAAGTGGATGTTCCTATAGCCTATTTTTATTTTGACCCTAATCGTTTGGATACAGCAAATGGGTATCGTTTAGGGTTTTCTAAAAAGCAAATGACAACTTTATTAAATTATCGTGCAAAGGGTGGAAGGTTTTACAAGAAAGAAGATCTTCAAAAATGGTACGGAATAAGAGAAAGCCAGCTGAAGCATTTATTGCCATGGGTTCGTATTCAAGATTCAATTTATAAGGGTGGAATCTATGAAAAACAAAGTTGGGCTAAGCATAAATTTGAATTGCAATCACAAGAAAAAATAGATGTAAATAACGCTGTTGCAGGAGATTGGATTCGGATTACAGGATTACCTGCTTATAAAGTAAAACGAATTTTAACCTATCAAAAATGGTCAGGGGGCTTTACTAGCATTGTTGGTTTGAAAAAAATTTATGGAATCACTGCCTTCGATTTTGATATGATTAAGCCTTTTCTAAAGTATCAAAACTTAAAGACAAAGAAAATGAACTACCAAACGATGCGTTTTGAGGATTGGATGTCACTAGGCATTTTTGATGAGCGGACAGTATGGGCCATCTTAAAACAAAAGAAACAGCAGGGTAGATTGAGTTGGGCTGAAATGGTAATTCAATTTGACTTAACAGAAAATGAAGCAAGCATATTAAAAAAAAGAACCAATCTAAGTAATTGAAAAACAATTAGATAGATTGGTTAAAAAGAAGGTTTACAATTTCTCTTAAAAAAACAAGATTTATATTAAAATAATATCCTAAGTTTAGAAAGGATTTAATCCTACAAATCGATTGCTTGCTTAAGAGGCTCCTTGAATAAAGGGGCCTTTTTTATTTTACTTATGCTTGAAAATTTGATTCACAGCACCACCCAACATTGGGAATTTTTCTTTTACAAATGCAGCAATCGTTTCGATAGATTGTTTTGCTTGCTCTGGTGTTACACCAGTCTCTTTTACTAAACGGTCAATTAATTCTTGCATAGGTTATGATTTATAAGTTAATAATTGGTTCTATAATTAAGCCACTTTTAAAGTGCTTAATTTACTTTTATCAAACATGTCTTTTGCATATGCTAAAGTCACATTAAATTCTTTAATGTCTGTGCCTGGAAGTTCAAACATAGCTTGTGTGAACAAGCTTTCACAAATACTCCTTAAACCTCTTGCTCCAAGTTTATATTCCATTGCTTTTGCAGTAATAAAATCATACACTTCTGGGTCAATAGAAAGTTTAATGTTTTCAATCTCGAACAATTGCTTGTATTGTTTGATTAATGCATTTTTAGGTTCAGTCAAGATGCTTCTTAATGTGGCCGCATCCAAAGGTTCTAAATGCGTTACAATTGGAAGACGACCTAACATTTCTGGGATTAATCCAAAAGTTTTAATGTCTTGTGCATTCACAAATCTTAGTAAGTTCTTGCGTTGTAGTTCTTGTTCGTCTTTGTTTACACTAAATCCAATCGCGTTCGTATTAATCCTTCTAGCGATAATTTTATCTATACCATCAAATGCTCCGCCACAAATGAATAAGATATTCTTTGTATCTACCTTAATCATTTTTTGATCTGGGTGCTTACGACCCCCTTGAGGAGGCACCAATACTTCAGTACCTTCTAGCATTTTTAATAAGCCCTGTTGAACCCCTTCTCCACTTACATCACGTGTAATAGAGGCATTATCGCTTTTACGGGCTATTTTATCAATCTCGTCTATATAAACAATCCCTCTTTCTGCAGCTTCTACGTCATAATCACAATTTTGTAATAGACGGGTTAACATACTTTCAACGTCTTCTCCAACATAACCTGCTTCTGTGAAAACAGTTGCATCAACAATTGCAAATGGCACATTCAATAATTTAGCAATGGTTTTAGCTAAAAGTGTTTTACCTGTACCTGTTTCGCCAATCATGATGACATTGCTCTTCTCAATTTCAACTTCATTCTTATTATTAGTAGGAAGATTGATACGTTTAAAATGATTGTATACTGCTACACAAAGAATTTTTTTCGCTTCGTCTTGCCCAATAATATATTGGTCCATAAAGGACTTAATAGCCATTGGCTTCTGAATATTCAGGGTGCCTGCTTTTCCAGCTTCTTTTTTCTGGTGAAATTCTTTATCTACAATTTCATGAGCATGTTCAATACAATGCTCACAGATATGACCTTCCTGTCCAGCGATAAGAATTTTTACTTCTTCTCTGCTGCGGCCACAAAAAGAACAATGTATATTTTCTGTCTTACTCATTTTCATTGAATCCGTTTTATTATAAACTCTTAGCTATTTTATCTACAATACCATACTCTACTGCTTCTTTTGCGTTCATCCAGTAATCTCTGTCAAAATCTGCCATGATTTGCTCCATTGATTTATCACAGTTTTTAGCTAAGATTTTTGCGCCTAATTCTTTCGTCTTTCTAATTTGTTCTGCTTGAATTTCGATATCCGCACTGGTTGCTTGAAAATAACCACCCAGGCTTGGTTGGTGTATCATGACTTCGCCATGAGGGAAGATCGTACGCTTTCCTTTCTCACCCATGCTCAATAAAATAGAACCCATGCTTGCAGCTAATCCCATACAAATAGTATGCACCGGACTCTTGATTAAGTTCATCGTATCAAACATCACCATGCCGCTTGTAACAACACCCCCTGGGCTATTGATGTAAAAATTAATTTCAGCGCCTGGTTTATCTGCGTCTAATAATAGAAGCTTAGTAACAATATCTCTTGCAGATTTATCATCCACTACGCCCCATAAATAGATAGATCTTTTTTCAAAAAAGATTTGTTCCATTTTTTTATTCAAAAAAGAAGGTCCGTTATCTTCTTTCTTATCTCCTCTTGGTTCTTCCTCTTCTTCCATTAAAAAACGATTCGTAAGTATCATACAATCAGTTTAAATATTATTAATTATTTCTTTACTTTTCTTGGGTTGGTTAACAAAACTTCGTCTACCAAACCATATTCTTTACCTTCTGCAGCAGTCATCCAGAAATCTCTATCGCAGTCTTTTGCAACTAATTCAACATCCTTGTGGGTATGTGTTGCAATGACTTCGTATAATTCGTGCTTCAATTTTTTAATTTCTCTTGCGGTGATTTCGATATCAGATGCTTGACCACCAATTGCACCACTAGGTTGGTGTAACATGATTCTACTATGTCTCAATGCAGTTCTTTTACCTTCTACACCTGCGCATAATAATATGGCGCCCATACTTGCTGCCATCCCTGTACAAATAGTGGCCACATCAGGGCTAATAAATTGCATCGTATCATAAATACCTAAGCCTGCATAAACGCTTCCGCCTGGGCTGTTGATATACATTTGAATATCCTTGGTACGATCTGTACTTTCCAAGAAAAGCAACTGCGCTGTAACAATATTTGCTACATAATCATTGATGCCTTCTCCTAAGAAAATTATTCTATCCATCATTAAACGGCTAAACACATCCATGCTCGCCACATTCATGGGTCTTTCCTCAATAATATAGGGTGTCAAATTGGTCACACTATTTTGGTATTGATGAAGACTATTACTTCCGATCCCTCTATGTTTGATCGCGTATTTTTCGAATTCTTTTCCTATGTTCATATTTGCTTTTTTCAGTGTGTAAAGGTAAAACCTATTCTTCTAAGCTATTGCAAAAACGGTGCCAAATTTGGTTGAAAAGACAAGTAAAATGGGGGATGGGATAGCGCTTTGCGATTTAGTCAGGGTTTTTATAAAAAAAAGCCCCGAATTTCGGGGCTTTGAGTCAATTTATTAAAAGAAGACTGTTTTGATTAGTGTTTGTGGTTATTCAACAAATCGGCAAATTTTTCTGCAGCGATTGGTTCTTCTTTGGCAGTTACTTCTGCCTCTAAAGCGTTGAATAATTTGTCCGTGCTAATTCTATGGTAACTATCTTCTACAAATTTTCTGTCTTGCATCATTCTTGCAGCATAATCTTCTAACCATTGGTCATTGTCTCCCAATGCACCCAATTGTCCACCCATGTAGCTCATCAATTGTTGCTTTGCAAAATTCTTTAAGTCTTCTGCAACCACTTCTACTTTATGGTCTGCAATTAATTGTGTACTAATAACAGTCCACTTTAATTGATCTTGGAATACTGGATATTCTTTTTCTGCTTCTTCTTCTGTTCTTTGCTTCTCTCCACCTTTTTGTAACCAACGCTTTAAGAAAGCAGCTGGGAAGTCCATTTTAGTTTGCTCAATCAAGCTATGGTAAATTTGGTCATGCACTTGATTCTTTGCTTGTTGATCGTAATAACCTTCAATATCTTTCTTAATTGCTGCCTTGAATTCTGCTTCGTTTGTGATTGCTTGATTTGGATAACAAACAGTGAATAAGGTTTCATCTAAAGGCGCTTTCTCTACCAATCCAACTTTTGTAATCACCAATTTGAAATACTTTTCAGCATCGTCTTTTGTTAATGCCAAGTCGTTCAAAATAATATCTAATTCTTTGTCCTCAAATGCTTTCTTTAATTGAATTACAACCGTATCCTCGTTCTTCTTACCAATGAATTGCTTTCTTTGCTTTTCGCTAAAATATTTGATCAATAAAGAGTTGTCTTTTTTGATACCACCTTCAACTTCATTGCCGTCTTTGTCAGACTCAATGAAAGTTACATTCAGCACATTGTCTTCACTTGTAGCCGCTTCTGGTTCAGTCATGTTACCATTTCTGATTTGCAAACGCTCTACTTCGTCTTGTACCATTTCGTCTGTTACTTGAATCTTGTATCGCTTTACTTTGATGTCTTTTGTTTTTACTTCAAAGCTTGGCTTTAACCCAATTTCAAAAGAAAAATCGTAGTCTGTTGGATTATTTTGATCCATGTTTGCAAAAGCAGTCTCCAATGGAAGTGGTTGAGCAAAGATGTCAATCTTCTCTTTAGCGATATATTGGTTCATTTCGTTTTCGACTGTTTTTAAAATCACATCAGTGAAAACAGATTGTCCGTACATTTTTTTGATCATGCCTGCAGGTACCATTCCTTTTCTAAATCCCGGAATATTTGCCGTTTTTGCATGCTTCTTTAAACTTGTTTCGTAAGCAGTTAAATAGTCTGCTTTTGAAATAGTCACCGTTAATTGATCATTTAACGGTGCAATGTTGGTTCTTTTTATCGTTGCCATAATAGTTGCTTTTACTACTTAATTGTAGGGTTTAAGGGGGGCGAAGGTACAAATTTTGACCTTAATTAAGCCATCTTGGGATAAAAAAAGGCCCCAATTTGGGGCCTTTTGTGCGGATGGAGGGGGTCGAACCCACACGCCTCGCGGCGCTAGATCCTAAGTCTAGTGCGTCTGCCAATTTCGCCACATCCGCTTAGGGGTTGCAAACTTAATTGATTATTTTTAAAATTGGTCTAAGAACCCGACAATTTCCTCTAAATACTGCTGATCAACCGCATCAAAATGCGCTAATTCAGTACTATCAACATCTAAAACGCCAACAATCTTGCCGTTTTGAAAAACAGGGACCACTATTTCAGATCTCGAAGCACTACTACAAGCAATATGTCCAGGGAACTTTTCTACATCTTCTACGATTAAAGTAATGCCTTTTTCCCAGCTGGTTCCACAAACGCCACGGCCCTTTTTTATTCTTGTGCATGCAACAGGTCCTTGGAAAGGGGCTAAGACTAATTCTTCGTCTACCACCCAATAAAAACCAACCCATAACCAATTGAACTGCTCTTTTAATGCAGCTGCAATATTGCCCAAGTTGGCAATTAAGTTATCCTCACCAGTCATCAAACCTTTGATTTGTGGTATTAGGGATTCGTATTGTTCTTTTTTTGTACCCTGATGTAGGGTTAAATCTTCTGCCATGTGTTTTATTTTCTAAAGATAGATTGCAATTCTTTTTTCTCAATGCGCATAACAAAAAATATAAATGCGAAAAGTAAGATGGTTGCAAATAAATAATTGAAAGGTTGGTTGTCTGAAACTGCATGCAATAATACATTGATGCCATAAATCAATATTGCAATTACAAAGTAGGCAATTAATTTTTTTGTTGCATAAGGAACTGGGTAAATGCGCTGACCCCATTGATAACTCACGACCATCATGGTGCCATAACAAAAGAAAGTAGCCCAAGCACTCGCCATATACCCAAAATGAGGAATGGCAATATAGTTGATGATGACAGTTATCAGTGCACCTAGTAAAGTAATCCAAGCACCTGCCATAGTTTTATTCGTTAGCTTATACCAAATGCTTAGATTATAATAAACGCCTAAAAACATATTTGCAATTAGTAAAATCGGAACCACTTTTAAACCAACATACATGGCTGGATTTTGAATAAACAATTTCCAAATGTCAATATATAATACAACACATAAGAACATCACGCATAAAGTAATGACAAAGAATTTCATCACCCTTGCGTAGGTTTTCTGAGCTTGATCTGATTCAGCTTGTTTAAAGAAAAATGGTTCAGCACCCATGCGAAATGCTTGAATCGAAATGGTTATTAGAATAGCCAATTTATAACAAGCACTGTAGACTCCAACCAATGCTTTGTTCGCATCTGGACTACCTCCTGGCGCCCACCATCCTAACATAATACGATCTAATGTTTCATTAATCATGCCACCAAAACCAACTAAAATTAGTGGAAGGGCATATGCCATCATTGAAAGCCACAATTTAAAATTGAATTTAAAACGTATAGACCTGATTTCTTTTTGCAATAAAATCAACACAAAAACATTTTGTATTATACCAGCAATTAAAATATAGCCAACTTCCCAATTAGGTTTATAAATGGATGCTAAAAAACTAGTTGAATGCGTTTGTACATATTGTGGCAGACTACTGATTAAAACATAAGTTGCAAGTATGTTTAATAAGATTCCTCCAACTTTTATCAATGCAAATTTTTTCGGTCGACCTTGTAATCTAAGCCTAGAAAAAGGGATTGTCGTGATGGCATCTAAAGCAACAATCCATGCTAATAAACTGATATACTCTGTATGGATGGTTATTTGTAAAACATTGGCTAAAGGTATGCTCCAAGTATACAATCCAAATAAAACGAGTGCAGTAACAAATAACATAGAGAGGCTACTTGTATTGTAGATTTCCTCTTCGTTTTCCTTTGAACCAAACTTGAAATAGGCTGTTTCCATGCCATGTGTTACCAGGACATTTAGAAATGGTATAAAAGCATAGACAATCGAATTCTCTCCATAAGCAATATCTGAAAGCTTATAGGTTAAATAGGGGGTAAGCAAATAGCTAATGAACCTTGCGGCTATTGAACTAAGTCCGTACCATGCGGTTTGACTGGCTAATTTTTTAATACTACTCAAGGCGTTGAAATTACAGCTAAATTAGTGAAAATAGTTTTGTTTATCTTCATGCCGTAAATAGCATTTATATGAGAGTAGTCGTCCAAAGAGTTACAGAGGCCAATGTGAAAGTAAATGGAGCCATTATTGGGGCTATTGAAGAAGGATTAATGGTCCTATTAGGCATTCAAAATGAGGATACCGCAGAGGATATTCAATGGATTGCTAGTAAACTCGTTCAAATGCGCATTTTCGATGATTCAGAGGGGGTGATGAATTTGAGTGTGAAAGACATTGATGGTTCGATCCTTTTGATTAGCCAGTTCACGCTTTATGCGGCCACAAAAAAAGGTAATCGACCTTCTTATATAGGAGCTGCTAAGCCTGAGATCGCTATTCCTATTTACGAACAAATGATACTTCAATTGACAAAGGAATTAGGTAAGCCAATTGCCACAGGCCAGTTTGGTGCAGATATGAAAGTATCACTTTTAAACAATGGTCCAGTCACAATAATTATTGATTCAAAAAATAGGGAATAATATGTCTAACCAATTAACAATAGAAGCAGCACAATCGCAGGTTGATCAGTGGATCAAAACCATTGGTGTAAAGTATTTTAGCGAGTTAACGAATTTGGGGGTGTTGATGGAGGAAGTGGGTGAATTGTCCAGATTGATGGTCCGTAAATATGGTGATCAGTCCTTTAAAAATAAAGAGGGAGAAGCAGATTTAGGGGATGAAATGGCGGACGTCCTTTTTGTCTTAATCTGCTTGGCGAATCAAACTGGCGTGGATTTAACGGCTGCTTTGGAGAAGAATCTTCAAAAGAAAACCATACGAGACAAGGAAAGGCACCAAAACAACGAAAAATTACAACCATAATCTTTTCTCGTCCTATATTTGCAAACTATGAGCAAGACAGTTACAGACAATACATTACAAGCGATCATTTCGCATGCCAAAGAATACGGATTTGTGTTTCCTAGTAGTGAAATCTATGATGGATTAAGTGCAGTGTATGATTACGGTCCTTATGGTGCTCAATTGAAAAAGAATATTCGTGACTATTGGTGGAATAGCATGACGCAGATGAATGACAATATTGTAGGTATTGATGCTGCTATATTTATGCATCCCACTACATGGAAAGCGAGCGGACACGTAGATAGCTTTAGCGATCCATTGATTGATAATAAGGATAGTAAAAAAAGATATCGTGTAGATCATTTGATAGAAGCACATGCTGATAAATTAATTGAAAAAGGTGACCAAGCTGGTGCAGATAAATTACTAGCCGATATGGATGCCTTATTAGCGAATGATGATTTTGCAGGCTTAGGTACGTTGATTCAAACAAATAAAATTCAATGTAGCGTCAGCGGCACGAGTAACTGGACAGAAATTCGTCAGTTTAATTTGATGTTCTCTACAGAATTAGGTTCTGTAGCAGAAGATGCGAATACGATTTATTTAAGACCAGAAACGGCACAAGGTATTTTTGTGAATTTTTTGAATGTGCAAAAAACAGCAAGGATGAAAATTCCTTTTGGTATTGCACAAACAGGGAAGGCATTTAGAAATGAGATTGTAGCGCGTCAATTTATATTTAGAATGCGTGAGTTCGAGCAAATGGAAATGCAATTTTTCGTTAAGCCAGGTACCCAAAAAGAATGGTACGAACATTGGAAGAATGAGCGTATGAAATGGCATTTAAGCTTAGGTATTAAAGCCGATAAATACCGTTTTCATGACCATGTTAAATTAGCGCATTACGCAGATGCAGCTTTAGATATTGAATACGAATTCCCATTTGGCTTTAAAGAAGTAGAAGGCATTCATTCAAGAACTGATTTCGACTTGTCACGTCACCAAGAGTTTAGTAAAAAGAAATTACAATATTTTGATACGGAGATCAATCAGCACTATGTACCTTATGTGATTGAAACATCTATTGGACTAGATAGAATGTTCTTATTGATTTTATCTAATTCCTACGAGGAGGAAGTAATTAATAAAGAAGATGGTACCACAGATTCAAGAGTGGTGTTACATTTACCTGTAAAATTAGCACCTTTAAAATTGGCTGTATTGCCTTTGACAAAGAAAGATGGATTACCTGAACTAGCAAAAGCTTTGATGGATGAGTGTAAGCCTTCCTTTCATTGTTTCTATGAAGAAAAAGATGCGATTGGTAAGCGTTACAGAAGACAAGATGCAATTGGTACGCCATTCTGCGTGACGATAGACCATCAGACTAAAGAAGACAATACAGTAACCATCCGTTACAGAGACAGTATGCAACAGGAAAGAATACCAATGAGTGAAGTAAAAGCGTTGGTTTTAAAGCATATTACATAAAAAATCATAGACACTTATTTTTTAATTGAAAACTAGTGCATCAAAGTTTTATAAAAAGAAAGCGCCCAATTTTGGGCGCTTTCTTTTTATCCGTAAAGTTCAAAATGAATTTGATTTTTTGGAATCCCTAATTCACTAAGCGTAGCCCTTGCTTCGTCCACCATGTCTTTCCAGCCGCAGATATAAAATTGGGCATCTTTGCTTGCACCTGCTTCTAATAGTTTTTTATATGTAGCATGCACATATCCTTGACTTGCGCCTTCTTTTATTTCTGTTTCTCTAGAAAAGCTAGGATGGTAATAAAATTGAGGCTCTTTTGCTTCTAAGGATTTAAATTCATGACCGTATAAGCAGTCCGTGTATTTTCTACAGCCAAATAATAAATGAATATTTTGGTGGGATATTTTCTTTTGATGAATATCTAAAATCATAGATCTAAAAGGGGCAACACCTGTTCCTGTGCAAATGAAATAAAGATCTGTTGTAATTGCTTTTGGCAAAACAAAAACACCTTGAGGTCCTCTTGCTTTGAGGATAGTACCTACTGTTACTTCATTGAATAAGTAGGTCGTCCCAAGGCCGCCTTCTAATAATACAATTACCAATTCAATTTCATTAGTGCCATTTGGAGCCGATGCAATGGAATAACTCCGCCAACGTTTATTTTTTTGCTCATGTATGGGCAGGTCCAAAGTAATAAATTGACCAGGAGTGAATTCAAAAACATGATTGCTAGGCATACTTAGCCAAAAACGTTTTGTGTGCGGTGTCTCCTGGACGATTTTTGTAACTACAGCGTCTTGCCAAGGTTGGAGCATAATGATTAATTATTAGTAACGAATACGCTTTGAACGTATACTTTATTGTTCGCAAAAACTTTTACAAAATAAATTCCAGTAGTTAATGTTGGCACTTGTACCGCTTGAGCCGAAGTCTGGTTGTTTAGTTTGTCTTTTTGAAAAACCGTAACACCATTGCTATTTAAAATACTCAATCCAATCGAATTGGTTTTGACATTGTTAAACTGTAAGTAAAATTGATTGCCTTTAATTATATTTTCTATGTAATCGGTTGATAGAATTTTCAAACCAATTTCTTTAGTGGGTGCCTGAGGAATATCCGTAATCAAAACTAGTTTATTGTCTGAAAAATTAGTACATGTACCAGTAGTTGCACTTACTTTATACATTCCATTTTTTGTAATTTTTACGCCTCTACTTGTTGCACCATTCATGTATTCATCATTGATGAGCCATTGATAACTGTCTGCAACGGTTGTACTTAAACTATCAATACCTATTTGTGTAATAACCGGTTTAGCAGTTAGGACAACAGGTATTTTGGTAAGTGCTTTCTCAAACTGTGGTGTACTGATTTGCATATTGTAAAAGAAATAATAGAACTTCTCAAAATTTGCACCAGCCCAGTTTCCTGTAATGGAAGCTAGTACAGTTGGCCCAAATGGGTGGTTGTTTGTCGTTATATTATTGTTTCTAAAAATAGTTGCACTATCTAAACAGCGGGCAATCAAAATGTAATTTCCAGCTTGAGATAAATTCATGTTAATAGCATAAATTCTTCCAGTATCTCCCTGCACAAATGGAGTGACAGCGCCAGATCCAGTTGTTCCTGTTGCAGGTGTTGGAGTAGGACTGCTTGCTACTACATGTAAAATCGTTTTTTGCGTTTGCGATGGAAAGTAAGAATAAGTAGAATCGGTGAAAGTGCTTAACGCCCTTAATTCAAGTTCAATTTTTCCTGCATAGCCAGTATATAACTTTGTCGTTTCTAAAACGATTGGGCCTTTTGTATTGAATCTAATGAACTCTCCATAGCTACTGCCCCAGTTATTATAACCACCAGAATTACTGAGGGTCGTATTGTCTTTTGGTCCCATAAACCCAGTCCAACCTTTACCTAAATAGACATTAGGGGAGGTTGTAGAAGTTCTGATTATGGAACCCATCGCAATCGGTTTGCTTATATCGTTGTCTTTATCATACCATAAATATTGGTCTTCGCCGTTTGTATTATTTGCTAACAATTGAACTATATCATTACATCCTGTTGCAGATCCTGTTAATGCTGGACTTGAGTTCGCGCTATTGAATACAGCTGTAAATGTATTATTTGCAGGTTGCTGGTCGTTGCTAATATTTGCAGATGCAGTAATTGTGTATTGTTGGTTTAAATCAATTGCTATAGGTGTTTGAAAAGTATAGGACATCATTTCCGAGCCATATAATCTTCCAGTAAATGTTTCAGTAATATTTAGAATTGTTGTGTTTCCTTTTTTCACTACTAAACTTAAAGGAAGATTCGTAATTCTTGTAGTTCCGTTGTTTGCAATTTTTACAGTCACATATTGCACAGGCTTTTCAGATACGCCACCATTTGGGTTGGTTATTTCTGTGACTTGTATGTCATTAGAAGGGTTCACCACTCTAAGTGTATAATCCTGTGTTTCTCCAGCGGTGTAATTGCCACATGCATTTACTTCAGAAGCAGTCGATGCTTCCATCACCACAACACGTAGCTTTGTAAATTGATTGATGATTAAATTGCCATTTAAGTTAATAGTGGCATTGTAATCTCCATTCGTAATGCCAGGACTTGTGTGTATTAGTTCTCCATTATCAAAGACACCATTATTATTATTATCTAAAAAAACTTTTACAAATCGATTATTATTGGATGCGTCTGAACTACTTAATTTTAAAAACATGGCCAATGTGCCATTCAATTCCCCATTGACAAATTGTGCAGTATTATTTACATAATTATCTGCAGTAGTTTTAACAAATTTTACATTGTTTAATTGTATGCTATCAATTTTTGTTCCTGCACTACTAGTTGCTGCAGAATTACAATAAGCTGTTCCACCTGCACCACTAATAATTAATGAATAATTTTGTTGCCCTCTTTCTAAAGTACCTTTATGTTTTACAGTGACTGTATATACTGTGCCTACTAAACTTGTATCTACTTCTACTTTTTCAACATTATCAATACTGTTAACTGCTCTTACTGCTGGATCATCTGGCGTACGTGGATCTAAGCTCCAAGTATTGAAGGTTTTATTTCCTTGAGTAATAACAAGGTCTAAATCGTTGATCAATTTTGGTGTATTGTCATTTAAAACATCACTTGAGCTTCCTTTTATATCAGTCCAAACAATTGTGGCTTTTACAGGTCTTGTTCCTGAAGCAGTGAAAGAATAAGATTTACTCTCGCCATTTAACAAGGTATTCTCATAAACAAAATGAGGACTATTAGCGCTATTATTAGTAGTTAAGGAAGTATTTAATACTTGTGCAGCTTCGGCAATATTGAGTAAACCCCAACCAAATTTATAGTCTGGCCCAGGGTAAATTCCAGCTTCGTTGGCTGTATGTATTGCTAGCGCTTTTACTGTGGCAGATTTTAAAATTTTAGGTGCCCCGTTAACAATAAAGCGTTGACTTAATTCTTGCAATAGCATTAAACTTCCTGCTGCGCCTGGAGCTGCCATTGAAGTTCCATTAAGGTAGCCATAACTTGAATCGTTTGTTGCTATCGGTGCATATACCGACACGCCTTGAGCAACGATGTCTGGTTTTATTCTACCGTCATCGGTGGGCCCCCAAGAACTAAAATTACTCATTACAACATCTTCCTTTTTATTGTATTCTGATGGAATACCATTTACAGCCCCAACTGTTAAAACATTCTTTGCATTTTTATCAGACGAAATACTGCCATAGGAATCATTGCTACTTATATCTGATGGTCTTGCCCCAGCATTGATCATTCTTCCTGTTTCATTTCTTCTCCAATAGGTTTGTCCTACAGCTGGGCCGGCACTAGTTCTATTGTTACCAGCTGCTGCAACAATCAAATAATTAGGGGCATTGTATGCAATTGAATCTTGTATTTGTGCATCAGAGTCATATAGTCCGAAGCGATAGTCTTCCTTTTCATTCCATTTGCCGTTGAATTCCCAACGAGAAGAATCGCTATTATAGTTCCATCCAGTAACAACTCCGTATGAGTGATTGGAAACAAGTAATCCATTAGCAGCAGCAGCAGACATTTCAGATAAATCATTGTTCCAGTCATAATCAAGTATGCCTTTTAAGTTGTAAGCCATACCTTTAGCTAAAGGATTTAAACCTTTGCTCATTACAATTCCTGCAACATGCGTACTATGTGTGACTACTTGTGTTGCATTATCTTTTTGAGTAATTCTACCAACTAAGTCCTTGTGTGTTAATCTAGGACTTCCTTCGTCCCAAACACCTAATTTATTAGTCATGACATCGTCTGATCCGCTTAGGTTCAAATTTGATGCAGCACCAGGCCAAACTTTATTTGCATTAATTGTGATTGAAGCAATTGGGTCGGCATAGCTAATATAATATTTTGGCCATCCCTTTGTATCAACGCCAATTAGACTCGCATTGTTTTTGTTATTTGATTGGTATTTTAAAGGCCAACCATTTTGCTTTGCTATGAGAACGGCTTTTGAAAATTTTTCCCTTGCCTCCAAGGATAAGTTGTTAGAAGTCTGAAATAAGATATCTTTTTTAGTCGCTTCTTGGGCTTGAATTGTATTCAATATGAAAACAAAAAATAGGGGTAGTAAAAGTTGTTTTTTCATGCTTCTAAATTACAATCAAAACTTTGTAATTCTAACAAGTTCAAGTTTTAAATATCAGTTTATTTAGGCACCTATTTTTTTGTAACTTTAAGCAAACCATTACAATGCTTAACTATAGATTTCACATAGTCTCTCTTCTATTTATGGTGCCTATTCTAATGGGTTTTTGTGTTCGTTCACAAGGTATTAAAGGACGCGTACTGATTGAAAAAGAAGCAAATATGCCCTTAAAGGGGCGCACTAATCAGTCAGGCATGCCATTTTCGACTACTATTTTTGTTTATGAATCTGCTACTGTTGACCAGCTAAAGAATCAACAAGGTAATTTTGCAAAAGGGTTGAATGCAAAATTAGTAAAGCAGGTTCGTTCGGGAGTAGATGGGAAATTTAAGCTACAACTAAGTCCAGGAAAATACACCCTTATTTTGGGGTATAAGGAAGGTCTTTATATTCCTTTTTTCTCCGGATTGAATGGCGTATCGCATATTGAAGTCACTAAACATCAATTTCAAGAAATTGACTTAATGATCTCTGCTTCCTCCGTTTTTTGATTGTATCTTTGTAGGCTGAACTATGAATGAACAATCTTTGTTTGATCGGTACAATGTATCCCCCCTCCTAAAAAAAATAGTAGATGGGATTGCTATGTCTGAATCGGAAAAAAAGCCTTTTCAAGTTCATTTACAAAATCTCAACGGATCGGCACCTGCATTTGTTTTACAACATATTTTTACGAATAGCCAAACTGCCACTTATAACCATGTAGTTGTTTTAAATGATGCAGAGGAAGCTGCATATTTTTATAATACCATTGAGAGTATTACCGACGCATTGGATTTGTTTTATTTTCCTTCCTCGTTCAAGACTGTGCAAAATTTTAGTTTGCTCAATCCTTCTCATGTCATGTTGAGAACAGAAGCATTGACTAAATTATCGATGGGCGGAAATAAAAAAATTTTAGTAACCTATCCAGAAGCATTTTTTGAAAAAGTGATCATGCCAAGGACTTTACAACAGCATATCATTCAGATTAAAACTAATGATACGCTTGGCTTAGATGATCTAATGGAAAGCCTTGTTCAGTATGGTTTTGAAAGAACAGATTTTGTTTATGAACCTGGACAATTTGCATTGAGAGGCGGTATTTTTGATATTTACTCTTTTGGTAATGAGAAGCCATATAGGGTGGAATTATTTGGAGAGGAAGTGGACAGTATTCGTTTATTCGATCCCGAGACACAGTTAAGTGAACGCAAGTTATTGCAGGTGAATATTATTCCAAATGTCACGACACAATTCGAAGACACTGAGAAAATTCCTTTGATGGAATTCATTGCAGAAAACACCATTATTTGGTTAAAGGATTGGACTTTAATACAGCAAAAAGGTAATGACCAAATAGAAGCCTTAGAAGCTTTCATGTTGCATGCACCTGTTTCTAAATTAATTGACGATGGGGATGCGCATAAGAAAAATACAAGTCTGGATGACTTTGTTCCTGTTAATAAGGTAGCGGAACAACTTTTAAAAAGAAATATTATTGAATGGGGCTTTCAGGCAAATTTGACAGAACAGAAATTGGCGTTTAGTACACAGGTACAACCAAGTTTTAACCGACAGTTTCAGTACTTGATTGCTAATTTACAAGAGTTTGAAAAAAAAGGATACAATATATTTTTGTTTGCAGAACAGGCCAAACAATTAGAAAGATTACATGCAATTTTTACGGATTTAAAAACAGAAATACAGTTTACACCGATTGTAAAAAACATACATGAGGGTTTTGTAGACCATGACCATAAAATGGTTTGCTATACAGATCATCAAATTTTTCAACGTTACCATAAGTATAAAGTAAAGCAGGCCTATAGTAAAAATAAAGCCATAACCTTACGTACATTAAGTGATCTACATCCTGGTGATTATGTAACACATATAGACCATGGAGTGGGCGTGTACAGTGGTTTGCAGAAGATAGAAGTGAGTGGCATGATGCAGGAGGCAGTGAGAATTATTTACAAAGACAGCGATATTTTATATGTAAATATTAATTCACTACACAAGATTTCAAAATACACGGGCAAGGAAGGAACACCTCCTAAAGTGAATAAATTAGGGTCTGATGCTTGGGTAAAATTAAAAGACAAGACCAAAGCAAAGGTTAAAGCAATCGCATTTGATTTAATTAAGTTGTACGCTCAACGAAAAGCACAAACAGGATTTGCGTTTACACCAGACAATTATATGATGCATGAGTTGGAAGCGTCATTTATTTATGAGGATACGATTGATCAGGCCAAAGCAATAGCAGATGTCAAAAAAGACATGGAAGCACCTGCGCCAATGGACCGTTTGGTTTGTGGTGATGTGGGTTTTGGTAAGACCGAAGTGGCTATACGTGCTGCATTTAAAGCGGCGATAGATGGCAAGCAAGTGGCGGTATTAGTACCAACCACGATTTTAGCTTTCCAGCATTATAAGACCTTTAAAGAAAGGTTGAAAGACTTTCCTTTAGAAATTGATTTTTTAAATAGATTCAAATCTGCTGCTCAGAAAAAAGACACGATCGCTAAAGTAAAAGAGGGTAAGATTGATATTTTAGTTGGCACACATGGTATTTTAGGTAAGGAAGTTAATTTCAAAGACCTTGGTTTAATGGTGATAGATGAAGAGCAAAAATTTGGCGTAGCACATAAAGAGAAATTAAAAACATTAAGAACCAATGTGGATTGTTTGACATTGACTGCCACACCGATTCCAAGAACCTTGCATTTTAGTTTAATGGGTGCAAGAGATTTAAGTATCATCAATACACCACCTGCTAATCGACAACCTATCCATACGGAAGTTCAAGTGTTTCATGAAGATATTATTCGTGAAACAATTTATTTCGAAACTGAAAGAGGTGGTCAGGTGTTCTTTATACATAATAGGGTACAAGGTTTAGCCGAAATGTGTGCGATGATTCAAAAGCTTTGCCCTGACCTTAGTATTGGCTTTGCGCACGGACAATTAGAAGGACATCAATTGGAAGAGAAAATTTTTGATTTTATAGAACGAAGGTATGATGTATTGGTTTGTACGAACATTGTTGAAAGTGGAGTAGATATCCCAAATGTGAACACCATCATTATTAATAATGCACATCAATTTGGTTTGAGTGATTTACACCAGTTAAGAGGCAGGGTAGGTAGAAGTAATAAAAAAGCGTTTTGTTATTTATTGGCACCACCCATGAGTACCTTGCCAGACGATTCTCGTAAGCGTTTACAAACCCTTGAACAATTTAGTGAACTGGGTTCTGGATTCCAGATTGCAATGCGTGACTTGGACATTCGAGGTGCCGGTAATTTATTAGGGGGAGAGCAAAGCGGTTTCATGGCAGAGATTGGATTTGAAATGTACCAAAAGATTTTAGCAGAAGCTGTACGTGAATTAAAACGTTCTGACTTTAAAGAATTATTTGAAGAAGAGATAAGCAAACAAGATGATTTTGTAACGGATTGTACAATTGATACAGATTTGGAGATCATGATCCCAGATGCTTATGTAGAAAGTATCGGTGAAAGGCTTTCATTATATACACGTCTGGACCAATCTGCCGATGATGCTGAATTAGAATCGATGAAAATTGAATTGATAGATCGTTTTGGGCCGATGCCAAAACAAGTAGCTGCGCTATTTACAACTATTCAATCAAGAAGGCTAGCGATTTCATTAGGATTTGAAAAAATGACTTTGAAGGACGAAACCTTAAGATGCTTCTTTATCAATCGACCTGATTCACCTTATTATGAAAGTGCTATTTTCAAAGGCTTATTGAGCTTTACACAAACAGCCATGAACAATGCCCATTTTAAACAAGTAGGTAAGACCTTTATCTTAATCATTAAAGATATTAAGAGTATGGAGCATTGCTTTGCTACCTTAACAAAAATTCACCAAGGAGTGGTGAAGTTAGAGGCATAAAAAAGCCCACTCAAAAGAGTAGGCTTTCAAAAAGTCAGGTTAAGACTAAAATCCTTTTTTAGCTACGCCATCAGCAATTGCTTTCAAAGCATTTGCTTCACTCATGATAGCTGCCATTTTATTTCCTTTACCATCGTGACCGCCAGCCATATAACCGCCTTTAGCAGTTTTAGTTACAACAGCGTCATGCATTGGTACGTTTTTTTCTTTTGTTTTCAAGCAATATGCTTTGATCATTTTTGAAGTGTCCATTTTGTATATATTTTAATTTTTAAAATGCTAATTGAAAGTAGTTTATTTATTGATATTCAAGGATTGAATTATATGTTTTTTTGTTAAATGTTTATAAATTCTCCTCAATTGAGGCCCTTAAACGTCAATTTTTGCATATTTCGCGTGAGATTCAATGAATTCCCTTCTAGGAGCCACTTCGTCTCCCATCAACATACTGAAGATTCTATCTGCTTCAGCAGCACTATCAATGGTTACTTGTTTAAGTGTTCTTCTTGTTGGATCCATGGTTGTTTCCCATAATTGATCTGCGTTCATTTCACCCAGACCCTTATATCTTTGAATCGTTACAGAGCTATCATTTCCTCCTCCTAATTTTTCAATCAATTCTTTTCTTTGTTCGTCGCTATAAGCATACTCCTGTTCTTTACCTTTTTTTACTAAGTATAAAGGAGGTTGTGCAATGTAGACATATCCATTCTGTACCAATTCTTTCATATATCTAAAGATAAATGTCAAAATCAATGTAGCGATATGCGATCCATCCACATCGGCATCGGTCATGATGATTAGTTTATGGTAACGCAATTTTGCTATGTTCAATGCTTTAGGATCTTCTGGTGTACCAACGGTAACGCCCAAAGCAGTGTACATATTTCTGATCTCCTCGTTTTCGTAGATCTTATGTTCCATTGCTTTTTCTACGTTCAGAATTTTACCACGTAATGGTAAAATCGCTTGGTAGCTTCTTTCACGACCTTGCTTTGCAGTACCACCCGCCGAATCTCCTTCGACAAGGTATAACTCACATCTTTCTGGGTCACGCTCAGAACAATCGGCTAACTTACCAGGCAAGCCACCACCAGACAAGACCGTCTTTCTTTGCACCATGTCACGTGCTTTCTTAGCAGCGACGCGGGCTTGAGCAGCTAATATGATTTTAGAAATGACATATTTTGCTTCTTTAGGATTTTCTTCTAAATAAGCTTCTAGTACACGTGATACAGTTGTTTGTACCACACCACTTACTTCACTGTTACCTAATTTTGTTTTTGTTTGTCCTTCAAATTGAGGTTCAGGTACTTTTACAGAAATGATGGCACTTAAACCTTCTCTAAAGTCATCCCCTTCAACTGTTACTTTCGCTTTCTCAAATAAACCTTCTTTATCACCATAGCTCTTGAATACACGCGTTAACGCAGTTCTAAATCCTGTAACGTGCGTACCGCCTTCAATTGTGTTGATATTGTTAACATAAGAGAAAATGTTTTCCTTAAAATCATCATTATAGGTCAATGCTACTTCCACCATTACATTGGAAACCTCATCCAAACCTTCTACATATAAAGGCGTGCTAATGATTGGATTTCTGTTTGCATTTTTATCTAACATTTGAACAAACTCAATGATGCCCCCTTCGCTATAAAAATTATTTTTATAAGGCTGACCATCTTCTCCTAATTCTCTTAAGTCTGTTAAAGTGATGTTGATACGCTTATTCAAGTAAGACAATTCTCTTAAACGACCTTCTAAAATTTCTTTCTTGTAAACCGTTTCTTGGAAAATGCTTGCATCAGGCCAAAAGTGAACATGGGTGCCCGTTTTATCACTCGTTCCTGTTTCTCTCACTGCATATTTAGGAACACCAATGCTATACTCTTGTTCAAATATTTTCCCTTCTCTTTGAACCGTCACTAATAATTTAGTACTTAAGGCGTTAACACAACTCACACCCACGCCGTGTAAGCCACCAGATACTTTGTAGGTGTTTTTGTCAAACTTACCACCCGCATGTAATACAGTCATTACAACTTCCAATGCAGATTTTTTCTCTTTGGAGTGCATCGCTGTAGGAATACCACGACCATTGTCTTGCACACTTATTGAATTGTCGTTATGGATGGTCACTTCAATGTGAGAGCAATAGCCAGCAAGAGCTTCATCGATTGAGTTGTCTACTACTTCATAAACTAAGTGGTGTAATCCTTTCATACCCACGTCGCCAATATACATGGCTGGGCGTTTTCTTACCGCTTCTAATCCTTCTAATACCTGGATACTATCGGCGCCATAATTCTTATTCTCGGCCGAATCTGGGTGTTGTAAATCTTCTGACATAAACAGTGAAATTTTTTGTTTTATAGGGCGTTTTGAGCGCATACAAACTTAAGAAAATTTGACCCTTTTTTAACTCCAAAACAGCTTAATAGTTATCCCCATTAAATCAGTTTCTCAAATTTAGCAAAGTCGAAAAATGAGGCTAAAAATGGCCTTAAAATCGATTTTTTAAAAGGACTTGAGTCTGTTTGGAAAAATTATAAGCAGCGTCAAAATTTGGGCTTTATTTTACGTCATTTTTAAGTCATAAAATGAACCTTTTTATATCATTTGTTGTTTATAGTTTAAATTTGTGCTTCAATGATGTTAGCAAACGAGATATTAAAACAGGTTAACCAGCCCAATGGCTTTGCTGGGATGGCTATGTTGTACCAAAAAGAACAGTTAATTCCTGGCTCTACACAGTACAAAATTAATCGTTACTACACGCAATCACCTGCAGAATTGGAAGATACGGGTATGTTCATTTACCATTATAATGCTAGCCGTCCTGCTGACAATTACTTGGAGTTAAGATTTTGTATTTCTGGGAATCGTTATTGTGAAAATAAATTGTGCGGTAATTGTAATCAATTACCAACCGAAGATTGTGCCGGTCCACTTAGAACGATCGACGTTTTTTCATTTCATTTTACCTCTACTTTTTTACACCAGTTTGTACATAATGTAAAATTGAATAATCGCAAAGATGAGGTTTTGGCTTTCAAACATCCTAATGCTTTTGTTAAAACATTCCCTTTGTGTATGCGTAAGCGTGGCACATTGGATTCTTTATTGAATTATAGTTATACTGGCTCGATGGAAAATATTTTTATCAATGCCAAAATCCATGAACTATTATTGTTCAGCTTGGAGTGCATTGTAGATGAAAAAGAAGAGGGCTTTGCTTGTAAATTTTTATCAGATGAACGAGGTAGAGAAAGTATTTATCTTGCGAGAGAAATTTTGTTACAGCATATTGGCGATCCAATTACTATTAAAGAGTTGAGTCGTAAAGTAGCCATGAATGAATGTTATTTAAAGAAGGGCTTTAAAGAAGTATTTGGCACCACCATTTTTGACTTCTATCAACAACAAAGAATGGAGCATGCTAAATACTTGTTATACGAAAAGTCTTTAAGTGTAACCGATGTATCAGCTTTATTGGGATACTCCTCTATTTCACACTTCTCAGCGGCATTTAAAAAACACACGGGCTTAAAGCCTTGTGAATTACTGAACTAGTTTAAGTCTAGTAGCCCTGATTAGGTGCTTCTCTATACCTAGTGTTGATTTCTATTTTAATTCCTTATTTTTAGTTTCTAAATAAATCTTATGCGTCAATTATTTGCGATTGTTTTTATTGTGTTATTCAGTTCATGTATCAATCAAAGAGTAGACTTAGTGGTGCATCATGCACAAATTTATACAGTCAATGAGGCTTTTACAGTAGTAGAAGCGATGGCAGTACAGGATGGTAAAATAGTAGCTGTTGGTACTAATGAAGATATATTAAAGAATTACCAAGCAGATAGTGTGGTGGATGCGAAAGGAGGAACAGTGTATCCTGGATTTGTAGATGCGCATGCGCACTTCTTGGGTTATGGGCAATCTCTATATGCAGTTGATTTAATGTTTGCTGATTCTTGGGACGAAGTATTGCGTCGCGTTCAAGCATTCGTAGCAACACATCCGGGCAAGGGTTGGATTCGTGGAAGAGGATGGGATCAAAATAGATTTCCAGGCAAAGCATTCCCAACCAATGCTGAATTAAATGCATTGTTCCCAGATAGACCAGTTCTATTAGAACGCGTTGATGGACATGCAAGTATTGCAAATGAAAAAGCATTACAGATAGCGGGTGTGAAAGCCGGACAAACAATGGAGGGCGGTGATTTTGTAGTGTCAGGAGGAAAACTTACTGGTTTATTAATTGATAATGCAGTTGGAGTGGTAGAGCGAAATGTGCCCGCAGCCACTAAGGAAGATTATAAAAATTGGCTAACTGCTGCACAGAAAAATTGTTTCGCGACTGGATTGACAACCATCACTGATTGCGGTTTAAGTCCAAATGACATTGACATGATTGATGCATTGCATAAAAGCAATGATTTAAAAATGCGCTTATATGTCATGTTAAGTGATAAGCCAAGTTCTTATACTTCGACTTATTTTACCAATGGAGGATATACCACTGACCGATTGATGGTGAAAGGGGTAAAGGTATATGGAGATGGCGCATTAGGTTCTAGAGGTGCAGCTTTAATAGCACACTATTCAGATCAACCAGGCTGGGGTGGCTTTTTATTAAGTAGCCAAGCGCATTTTGATTCTGTTGCAGCAAGATTAATCAACACAGATTTTCAAATGTGTACCCATGCAATTGGTGATAGCGCAAACAGGGTTGTGCTAAAAGTGTATGAGAAATATTTAAAAGGGAAGAACGAAAAAAGATGGCGTATTGAACATGCTCAAATTTTAAACCCTATTGACTTTGATTATTTTGGCAAGTACAATATTATTCCTTCGGTACAACCAACGCATGCTACAAGTGATATGTATTGGGCTGGAGATCGTCTTGGTGCAGAACGCTTAAAAGGGGGTTATGCATTCCAACAATTATTAAAACAAAATGGTTGGTTGCCGCTAGGCACAGATTTCCCAGTTGAGGAAATCAATCCTTTCAAAACATTTTTAGCTGCTGTTGCAAGACAAGATTCAAAAGGTTTTCCAGCAGGTGGATTCCAAATGGAAAATGCATTAACGCGTGAACAAACTATTAGAGGTATGACTATCTGGGCGGCAAAAGCCAACCGCATGGAAAAGCAAGTTGGCTCTATCGAAGTAGGGAAGAAAGCAGATTTCATCCTACTTGATAAAGACTTAATGAAAGTTCCTACAGATAGTATCCTGCATGTTAAAGTTTTGAAGACTTACTCTAACGGAGAAAGAGTATATTAAATTTTATTGAGAATAAAAAAGTGATAGAAAATATACCTATTCCTTCAGCTAACTTTCGTGCTGATAATATTTGATGATTTTTTAAAAAGAAAAGTAGAATATATACTATTCCGCAGCGATCGTTTTTAGAGATCTAGGGATAGGTATATATTCTACTTTTTTAGAAGGATAAAAATTACAATCCCACCATATCAGCTGGAATCACCCATGCGTCAAATTCTTCAGGGGTAACATATCCTAATTTCACGGCCATTTCTTTTAATGTGGTGCCTTCTTTATGTGCTTTTTGTGCAATCTCGGCAGATTTGTAGTAGCCAATCTTTGTATTCAAAGAAGTCACTAACATTAAGCTATTGTTCACGTGCTTATTGATATTTGCTTCGATTGGTTCGATTCCTACCGCACATTTATCATTGAAGCTGATACAACCGTCGCCAATTAATCTTGCACTATGTAAGAAGTTGAAGATCATTACTGGTTTGAACACATTCAATTCAAAATGGCCCATTGATCCACCCACATTGATTGTTACATCGTTGCCCATTACTTGTGCTGCAATCATTGTCAATGCTTCTGATTGTGTTGGGTTTACTTTACCTGGCATGATAGAAGATCCTGGCTCGTTGTCAGGGATAAAAATTTCTCCAATACCAGAACGTGGTCCAGAAGACAACATACGCACGTCATTGGCAATCTTCATTAAACTAACTGCAACAGTTTTTAATGCACCATGTGCTTCTACGATGGCATCATGTGCAGCTAATGCTTCAAATTTATTTTCTGCAGTCACAAATGGTAAGCCTGTCAAATTAGCAATATGTTTTGCTACATTTTCAGAATAACCTTTCGGGGTGTTGATTCCCGTACCAACTGCTGTGCCACCTAATGCCAATTCACTTAAATGATCCAAAGTGTTGTGAATTGCTTTTAAGCCGTGTTTAAGTTGACTTGCATAACCGCTAATTTCTTGGCCTAATGTTAAAGGTGTTGCGTCCATAAAATGGGTACGACCAATTTTAACAATATGCATATAGGCAGCGCTCTTTGCGTCTAATGTATTTTTTAATGTAGTGATACCTGGGATGGTTACTTCCTTTAAGATTTGGTAAGCTGCAATATGCATTGCAGTTGGGAATGTATCATTAGAAGACTGTGATTTGTTCACGTCGTCATTTGGATGTAAAAACTTTTCTTTATCTGTTAAGCTTCCACCTTGAAGCACATGTCCTCTGTAAGCAATGACTTCGTTCATATTCATATTGCTTTGAGTACCACTTCCTGTTTGCCAAACCACTAAAGGAAATTGATCATCTAATTTACCTGCAAGAATTTCATCACATACTTGACCAATCAAGTCGCACTTTTCTTTTGGTAAAACACCGGCATCAAAATTGGTTAATGCAGCAGCTTTTTTTAAATAGGCGAAAGCTTTAATAATTTCTTTAGGCATCTTGTTGATGTCCTGCGCAATTTTAAAATTTTCGATACTTCTTTGCGTCTGAGCACCCCAATAAACATGCGCGGGCACTTTTACTTCACCCATAGTGTCTTTCTCAATTCTATATTCCATACTTGCAGTTTTAATACCGCAAAGGTAATACAGCAATTATAAAATCGGGTCAGTTCTGCCTATTAAATTGGAGCAAAAAAAGGGATTAATGTCCAGTAAAATGAGGTTTTCTTTTGTCTATAAAGGCTTGGATTCCTTCTTTGCAGTCTGCAGTGATAAAACAGTCACCAAATAAGTTGGCTTCTACTTCATAACCATTCTGGGACTCGTCCCATGCCGCATTAACCGCTTTGATTGAGTTCGCAATAGCAAGCGGTGCTTTGGTATGTGCGGCTGCGAGTAAAGAAAACGCTTTATCTAAAAGCTCGGTTTGGGGAACAATATAATTGACTAAACCATATTGTAAAGCTTGTTCGGCATTCATTGTATTGCCTGTAATGACTAATTCCATAGCTCTTGCCTTACCTAATTTTTGTGTCAATCTTTGAGAGCCACCATAGCCTACCATAATTCCTAAGTTCACTTCTGGTTGTCCAAAAATAGCGTTCTCTGATGAAATGATAAAATGACAACTCATTGCTAATTCACAACCACCACCTAGTGCAAATCCATTCACACACGCAATGACTGGTTTAGGAGAATTCTCAATTTTAAAGAACACATCTTGGCCTCTTTTTGCAAGTGCAGTTGCTTCTGCTTTCGACAATGCTTGAAATTCTTTGATATCTGCACCAGCAACAAAACTTTTTAGTCCAGCACCAGTAATGACTACTGATTTTATTTCAGGAAACTTGTATACTCGATCAAATACTGCATCCAAATCTTGCATCACTTGTTGATTCAGTGCATTTAATTTCTCTGGACGATTGATGGTAATGATCAATGTATGATCTTCCATTTTTGTAAACAAAGTTTGAAAAGACATAACAAGTAATTTTAATGATGAAAGAGATTTTTAAATAGATCAGGACTTTCTGTTTTCAGCTACCCATTTTTTAATGTAGGCTGCTATATCAGTGGTATTGGTACCAGGTGCAAATAGATGACCGATACCCATATTGTGTAATTGTTGATTATCTTCTTCTGGTATAATGCCCCCACCTGTAAGCAAGACATCCTTTAAACCTTTCTCTTGCATCAATTGATACACTTTTGGGAAAACAGTCATGTGCGCACCAGACAAAATACTAATGCCGATTGCGTCAACATCTTCTTGTAAGGCCGCTTGAACCACCATTTCGGGACTCTGTCTTAATCCTGTATAAATCACTTCCATGCCTGCATCTCTAAGCGCAGTAGCAATTACTTTAGCGCCACGATCGTGTCCGTCTAAGCCTACTTTGGCTACTAATACTCTTATGGGTCTTTCTGTTTGCATCAAGTACAATTTACATGATTATTTTGATAACAAATCTAAACAAAATTGTATTCGATTTGCTGCATCCTTCGTTTCAATATTTGAGACAATATCAAATACGCCAGGTCCAAATTTACCACCAACAAGCATGATTCTAAATGGCAACATCAAGTCGCCTGGCTTTAGGCCTTGCGCTGCGGCTAGTCCTTTAAAATGTGCCTCCAATTCAGTCGCATCGTTCGCTACAGACTGATTCTTATATGCTTCCATTACACTCGTAAAAAATGCTGCTTTTGTAGCATCCCATTTAGGCAGGATAGAGGCGGTATCAATTTCAGTAGGAGCGGTAAAGAAAAAAGCAGATTGAGATATAAAGTCTGTAAGTAATTGACAACGCTCTTTCACTAAGCCGACAACTTTTACTAAATAACTTGCTTCATGTATCTCAATATTGGCTGCTTGAAAATATGGTGCTACGAGTATTGCTAAATCTTCATTATCAGATTGCTTAATCCATTCATGGTTAAACCATTTAGCTTTTTCATAATCAAACTTCGCACCCCCTTTATGAACTCTGTCTAAACTAAATTTCTCGATTAAAGTTGGCATTGAAAAAACTTCTTGATCGGTGCCGTCATTCCAACCCAACATCGCTAACAAGTTTACAAATGCTTCGGGTAAAAAACCTCTTTCTTTAAAGCCAATCGTGGTCTCTTTAGAATTAGGATCTGTCCAATCCATCGCAAAAACAGGGAAGCCTAATCTGTCTCCATCTCGCTTACTTAATTTACCATTACCGTCTGGCTTTAAGATTAAAGGAAGATGCGCCCATTTAGGCATATTATCCAATCCGAATAAATTTTTCCAAACTAAAATATGTACTGGTGCACTAGGCAACCATTCTTCGCCTCTAAAAGCGTGAGTAATTTTCATTAAAAAATCATCTACAACAACCGCTAAATGATAAGTAGGCATGCCGTCTGCTTTTAATAAAACTTTATCATCTACCATGCTTGTATCAAACTTCACCTCGCCTCGAATTAAGTCTTCAAAAACAACTTCTTCACTTTCTGGCATATTAATACGGACTACATAAGGTGTATTGTCATTTAACAAACGAGTCACTTCGGCAGCAGGCAAACTCAATGAGTTTTTCATACTCATTCTTGTTGCACGATTGTATTGAAAATTAGGAATCTCTTTTCTTTTTGCTTCTAAGTCTTCGGCTGTGTCAAATGCATAGTAGGCATTGCCTTGTTCGATCAATTGTGATGCATATTGTTTATACATTGGTTTTCTTTCGCTTTGGCGATAAGGGCCATATGCGCCACCATGAATTGGACTTTCGTCTGGCGTTAATCCACACCATGAAAGGGTGTCCAAAATGTATTGCTCAGCTCCTGCAACAAAACGAGATTGATCGGTGTCTTCAATTCTTAAAATGAATTCACCATTGTATTTTTTAGCAAACAAATAATTGAATAATACAGTACGAACACCACCTAAGTGTAAGCCACCTGTAGGGGAGGGAGCAAACCTTACTCTAACCTTCTGATCAGCCGATATTTCCATTTGAACTTTATTTTTACAAAGATAAGTTGCAAACGGGCAAAAGAACCATTTATCTTTGGGTATGTATTTGATTAAAACCCCTTTCTGGTTGCGCCTTATTTATAGGTCTTGTACCTGGCGGATTCCTACAAAGGAAAAGGTACTTTATTTAAGTTTTGATGACGGGCCACATCCAGTCGCAACGCCATTTGTTTTAGCAGAATTAGCAAAATTTAATGCTAAAGCATGCTTTTTTTGTATCGGCAATAACGTTGAATTATATCCTTCTATTTATTCCGAAATCATTGCTGCAAATCATACAGTTGGCAACCATACTCAAAACCACATGAATGGTTGGGAAAATTCTAATTCAGCTTATATTGAAGCTATTCAAAAAGCCCAAACATCTATCCAGTCTAATTTATTTAGGCCACCGTATGGAAGGATCAAATTTTCTCAAATAAAAGCTTTGAGCGCTAGACCGGACCTACCACAAAATATAGTCATGTGGGATGTATTAAGTGGGGATTTTGATACCCTTATTTCTGGAGAAAAATGCGCAGAAAATGTGATTCAAAATGCTGTGCCAGGATCCATTATTGTATTTCATGATAGCGCAAAAGCGATGGATCGATTGCAAGATGCTTTACCTAAAGTTTTAAAGCATTTTTCAAACCTGGGTTATCAGTTTAAAGCCTTATAAAATAAAGACATAAAAAAGGCCAGGGTAGAAACCCCGGCCTGTATAATCCGTACCCTATAAAAAACAAAGTTTACATCCAATTGAAGGGATGGGTTAGTAATTTTTATTCATAAACGCATAAATGCCTCCTTTTAGTATGTGGTTCATTAAAAAAGTCCTTTTTTTGTGCTTAAATTCAATCGATTATGCATTTTATTGATACACATGCCCATGTTTATGCTGCGGAATTAACGTCTGATATTGACTTGGTCATGAAAAATGCCATTACAAATGGTGTAGATAAAATTCTAATGCCTGCGATTGATAGCAGCTCTCTAGATGCTATGCTAGAAGTTGAAACAAAATATCCAGCACATTGTATTGCGATGATGGGTTTGCACCCTTGTTATGTAAAGGAAAATTATAAAGAAGAATTAGCCCTAGTTGAAACCTGGTTGGCAAAACGAAAGTTTATTGCTATTGGTGAAATTGGTTTAGATTATTATTGGGATAAAACTTTTGCCAAAGAGCAACAATTTGTTTTTGAAACACAAATGCAATGGGCGCTCGATTTAAAATTACCTATTGCTATACATACACGTAATGCAATGGGTGAAACCATTGAATTAGTAAAGCCTTTTGCAAAAAAAGGATTACGTGGTGTCTTTCATTGTTTTAGCGGGAGTAAAGCGTCAGCAGAACAAATAATTGAGATGGGTTTTTATCTTGGTTTAGGTGGTGTGCTTACTTATAAAAATGCAGGTGTAGCAGAAGCTGTAAAGGATATTCCAATGGCCAATTTAGTTTTAGAAACGGATGCGCCCTATTTAGCACCTGTGCCATATCGTGGCAAGACAAATGAACCTGCTTATATGTTAGAGGTCGCTAAAAAATTAGCAGATATTAAATCAATGCCTTTGCATGAAATTGCAGCGATTACTACTAGCAATGCTGAAAGATTATTTGGGTTATAAGTTCTAATTTACCAAAGCCTTTCAAACGAATTGGGATTGCCGGCTGCGCCGTCATCCTACAGCGTTCTCTTTTACCAAAGCCTTTCAAACGAATTGGGATTGCCGGCTGCGCCG
>JACCDV010585298.1_pt1 | contig 76095 bp, 69 predicted proteins | sample 7446131 | NCBI WGS metagenome assembly JACCDV01 (sample SAMN15323448, study PRJNA562643) | freshwater metagenome | isolation source: river surface water | place: USA:Blue River Watershed | collected 2017-08-17
ATGGACCCACAAAAACAAAGAAATAAAAAAGAGAGTTTAAAATAATTCATGAAACTTGCAGTTTTAAGCGCTAGAAAAACGTCAATATATTTATTTTATTTGAATAAATATTCGATATTTGTAACCTTTGAAACCTAAATCTCGTTTAGATTGTTCGTGCTAAAACCAACTTTCGTGAAAATAGTTAAACCTATTCTTGCCCTACAGTTCTGCTTCATTACACTGATAATGAGTAACATAACTTTAGCTCAAGACCCTACATTTACTCAGTTCTACGCCAATCCTACTTACCTTAATCCCGCATTGGCTGGTTCTTCAGGATGTCCAAGAGTATCACTCAATTACCGCAACGAATGGCCGCAACTCACCGGAAATTACGTGACCTACGCTGCTGCCTATGACACTTACGCCAAAAATATATCAGGTGGTTTCGGTTTATTGGCCATGCACGATGTTCAAGGTCAAGGCACAATCCAGACTTCCATGATTGGAGGTATTTATTCTTACAACTTGAAGGTGAATCGCAAGTTTTCCCTCATGTTCGGTGCAAGAGCTGCCTATTTTCAGAAATTTCTTGACTGGGACAAACTTACTTTCGGCGACATGATCGATCCACGTCGTGGATTCATTTACCAAACTGGCGATGTACCAAGAGGAAATGGTCGTCGTGGCTTTTTTGATGTAAGCGCAGGTTTTGTTGGTTTTACCAAAAACTTTTACTTCGGTGGCGCTGTACATCACCTCAACAGACCTGATGAATCCATGATTCTTGGTGAATCCCGTCTACCAATGCGATTTACAGGTCACATGGGTGCCAATATCAAGGTAGGTCAACGCGGTCGTTATTCTAGCTCAACTTACATTTCACCGAACATCATTTATCAATACCAAAACGGCTTTCAAGAACTTAATATCGGAGCCTACCTCAAATACGAAAATTTCACAATTGGTGCCTGGTACCGCAATCGCGACGCTTTTGTCATGACAGTTGGTATCAACACAGACAAATTTAAAATTGGCTACAGCTATGATCTCACTGTTTCCCAACTCGGAAACGGTACATCAGGTGGTTCGCATGAAGTTTCCATGGGTATCAACCTAAAATGTAAAAAGAAACCTAAAAACTTTAGAAAAACGTCTTGTCCGTCGTTCTAAACGTAACCAATTTAACATTTCAACTTAAAGAAATAAATTCAAGCATATGAAGCGAATGATTCAAAACATATTCGGAATAGCACTAACAGCCTCGTTAGTGCTTTCTTCATGTACAAAAGAGACCTCCTCTGCCACTGGTTGGGAATTCAACAATTTCAAAAACGGTGGTTTTGAAAAGTTTGATGCCAAAGAGCAAGAAGCTGGTCCTGGTTTGGTCATGATTGAAGGTGGAACTTTTACAATGGGTAGAACAGAACAAGACGTTATGTCTGACTGGAATGCACGTGCAGCTCGCGTAACTGTTGCTTCTTTTTACATGGACCGCACCGAGGTAACAAACTTCAACTGGTTAGAGTACATGTACTGGATGCGTCGCGTTTACAACAAGACCTATCCTCATGTCTACAAAAAATGTTTACCAGACACACTTGCTTGGAGAGCTGCTCTTGGCTACCGTGAAAAATACGTAAACTATTATTTACGTCACCCTTCTTACCGTGACTACCCTGTAGTTGGTGTTTCTTGGTTACAAGCAAATGACTTCTGTAAATGGCGTACTGACCGTGTCAACGAAGCGATCTTGGTTCGTGAAGGAATCTTATCTTGGCACTTTGCTGACGAAGGAGATCTTGGCGCTGCGCTTGTTGAAGACAAAGCAAACAAATACACTTCTGTACCTGAAAACATGTTCTCAACTGAAAATTACCTAAATGGAAATTACAACGTTGAAACAGATGACAAAGGATATACCCTAACCAAAGATGGTACTAAACTTCCTAAAACTCCAAAGGTAACCAAAGAACAATCTGCACAATACGGCAGAAAACCTGGTTCTAAAGTTCCTCGTGACCCATATCAACTAGAGCAATATGACCCAGTTTACGCCGATAAAGAAAACGGTCGTTTGGGTACACGCCCTGTTGCCATGGAAGATGGTATTCTATTGCCAGCTTACCGCCTCCCTACCGAGGCAGAATGGGAATTTGCTGCACTAGGTTTAATCGGTAACCTAGATGAAGGCACTGAAAACATCAACGATCGTCGTATCTATCCATGGGATGGTCACTACGTAAGACACGATGAAGAACAGTATGCTGGTGCCATTCAAGCTAACTTTATGAGAGGTCATGGCGACATGATGGGTGTTGCAGGTCGTTTGAACGACGGTGCAGACATCACTGATAAAGTAACTTCTTTCTGGCCTAATGACTTCGGTCTTTACCACATGGCGGGCAACGTTTCAGAATGGGTAATGGATGTTTACCGTCCAATGACATCTGAAGTTGCTGAAGAATTCATGCCTTTCCGTGGTAACAAATACCAAACACAATTGATGGTACCAAACGGTTTGCATGACCGTCCGGTAAAAGCCAACGAGAACATCTATGATGTACACGGCATGAAAGAGTTCGTGAATGAATTTGCACGCGTTAAGTATCTTGCTTACGCAAACAAAGACTACAACACCACTCAAAATGCTTCACAAAACGGCTTTTCAGGTAATATTCCTGACCAAAAGAAAATTGATGCCGAATTGTTAGCCACTGCAGATGCTCATTATAAATTAGTAAACAGTCTCATGAATCAGTATGCTGGTAAAGTGAAGCCTGCTGACAAAAAGACTATTACAGACGAGTTAGCTAAACTGAGCAAAGCAATCACAGACAAAGATTACAAAAACTTAGCTGCTGCATCAGATGCGGTAACTAAAGCCTTAGAAGACGCTGCTCCTAACAATGCAGACCTTCAAACGGTTTCTACTGAGCTTGCTAAACAAAAACCAGCGCCTGCACAAACTACAGCTAACCCTTCAGCTATCAATAGCGCTGCCATGACCTCAAGAATCATGTCAAGACAAGATCCTAGAGCTTATCAGTTTAACAAACCTTCTGATTACTATATTTCTAACAACAAAAAATATAGCAACCAAGAGAAAAAACAATTCGCGTTCTTAGATACCATCAACCTTTTCCTTGACACTGCTATCACGCTATACAACCAAGGCAAGACTGTAGCTGCATCAGCTTACATTGAGCGCGTATTCTTCAACTCTAAATTGCCAAGTCAGTTTAAAGATGACTACGGAAACGGGCAACCACTTGAATTGACAACCATCCTAAACGATGCTTATCAACGTGAGGCTAATCCGGATCAAGATCCTGCAGGCTTTGGTTATTTTGTAAAACCAACTCCAGAAGACGAATTGACTAAAACAGCTATCTTCGAAGCTACTTCAATCAATTACAACTTTGCTGCTTATTTCGCGGATCCAGAACTCACAACTTGGGTTCAGACGCTTCGCAATGGTCTTAGCGAATTTGTAACTACAACTAAAGGTAGCCAACGTTGGAGAGATGTAACCGTTGAAGAAAATGTAGGTCGTATCAACTACCGCAAAGATGACTACATCGATTACCTAGATGGTGATATCGAGTCTTCAATCTATTACAACGATGCAAAACGCAAAGAAGACATCAACAATGGTGTTCGTGATCCTAAGTTGGTCATGTACCAAAGTGAGCATGAAAACTTTAACTTGAACAACGAACAAATCAATGCGGGTAAAGCTGGTTGGCCAACAACCCTTATCTCTGACAAGAGCCGTGTTTACAAAGGAGGTTCATGGGCAGATCGCGCTTACTGGTTATCAGCTGGCAACCGTCGCTTCCTAGATGAAGACAAAGCATCTGCAACCATTGGTTTCCGCTGCGCAATGGACCGTGTCGGAAGTTCAAGAAGACCTGATATCAAAGAATAAATTCAATAGAATCCTTTAAAGCCCGGCTAAGTCGGGCTTTTTTTTTGCAATTTTGTTTCATGAAAAAATGGCTTGAAATTTTTGATGCCTGCAGCGGCGTTTCCACAGACTCACGTCAGATCTTTAAGGACTGCCTTTATATTTCCTTAAGAGGAGCCAATTTCAATGGAAACGTGTTTGCGCCACAAGCAATAGAACAAGGTGCTAAATACGCAGTTGTCGACCAAATTGAATTAGCTAATGAGCAAGATATCTTCTATGTTGAAGATGGGCTACAATTCTTGCAAGCACTGGCATTAGCACATCGCCAAAGGTTCAATATCCCAGTGATTGGCATTACGGGAAGCAACGGGAAAACAAGTACCAAGGAATTGGTAAGATGTGTCCTGGAAACGAAATACAAGCTACTTTGTACCGAAGGCAACCTCAATAATCATATCGGGGTTCCGCTTACCCTACTTCGCCTTCATGCTGCGCATGAGTTAGCTATTATTGAAATGGGAGCAAATAAACTGCTCGATATCGATGAACTCTGTCGCATTGCTGTGCCTACGCATGGGCTTATTACAAATATTGGAAAAGCACATTTAGAAGGTTTTATCAATTTTGAAGGTGTTCTTAAAACAAAATCAGAATTATATGATCACGTTCAAGCCCAGAATGGTGTGCTTTTTGTCAATGCCGATGATCCTGTTTTAACTGAAGCTGCCCAAAAAAGAAAAATCAAGTGCTTGACCTATGGTGAAAACCACGGTGAATTACGCGGCGTTTTAGAGTATCTAGATCCATACGTGCATTTGTCTTGGCGCTATGAAAACTACGATTCGCCACAAATTGACACCCAAATGGTAGGGAAATACAATTTTTATAACTTCTTGGCTGCGCTTCGCATCGGGATGTATTTTGAAATTGAACCTGAACTACTCAATCGGGCAATTGCAGCTTATTTGCCAACCAATAAAAGATCGCAAGTAGAAAAAACCACAAAAAACACAGTAATTGTCGATTGCTACAATGCCAACCCATCGAGTATGGCTAGTGCAGTAAGTTCTTTTATCGAAATGCAGCATGCGCACAAACTGCTCATTTTAGGGGATATGTTAGAACTCGGAGCCGAAAGCCAACTAGAACATCAAAAAATACTCGATTTCTTAAAGGAAATTCAACTTCAATTTGTTACAGTTGGGCCGATTTTTAAAGGCTTAAACAACGCAGGCTTTGAAAACACAGCTTCATTGAAGGCCTATATTACAAACAATCCGATCGAGGACCATCTGATTTTACTGAAAGGTTCCCGTGGAATTGCCTTGGAACAAGTGCTAGAACAGTTGTAAAATTTGCTCAGCTCAATTAAGAGCCGTATTGCATCAAAAATGCTTTTAAGAATGGGTCAAGTTCTCCGTTCATGACGGCATCGACATCACCTGTTTCGGTTCCTGTTCGGACGTCTTTAACCAATTTATAAGGATGCATCACGTAATTTCGGATCTGGCTACCCCACTCGATCTTCTTTTTACCAGCCTCAATTTCATTGCGCTTCTCCATGCGTTCACGCAATTCTAGTTCATAGAGCTGCGAACGCAAGAGTTGTAGTGCTTTTTCTTTATTGGCGAGCTGAGACCTCGATTCAGAGTTTTCAATGATGATTCCAGAAGGGGCGTGACGCAAGCGAACCGCAGTTTCAACTTTGTTGACGTTCTGCCCTCCTGCTCCACCAGAACGGAAAGTTTCCCAGGAGATATCAGCTGGGTTAATGTTGATCTCAATTTGATCGTCAACCAAAGGATAAACATAGACGGAAACAAAACTGGTGTGTCTTTTGGCGTTGGAATCAAAAGGTGAAATACGAACAAGGCGGTGCACCCCGTTTTCTCCTTTTAAATAACCAAATGCAAAATCTCCTTCGAATTCAAGTGTAACGGTTTTGACACCAGCTACATCGCCTTCTTGAAAGTTGAGTTCTGTAATTTTATAACCGCGTTTTTGACCCCACATGAGGTACATTCGCATGAGCATACTGGCCCAGTCACAGCTTTCTGTACCACCTGCCCCGGCAGTAATTTGCAAAACAGCAGACAAACTGTCTTCTTCATTAGAAAGCATGTTTTTCAGCTCAAGTTCTTCTATTTCTGCTAGTAATGATTTATGTTGGGCGTCAAGTTCTGACTCTTCAGCCATACCTTCACGCACAAATTCCATTAATATTTCAAGGTCGGCAACCGCTGTTGCTGTTTTGTCAAAAGTTTCTACCCAATATTTAAGACCGCGTATGTGCTTCATCTTTTCTTCGGCCTTCTTGGGGTCGTCCCAGAAAGATGGATCTTGAGTTTTGAGCTCCTCCTCCTTGAGTTGCAAGCGCTTTTCTTCAATTTTTAAAAATGCTTGAATGGTGGAAAGTCTTTTTTGAAGCTCTTTGTATTGTTCTGCGGTCATGTTGCAAAGTTAAGCATTCTGTTCTGCAAAGAAAAGCACTGAAATGAGGCGCTTTTACACAAAATGTTTACATTTGTAAGAAATCAAAAGCACATGAATATTCCAGCAGAACTTAAGTACACCAAAGACCACGAATGGGTTAAATTAGAAGGAGATATCGCTACAATTGGTATCACAGAATTTGCACAAAGCGAATTAGGTGACATCGTTTACGTTGAAATTGAAACTGTTGGTGAAACTCTTGCTCAAGAAGAAGTATTCGGCAGCGTTGAAGCCGTGAAAACAGTTTCTGATTTATTCTTGCCAATGGCTGGTGAAATCATCGAATTCAACGAAGCACTTGAATCTAGCCCAGAATTGGTGAACTCAGATCCTTACGGAGCTGGTTGGATGGTTAAAGTTCGTGTTTCTGATGCCTCAGAATTCGACGGACTGCTAGATGCAGCAGCCTACGCAAACGAGATTCACTAAGCTACAACGCTTCAAAATGATACAAAAACCGCTCCTGTAGCGGTTTTTTTATGGCCAAAAGTTAAAAATGATTCATGGCATGGAATGCTGAACAGCCTCAAGTTGCTGTTCGAGTGGATCTGGCAGTGCATGGAATAAATCTCGGTCTAACATCTTTTCAAGTTGATCTATACTCATGGCATATTCCAAAATTGTTAAATCAGATTTATTATTTGGCATTAAAAAGGCTATGCCTTTCTTCGCTTTAATTGAAATGAGCGCTTTGAAATAGTATTTTGGTACACTTACCTGGTTTGGGCCAATTTTAGGCAGCTCTGAGCTTAAAACAGGTCCAGTAACAACATAAATAGAGTCATAAAACTCAGCCCAACTACGAACCTGTTCTTCAAGGCGCTTCCATATACCGCGATTAAACCCAGGCAACTGTGGGCTCATGTTGGAATAATAAAAAGATTCTTGCATCACAGTTTCAGACCAACTCATGTCAGCAGCAGGAGCCAAATGACCGCGATCATAGCCACTTTTTGCATAATCAGCGTTGGTAGCGGTACCCGTACTCACGATCGGATCTTCTATAAAACGATCCGAACGCTCCACACCTGAACCCAAGTGTGCTTTGGTGAGCAAATAGGCCACCCAATTTGCTTGCTCGTGTTCTTCATTATAAGAAAAGGAATAAGCGGTGTGTGAAAGGACCATTTCGCCTGAAAGCAAGGATGGGCAGGCTAAACAGTGTCGATCTGAAACACTAACGTTTTTAAACGCTAAAAAGACCATAAAAAAAACCGGGATAACCCATAGGATTCCCGGTTTTTGAAGCTTATTGAAGCTGCTTTTATGCATCAATTTTTGCATATTTTGCATTCTTTTCAATGAATTCACGGCGCGGTGGTACGTCATCACCCATAAGCATGGAGAATATTTGATCGCATTCTGCTGCATTTTCAATGGTAACCTGACGCAAAGTGCGGCTTTCTGGGTTCATGGTTGTTTCCCAAAGTTGCTCTGCGTTCATCTCACCAAGACCCTTGTATCGTTGAACGTTGACTGAAGATTCACTTCCGCCACCTTTCAATTCTTGAATTAAGCGATCGCGCATGTCTTCGTTCCAAGCATAAACAGATTTAGTACCTTTCTTTACTTGATAGAGCGGTGGCGTTGCGATATAGATATACCCTTTCTCGATGAGCTCTTTCATGTAGCGGAAGAAGAAGGTCAAGATGAGGGTTTCGATATGCGAACCATCGACGTCGGCGTCACACATGATGATGATCTTGTGGTAACGCAATTTTTCGAGGTTCAATGCTTTAGAATCTTCTTCGGTTCCGATGCGTACACCCAAGGCTGTATAAATATTCTTGATTTCTTCGTTCTCGAATATTTTGTGTTGCATGGCCTTCTCTACGTTGAGGATTTTACCACGCAAAGGCATAATAGCTTGGAAATGGCGGTCACGACCTTGTTTAGCCGTACCACCTGCGGAGTCTCCCTCGACGAAGTAAACCTCACAAGCCGCTGGGTCTTTTTCAGAGCAGTCAGCTAATTTTCCCGGTAGGCCTGAACCGGTAAGCACGTTTTTGCGCTGAACCATTTCACGTGCTTTGCGAGCAGCGTGTCTAGCACGAGCAGCAAGGATCACTTTCTCAACGATGATTTTAGCCTCAGCTGGATGCTCTTCGAGGTAGGCCGAAAGCATTTCAGATACGGCCTGGCTTACTGGAGCAGTAACTTCTCTGTTTCCGAGTTTCGTTTTGGTTTGTCCTTCAAATTGCGGCTCTTGTACTTTTACTGAAACCACAGCCGTAAGACCTTCACGGAAGTCATCGCCATCAATTTCAATTTTTTCTTTGGCCAACATACCTGAGTCTGTGGCGTATTTTTTAAGCGTGTTGGTCAAACCTCTTCTGAAACCAGAAAGGTGCGTTCCTCCTTCGTGTGTATTGATGTTATTGACGTAGGCCTGAATATTTTCTGTGTAAGAAGTATTGTAGGTCATGGCAACTTCTACTGGAATGCCTTCGCGCTCTCCTTCAAAATAGATGACATCGGAAATAAGCGCTTCGCGATTGCGATCGAGGTAAGCCGCAAATTCTTTTAGACCACCTTCTGAATGATAAGTAGTTGATACAGGATCACCGTTGTCATCGAGTTGACGCTTGTCGGTGAGGGTAATGGTGATGCCTTTGTTCAAGAATGCCAATTCGCGCATGCGTGCCGCAAGCGTATCGAAGTTATATTCTGTAGATTCAAAGATGGTATGATCAGGCTTGAAAGTCTGGATAGTACCGGTTTTATCTGAGGTACCGATTTCGCGAACTGCGTAAAGTGGTTTACCAATAGAATATTCTTGCTCGAAAATTTTGCCTTCGCGATGCACCACTGTGTGCATGTGAATAGACAACGCGTTCACACAAGACACACCCACACCGTGCAAACCACCAGAAACTTTGTAAGTGTCTTTGTCAAATTTACCACCTGCGTGAAGAACAGTCATAACGACTTCTAATGCAGACTTCTTTTCTTTGGTGTGCATGGCCGTCGGAATACCACGACCGTTGTCTGTGACAGTAATGGAGTTGTCTTCGTTGATAAAGACATTGATCGTATTACAGTAACCTGCTAAGGCTTCATCGATGGAGTTGTCTACAACCTCGTATACTAAGTGGTGTAAACCTTTGATGCCGACATCACCGATGTACATCGCAGGGCGCTTACGCACTGCTTCTAAACCTTCTAATACTTGAATATTATCCGCCGAATAATTATCTCTTCTTTCGTCTTCAGCCATTTTGCTTTAGTTTGATTTATTTCTTTAAACTCGTGTTAACAAAAATAAAAAAAAAGCCCCTCGAAACAGGGGCTTTAGCAAGGCCTAAAAGGCTGAACTTATCAACAATATTTCAACGATGCTCGTTACTTTTCAATCCAAGCGATAATACTTTGATCATTGGGTAAAATACGAGGTGAAACAACGCGAACTAAATGTCCTTTTTCATCGATGAGATACTTCTGGAAATTCCACTCTACTTTGTTATCTTCTAAGCCATTTTTAGCTTTTTCTGTTAAAAAATGATACACAGGATGCATATCTTTTCCCTTCACAGAAATTTTTGACATCATTGGAAAGCTCACCCCATAATTCAATTGGCAAAACTGAGCGATTTCTTTGTCTGAGCCTGGCTCTTGACTCATGAAATCGTTGGCTGGAAAACCTACAATGATAAAATTCTTGTTTTTGTATTTGTCGTATAAGGCCTCTAATTGCTCGTATTGCGGCGTTAAACCGCACTTAGATGCGGTATTGACTATCATGATTTTTTTGCCTTTAAGCGTGGCAAAATCAAAGGTTTTCCCGTCAATATCTTTGACTTTGAACTGATAGATGGTTTGTTGTTCTGCTGGTATCATGCTCATGATTAAAAAACTTGAAAAAATAAGAATCCATTTCATACGTTCAATTTAAAGTAAAATAAGATCATTTTGGTTTGTGATCCTAGTTAAAAAACAAGCTAAAATCATCTTGGTTCGAATGCAAGGAAAATAAAAAATGAATGACTTCTTCCTTTTGGATGGAACAAATTTCAGAAACAAACGAATAAGTAAGCTATGCGCAGCTATCTTTTACCATTATTCTGGCTTTCATTTTTTGCTTTTGGGCAGAAAATGACTGGTTTTTGGCAGGGCATGCTTTTTACCACTGCCGAAAGTCCAAAAAAGGAAATGTTACCTGTCTACCTCGATATTTATATTGCCAATGGTTTTGTAGATGGGCAGATCAGGATTGAAAACAATGGAGGAGCAAGTGTTTATCCTGTAAGTGGCAACTATAAAGATTTGAAAATGAATCTTTTTACACTAAAAGCAACATGGCACTACTTACCCGAATTTTCAATTACACCAAATAATTACACCCTTCAATATAATCCTCAAACAGGCTATTTAGAGGGGCCTGCAGACAATGGCAATTACAGACTTATATTATATCAAAGCAATGGGGAGATTAGCAAAGATAAAACTGCCTATCTACCCAAAGAATGGTTGCAAAGATTTGAACAGGAATTAAAAGATGGGGTTTCAGCTCCGAATATTCGCAAACAGGAATTGCAGCTCTTTGAATTTCAGCCTATTTATTTTGACTACGACAAGGCGCTTATTCGACCTGAATACGAAAGTTATTTAAAAGAATTAATTAGGATGGTCAAGAGCCATTCTGATCTAAGAATTCAGATAACCGGGCACACAGATGCTGACGGCAGTGATGTATACAACCTAGATTTATCGGCGCGCAGGGCTAACGCATTACTCAACTTTTTTGAACAGCATGGCCTGCCAAAAGACCGCGTTGAAATTCAGTTTAAAGGCGAAGCAGAGCCCGTTGACAACAACGATAATGAAAAGGGCAAGCAAAAAAACCGAAGGGTTGACTTCCGGTTTATTTGATTCAATACAAAAAATTAAAGCTCTTTTAACTTTGTCTCAAGCAAACCAATTTTGTGAAGGGCATCCGCTTCTTTTTTGCGTTCGTTAGCTACCACCTGATCTGGCGCACCTGATACAAATTTTTCATTGGATAATTTTCCTTGAACACTTTTTAGGAAACCTTTGGTATACTCGAGTTCTTCTTGAATCTTTTCTTTTTCTGCATCTAGGTCGATAGCCTCACCGAAAGGCACATAAAATTCAATGCCGTCAACGATGAAACTATTGGCTTGTGCAACTTTTTCCTGAACATAAGCCAGCACTGATAAGTTACCCATCTTGACAATAACGCTATCTGCCTCAGTAGCTAGTGCAGCATCGGCCTTGATGAAAAGTTCTAGTTTGACTTTAGTGGCGATGTTGTTTTGCTTGCGGATGTTGCGAATGTTTGCGATGACCTTTTCGTTGTATGCAAAGCGTTTTAATGGCGCTTCTTGAACTGCCTGAACTGCTGGCCAAGCAGCAATAACGATGTCGTCTCCGGCTTCGCGTTCTTTGAGTGCATGATAAAGCTCTTCAGCTACAAACGGTGTAAACGGATGCAAGATTTTGAGCAATTTCTCAAAGAAAGCTAAAGTGCTATTGAGTGTTTGTTGATCAATAGGCTGTTCATAACCTGGCTTAATCATTTCAAGGTACCAAGAACAGAAATCGTCCCACACTAACTTGTAAGTGGCCATCAGGGCTTCTGAAATACGGAATTTATCAAATTGATCATTGATTTCAGTGAGTACCTGATTGAAGCGGTTTTCAAACCATTCAATGGCTATTTTACTAGAGATGGGCTGTTCGATATCGCGCACTTCCCATGAAGAAACGAGGCGGTATGCATTCCAAATTTTATTGGTAAAGTTACGGCCTTGTTCACATTGTGAGCTGTCAAACGGAAGATCGTTTCCAGCCGGAGAAGAAATGAGGATACCTACGCGAACGCCGTCAGCACCAAATTTTTCAATGAGCTCAATTGGGTCCGGTGAATTGCCTAATGATTTAGACATTTTGCGGCCTAATTTATCGCGGACAATTCCGGTATAATAGACATTCTTAAAAGGAAGGTCACCGAGGTATTCATAGCCAGCAATGATCATGCGTGCTACCCAGAAAAACATGATTTCAGGGGCGGTAACGAGGTCATTGGTTGGATAATAGTAATTAATTTCTGGATTATTGGGTTGGGTCAGGCCGTTGAAAACCGAAATTGGCCACAACCAACTTGAAAACCAAGTGTCTAGCACATCTTCGTCTTGGCGTAATTCTGAAGCTGTGATTTCTCGGCCCGCTTTTTCCGAAGCAAGCTTTAGAGCTTCTTCTTGAGTAGTGGCCACAACGAAATCAGCAGGCAAATTGCTGTAATACCATGCCGGAATTCGGTGTCCCCACCATAGTTGTCTGGAAATACACCAATCTTTGACGTTTTCCATCCAGTGGCGATACGTGTTTTTGAATTTCTCAGGGTGGAACTGAATGTTGCCATTCATGACGTTGTCAAGGGCCGGCTGAGCCAACTCTTTCATCGAAACAAACCACTGTAATGATAATTTTGGTTCAATGACCGCGTTGGTGCGCTCAGAAAAACCAACCTTATTGATGATGTCTTCAGTTTTGACTAAATATCCTTTATCGTGGAGTTCTTTTTCGATTTCGCGACGCACTTCAAAACGGTCTTTGCCAGCATAATGGGCTCCGTTGTCATTGAGTGTGCCGTTGTCATTGAAAAGGTCAATACTTGGTAAGTTGTGTTTTTGACCAAGTTCGTAGTCATTGGTATCGTGAGCAGGTGTGACTTTCAAACAACCGGTACCAAATTCTTTGTCAACATAGGTATCGGCAATGACTGGGATTTCACGGTTGATGATAGGTACAAGAACCGTTTTACCAATGAGTTTTTGATAGCGCTCATCTTCAGGGTGCACGCAAATAGCGGTGTCACCAAGAATGGTTTCTGGTCTGGTTGTAGCAATAGTTAAGAATTGATCTTGCTCACCAACAATTTTATAGCGAACGTAAAAGAGCTTTGAGTTGACCTCTTTGTAGTTTACTTCTTCATCAGAGAGTGCGGTTAGTGCCTCTGGGTCCCAGTTCACCATGCGGATGCCGCGGTAAATTTTACCTTTTTGATAGAGGTCAATGAAAACTTTGATCACAGATTCAGAGTACTCAGGATCCATGGTGAAATGCGTGCGTTCCCAATCACAAGAAGCACCAAGACGCTTGAGTTGCTCTAGGATAATGCCGCCATGCTTTTCTTTCCATTCAAAAGCATGGGCAAGAAATTCTTCGCGGGTGAGGTCAGATTTAGAGATGCCTTCGGCCTTTAATTTCTGAACAACTTTTGCTTCTGTGGCAATAGAAGCGTGGTCAGTGCCTGGTACCCAACATGCATTTTTTCCGAGCATTCTTGCACGGCGAACCAACACATCTTGAATGGTATTATTGAGCATGTGGCCCATGTGCAACACCCCGGTTACATTGGGCGGTGGAATAACTACTGTGTATGGCTCACGGTGATCCGGGCTTGAATGAAAATACCCTTTTTCAATCCAGTGTTGATACCATTTTTCTTGCGCAAGTTGCGGCTCGTAGTTTTTTGCAATCTCCATGACTCTGCTTGTAAAAGTGCAAAGATAGCAAATATCTAGGCGCTAGCGCAAGCAGCGTTTAGTTGGTAACCGGAGAATCAGAAGGAGAAAGCACACTGCCTTTGATCGTCAAGACAATTGGATCACCCACATTTGAAAATACGGTTATGGTTTTAGTAAACCCACCTACTCTTTTGGTATCGTAATGAACTTTAATGACTCCTTTTTTTCCTTTACGGATTGGTGTTTCAGGACGCTCAGCAGCCGTACAACCACAGCTGGTCTGAACATTTGTGATCACTGCTGCTTTTTTAGAAGTGTTTTTGAATTCAAAAACAAAAAGATCTTCTGAACCATAGGGAATATTTTGTCTTTCAATTTCTATGACCGTGAACTTCAATGGTGGTTGCGCCTCTTTTTTGGTTTTTGGTTGTGCTTGCGCAAAGAAAACTGAACTAATTACTAGGAAAAAAGACAGGTGTAGATATTTCATGATTCAAGGGTTTTGATAACAAATAAACAAACATTTTGAATAACAATATTAAGTAATTCAAAACTGTGAAGGCCTAAAATTAACACAATTTTAGCAAGTGCTTTGCAGCAACTCTTTTAAACCCTTATAACATTCTTCTAGCCGCGATTTCCAGCTGCTTTCTTCGAGCCAAAAGACCGATTCGATGCCTTCTTCGGTTTGTGGAGCAATGTTTGTTTCTCCGGTATAATTCAAAGCAAACCAATGATTTTCTTTTAAGTAGGATTTTCCTTTTATTTCATACACATGATAGGTTTGCCCTAAATCTCGCTCAAATAGCAATTCGCCATTCAAGCCGGTTTCCTCCTGAACTTCGCGAAATGCTGCTTGTAATTCATTTTCCCCTTTTTCGATTTTTCCTTTGGGTAAGTCGAGGTGATCAAAACGTCGCATCCAAAGATAGGAGTCAGCGTTCACTTGTTTTACCAAAGCACCTGCGGTGCGCACAAATTTGAAGTTCTTGAAAAATAAACGCAGGGCCTCCATTGGTTCTTCGACTTGACAAATAAGCGAGCCTTTTTGAGCAAAAAGCACTTGTAATGCTTTAAAATCAAGGATTTCGTCTAGCTCATTTTGGGCGATTTCTTGCGCGCTTTCATTTGAAGAAGGAGCAGAATCTGTAAAGAGAATCCAATTTTTATCGAGGAAAACTTTGTATTTTTGCGGCATGAAAGTGAATAAAGATCTGAGCCTAAAGGTAGCTGAATTGCTACTCAAAACAAAAGCAGTACGCTTACAACCTGAAAATCCCTTCACTTGGGCTTCAGGCTGGAAATCTCCAATTTATTGCGATAACCGCATTACCTTGAGTTTTCCTGAGGTGCGCACTTTCATTCGTCAGAGTTACGCCCAAACGATCCTCGATCATTTTGGTAAACCAGATGTCATTGCAGGTGTAGCCACAGGCGGTATCGCTCAGGGCGCCTTGATTGCTCAAGAACTCGGCTTACCTTTTATTTATGTGCGCAGCAGTGCCAAAGGACACGGCATGGAAAACCTCATCGAAGGCGCCTATGAAGCTGGACAACGCGTTGTGGTCATTGAAGACCTCATTTCTACCGGCGGCAGCAGCCTTAAGGCAGTTGATGCCTTACGCCAAGGCGGTCTTGATGTCAAAGGTTTGGTTGCCATTTTCTCTTATGGTTTTGCCCTTGCTGACCAACAATTTGAAGCAGCAAAATGCCCTTTTACTACCCTCACAGACTACGGAACACTCATTGAAGTGGCTACCAATACAAACTATGTAACCGAGGCCGACAACGCCACACTTCAAGCTTGGCGCAACAACCCAAGCACTTGGAAGCAAGCATAAATCATGGTCAAGATTAAAAGTCAGGTATTTTCCTTTGCGACTCATCTTGAAAAAGTACAAGCGTATCTCTCAGATTGCGCCAATTTTGAACACCTACTCCCTAAAGCCCAGACCTCTGATTTTCAATCAAATGAAACAGGTTTTAGCTTCAAAGCCGCCGGCAATTTTCAGCTAACGCTAGAGAAAGCCGCTTGCTCAGACAGTTGCATGCAATTTAAAGGAAGCAAGTCAAATCCTTTTCCGTTCGATCTTCAGATTTTCTTCAATACCAACGAAGGCAGTACGACCGGACACATCGAGATCAATGCCGATGTCAACATGATGCTTAAAATGTTAATTGAAAAACCTTTGCAAAAACTATTGCAAGAAATGGCAGTTAATTTAAGTGCAGCCCTCCAATAATTTTTAATTGCTTGCTAATATTTACGCTGGTAGAACGAGTCTGACTTGCTGAAGGTCATAGGCCTGAACAACTTCGTTTTTTACAAGAAGTAATTTACCCTGCTCATCTACCCCGATAATTTTAGCAGGCCAAGCTTGTTGCTGCGCATCGATAAATTCTTGAATGGTGTCTTTTCCAAACAGTTCTGTTTCAAAAGCAACTTTGAGTTCCTGAAAGTCACCGTAAAGCAGCTGAATTTGACCGTTGTATAAATCCAAGAACTCCTTGAGAACTGTCTTTGGCTGGAAGCGAACCTTGGTCAATTCAAACATGCTGCATGCATTTGGTAAAGCTGGGGCGGCGTTCACATTGATGCCGCAACCTACAACAGACCACGCAATTATGGACCCTTGAATTTGCTGCTCGATTAAAATTCCGCCTAACTTTTGTGTACCAACAAAAATGTCATTTGGCCACTTAATTTGTGCGTCAATGGAAAAGCGTTTGAAGCATTTGATCCAAATAAGGGCAGTATACCAATTGATACGAATTTGTTGATCTGCTGCAATAGAAACAGGCTGAAAAGCGAGTGAAAACAACAAGTTATCTTGACTGACAGACTGCCATGAATTGCCGCGCTGACCCCGACCTTGGGTCTGAAAGTCTGCCATAATTACCGACCCATTTTGCAGCTGGCCATCGGAAATAAGTTTGGCAGCATAATTGTTCGTAGAGTCTACTACCGATAAATGATGTATTTCTGATCCTAATTTGGTCATGCTTGAAGTCTGTCGGTTCAAATTTATCAGTTAGTTTTGTACTAGAAAGACATACATGGCAAAAAAGAAAAAATCAAGCCCTTCAGAACTCCTTTTGGATGCAATCATTGAAGGAATGCAAAACAATAAAGCACAAGACATTACCATCCTTGATCTCAGAGAGTTAGACAGCGCAGTCTGCGAATTCTTTGTACTCTGTAGCGGTGAATCTAGCACCCAAGTAGATGGTATCGCTAACGCGGTTCAGCGCAATACTAGAAAAGAACTCAAAGAAAAACCATGGCGCACCGAAGGTAAATCTAATTCCGAATGGATTTTATTAGATTACATTGATGTCGTTTGTCATATCTTTTACAAAGATGCGCGCTCGTTTTATGACATCGAAGACCTCTGGGCCGATGCCAAAAGAACGGATGTTCCAAATATTTAAGACCTCTCCTTATGTCAGAAGAAAAAAGAAAAAACCCGCTATCCGTTTATTGGATTTATGTTGCGTTCGTGATTTTACTCGTGAGCACGCATCTTTATGTCAATAGCGAAACCAGCACGACCATCAAATACAAAGAATCTTTATTAGAGTTGGTCGAGGCTAAAGGTGTCAAGAACATCAAAATTGTTAACCAAAGTTCCGCGCGTTTCCAATTGCGCAAAGAAGGTGTGCAGTATATCAACACGCACAAAAAGCTTGATTTTCCGAACATGCGCAAAGTTGTAAACGGAAAGAAAGCTGACTTAAACCGCTTGGTTTTTGAACTCGAGAACATTGGTAACCATGCCAACTTTGAAAAAGCACTCGACGACCGCAAATACAGCGACTACGAAAACGTCATTGAAACCAACTGGATTGCCCAAATCTTAGGCTACCTCCTTCCTTTCGGAATTATCGTCTTGATCTGGATGTTTGTCATGCGCAGAATGTCTGGCGGTGGCGGCGCTGGCGGTGGCGGAGGCCAAATCTTCAATATCGGTAAATCTCGTGCTCAGGTCTATGAAAAAGGCAAAAGCACCAACGTTACTTTCAAAGATGTTGCAGGACTTCAAGGCGCAAAAGAGGAAATTGTAGAAATTGTCGAGTTCCTCAAAAACCCTAAAAAATACACAGAACTAGGTGCAAAAATTCCAAAAGGTGCGCTTTTGGTAGGCCCTCCAGGAACTGGTAAAACCCTTTTAGCTAAAGCTGTTGCCGGAGAAGCCAAAGTACCATTCTTCTCACTTTCCGGTTCAGATTTCGTTGAAATGTTTGTTGGTGTAGGTGCCTCTCGTGTCCGAGACCTCTTCCGACAAGCCAAAGAAAAAGCACCTTCCATTATTTTCATCGATGAAATTGATGCCATCGGTAGGGCGCGTGGAAAAAACAATGGTTTCAATACCAACGACGAACGTGAAAACACGCTCAATCAACTTTTAACAGAAATGGATGGTTTTGGCACCAACTCTGGGGTCATTATTTTGGCGGCTACCAACCGTGCCGACGTCCTAGATAGCGCCCTAATGCGTGCAGGTCGTTTTGATCGTCAAATTTATGTCGACATGCCAGACCTCAATGAGCGTAAAGAAATCTTTGGTGTTCACCTCAAGCCTATTAAACTTTCTACAGAAATTGACGTCGATTTCCTTGCCAAGCAAACGCCTGGTTTCTCTGGGGCCGATATCGCTAATTTGTGTAACGAAGCCGCACTTATTGCCGCACGTCATAACAAGAAGCACGTTGAAAAACAAGACTTCCTTGATGCTGTTGATCGTATCATTGGTGGTCTTGAAAAGAAAAATAAAATCATTACACCAGAAGAAAAGAAAACGATTGCCTTCCACGAAGCTGGTCATGCTTCTGTTTCTTGGCTATTACAATATGCCAACCCTTTGGTGAAAGTAACCATTGTTCCGCGCGGACAATCTTTGGGTGCAGCATGGTATTTGCCAGAAGAGCGCAGCATCACCACCACTGAACAACTCCTCGACGACATGTGTGCAACGTTGGGTGGTAGAGCTGCAGAGCAATTGATTTTCAATAAAATTTCAACCGGAGCACTATCAGACCTCGAGCGTGTAACCAAACAAGCTTATGCCATGATTTCAATCTATGGTCTGAACGAACGCGTTGGTAATATCTCCTACTATGATTCTCAGGGCCGTGATGCATTTACCAAACCTTATTCTGATGATACAGCAAAAATCATCGATGAAGAAGTGAGCAAACTCATCGAAAGCCAATATCAAAGAGCATTGCAATTACTTGGCGAACACAAAGATCAACTTGAAAAAGTTGCTGGACGTCTTTTAACATCAGAAGTAATCTTTAAAGAAGACCTCGAGGATGTTTTTGGGAAACGTCCTTGGGATCCTGAACCAGAGCAAACGCAACCTGAAGTAACGGCAGAAACAGTTGCAGCACTTTCTGAATCTGCTCCTGAAAATCCATCCGATGAGCAAGCCGAAACATCAGTTGAAGAAAACACTTCTGAAACTTCGGAAGAAAATTCGGCAGAGAATTCAGCGGAAAACCCAGCAGGAAACGCTGAAGTAAATTCAGAAGAAACCGCATCGTAAAATATGTTGGGTAACCTTGGGCAAAGAATCATAACAGGCAGCATCTTTGGGGTGGTGGTGATTGGCTCTATGCTCTGGAACCCCTATATCTTTGCACTGGTCTTTTCATTTTTCATGGTGGTAGGCCTCTGGGAGTTTTACCGTTTTTTCAAAAACCATGAAATTGTCGAAGTATCCAAAGAAATAGGACTCTTCATCGGCATATTTATCTATGTGCTTTTAGTAGGGATTAGCTTTGAATGGTATTCAGTCATATCACTCACACTTATTTTCCCCTTGTTCTTTACACTTATCTTGAATGAACTTTGGGCCAAGCACGAACATCCCTTACTCAACATTTCAGTGCTGGTTTTTGGAATCATTTACGTGGTGGTGCCTTTTTACCTCAGCATCGACTTACACGTCAGAGACACCTCAACTCTTCCCAAAGTACTCGGGATGTTTCTACTGATTTGGACCAATGATTCCTTTGCCTATTTTACCGGAAGAAAGCTAGGAAAACACAAACTTTTTGAGCGCATTTCTCCAAAAAAAACCTGGGAAGGTACCATTGGTGGTTTGTTCTTCACCGTTCTTTTAGGTTTTATTATTGGCGCCTACATTAACCAAGGTGAAATTTTATTCTGGGTCATTTCCGCTATTATCATTGCACCTTGTGCTATTTTCGGCGACCTTCTTGAATCCTTGTTCAAACGCAGTCTAGGTATTAAAGACAGCGGGACTATCCTACCCGGTCACGGCGGAGTACTCGATCGTTTTGACGCTGCCTTATTTGCTATTCCATTTTTTTATTGTTGGTCCATTATATATCTTTATTGGCGATGATGACATTTCACAGAGAAGGGCGTTCCATAATGCTTGGCAGTTTCGGACTGTTCCTTGGCCTTAGTGCACTCAATTACTACCTACTTTTCGAAGCACTTTTTGGCCTGTTTCTATTCCTTGAACTAGGTTTTTTCGTGCTGCTTTATTTGGTGGTTCAGTTTTTTAGAATTCCGAGCAGAACCTGTACAGGTGCAGCCCTTGACATCATGTGTCCGGCTGACGGCAAAGTAGTTGTGATTGAAGAAGTAGAAGAAACTGAATATTTCAAAGACAAGCGACTTCAAGTTTCTATTTTTATGTCACCGCTCAACGTTCATGCGAACTATTACCCAATTTCAGGAGAGGTGAGTTATACAAAGTACCATCCTGGCATGTTTTTAGTCGCTTGGCATCCGAAGAGCAGCACAGACAACGAACGCAGCACTTGTGTAGTTAAACACGCTAACGGACAAGAAATATTGTTCAGACAAATTGCTGGGGCCCTCGCCCGAAGAATCTGTTATTATGCACAAGAAGGCGATAACGCACAACAAGGAGCTGAATTTGGCTTTATTAAATTTGGTTCTCGTGTAGACTTATTTTTACCTTTGGGCACGAAAATTGATGTGCAACTCAATCAAAAAGTAAAAGCCAAACTCACCAAGCTTGGAAGTTTGAATTAATTTGTAATTTTATAAAAAAACACACCATGAAAAAAGTATTTGTAGCAATCACCCTTACTACTTTTGTAGGATCTATGGCAACTACAGCTTATGCAGCTGTAAACGGAATTGAAATCTCTAAAAAAGACGACGACAAGCGCAAAAAGAAGAAAAAAGGCGGTAGCTGCTGCTCTTCTTCTAGCCAAACACAAAAATCTGGTTGCTCTTCTTCTAGTACAACTCAGAAGTCTTGCTGTTCTTCAGGAAAGCAATAAGCTAAGCAAACACTTATAAAAAAAGCCGGCTTTTCAGCCGGCTTTTTTTATGTCTTTCAAACGAATTTAGGCAGGGTAAATCTGCTTGTATACATCTTGGTATTTTTCTAGAATTTTCTTGCGTTTGAATTTTAGTGTTGGTGTCAGTTCTCCACCCTCAATACTAAATTCATTTGGCAATAGTCTGAACTGCTTCAGTTGTTCCCAAGAACCATATTCTTTATTGATCTCATCGAGCTCTCTTTGAACGCGTTGAATTAAGATTTCTTGAGAAATGATGTCTGCATTGCTATGCTCATCAAAATTGGCCTGATGACGCTTCGCCCATTCCTTTACAAAAGCAAAATTAGGCACAATCATAACGGCAGGGAATTTTTCTCCTTCTCCTATCACCATCGCTTGTTCGATAAAACGAGATTGCTTGAGTCTATTTTCCATGGCTTGTGGTACAATGTACTTACCACCAGAAGTCTTAAATATTTCCTTTTTACGATCGGTAATGCGCAAGAATTTTCCTTCTTGAAATTCTCCGATATCGCCTGTGCAAAACCAACCCTCAGCATCAAATACTTCTTTCGTGGCTTCTTCGTTCTTGTAATAACCCATCATTACATTAGGTCCTTTGACAAGAATCTCACCGTCAGGAGCAATTTTAACTTGTACCTTGTCAACAAGCGGCCCAACAGAACCAATTCTGATACCCGTATTGAAATTATTGACGGTAACCACTGGCGATGTTTCAGTAAGACCGTATCCTTCTAGAATTGGAATATCTGCAGCCAAAAATATTCTAGCGAGTCTTGGCTGTAAGGCGGCTGATCCAGAGGCAATCGCCTTGACATTCCCACCAAGTGCTTCTTGCCACTTAGAAAAAATAAGTTTGCGAGCGATTCCTAACTTGATCTTATAAATTGGTGACTTACCAATCACATCGTATTCTTCGGCTACGCTTACTGCCCAATAAAAAAGTGCTTTTTTAACTCCGGTAAGCACTTCGCCTTTAGCCATGATTTTATCAAATACTTTCTCAATGAGCCTTGGCACTGCAGAAAATACATCGGGTTTCACTTCGCGAATGTTGTCACCGATAGTATCCATCGATTCAGCAAAATGTATGGAGCAACCAATGTACATATACAAATAATGAAGCATGCGCTCGTAGATATGACAAACTGGTAAGAAGCTCAAAACTTTTGAATTCTTATCTGCAGGAATCGGATCTATACAGGCCCCAACCGTTGATAAAATATTCGAATGAGATAACATGACGCCTTTTGGATTACCTGTAGTGCCAGAAGTATAAATAATGGTCGCTAAATCAGCAGCCTTTACCTCCTTCATGCGCTCCTCAACTGCAGCCACTTCAACACTACCCTTATTTGCTTCAATTTCTGACCAATGCGTGCAATTTGGCACTTGATCAAAGGAAAACAGATGCTTTAAAGTTGGTACCTCAGCCTTGATATGCGTGATTTTATCCACTAACTCTTGATTGGAAACCACGCAAATTTCTACACCTGCATCATTTAATATAAATCGATAATCCGATTCAGAGATATTTGGATAAAGCGGAACCAATATGGCACCGGCCTGCTGCACTGCGATGTCAAGTATGTTCCATTCTACGCGATTATTACTTGCTACAGCTACGCGATCACCCGCCTGTACACCAAGCGCCATCAAACCTCGCGAAACCTGCATAGCAGCATCTAAAAAATCGGCGGTAGACATCGGAACCCAAATACCTGCTGTTTTTGTGACAAACATATTGGCATTTGGATAATTTTTTAGCTGATGTCTTGGGACATCAAACAAGCGTTCTATAGTAAGCATATAATTGGTTTAGCTAGGAAAAATAATAATATTGTTTCAATTATTGTAACAAAACTATAAAAAGACCAATCAATAGCAGACTTATGATATTTAAAATAAACCCAATGCGGACCATTTGTTTGATTTTTAAATATCCTGAACCAAATACAATAGCATTTGGCGGCGTGCCTACAGGCATCATAAACGCTAAACTAGCACCTAAAGTCAAGGCCATCGCCAACGGAAAAAGTGGCGTCTGCGTCTGTTCGGCAAATACACCAACTATTGGGATAAAAACGGTTACCATCGCCAAATTTGATAGCACTTCAGAAATAAAAATGGCCAGTGCTGTGAGTATGAAAATCAAAATGATTGGATTGATCCCGTCGGCAAAATTGAAATAAGCAGATAAACTTTTTAGAATACCATTTTTCTCGAGGATGGCTGCCAGTGCTAATCCTCCACCGAATAACAACAGGATACCCCAAGGAAGTTTTTCAGTGTCCGACCATTTTAAAAGTGTTTGCTTATCATCACCATTAGGCAGCAAGAACAGCGCTAGCGCTCCTAAAATTGCCGCGTTTTCATCCCGATACGGAATACCGGTCCAGGCAACGATGGGCTCTCTAAAAATCCAGAGTATCGCCACCATAGAAAATATCCAAAGGACCCGTTTCTGCGGTTTTGACCACGGTAAAGTGTGGAAATGTAAATCGTGAACATCCTTGCGCTCAGCTCCAAGCAAATAATGAAACAAAAAGTACATGATAAGAAGGAGTGTAATGGCTAAAGGCAAACCGATTTTCATCCAATCGAGAAAACTCACTTGAATATGGAAATTTTCAGCTAAAATGGAGGCCATTTGGGTATTAGGAGGAGAACCTATCAAAGTGCCCACACCGCCGATATTAGCTGCATAAGCAACAGACAACATGAGCAAAGCACTGAATCTGGATTCTCGATGTGAAACTGGCATGGCTTCAATGACAGCAACCGCCATTGGCAGCATCATGAGTGCCGTGGCCGTATTGGAGATCCACATGGATATCAGACCAGTACTGAGGATAAAACCAAGTAGTATCTTTGATTTTTGATCGCCGACAATTTTTATAATTCGACGAGCGATTTGTTCATGCACGCCCCATTTTTCAAGACCTAGCGCTAAAACAAAACCTCCAAAGAATAAAAATATATTGGCGTCACCATAGCAGCCCGCTAGTTCCTTTGGGGTGAGCAAACCTAAAGGAGCACCGAGTAAAATCGGGAATAAAGCGGTTAGGTAAATTGGAATCCACTCAGTGATCCAGAGCAGGATCATGAGTGCAGCCAAAAGAAGTGCGAGTGTGATGGTATCTATGCCAAGCATAGATGTGACTTATTTGTTCAGTCCGTTGAGGGCATCAACAAAGTAAACGGCTTTTGCTTCTACTTCAGTAGCAATTGCTCTGAACTCAGCTTTACCTTTAGCTTTATTGATTTTTGAAAGCATGGCATCTTGAAAATCAGCTGCTTCATCGATGAGTTGAGCAGATTTGTCTGATTTTGACGGAGCGGTCATTTCGAAAAAGAAACATTCTTCAACTACGTCAAATACCATTTCGTTGATATTTCTCTTGAGGATGCGTTTGTTAGCCATATCTTGATTTTTGGTAAATGTACGCTTTTTCAAGCTATTTTTGCACATGTTATATCCCCTTCTGACCATTACCAAAGGCAAAGAGCAATCAATTCTCCGAAAACACCCCTGGGTTTTTTCAGGCGCCATAGCAGATGAAACGACAGAACTTCAAGATGGCGACCTCGTTTGTTTAACTACAAAAAAACAGCAAGTTCTCGGTATAGGGCACTTCCAGCATGCGACCATTGCCGTCAGAATGTTGAGTTTCGATTATGAAACCATTGATCAAGCTTTTTACGAGCGTCGTTTGCAAAATGCATTTGAGCTACGCAAAAGAATTGGGTTACTCAGAGCAGACAACAACATTTTTAGACTTTGTCATGGCGAAGGTGATCAGTTACCGGGTCTCATTATTGATTATTATGCGGGTGTTGCTGTTATTCAGTGTCATTCAATAGGGATGTACAAACAAGTTGAGCTCATCGCCGCAGCATTGGTTCAGGTATTGGGCAAAGACCTCAAGGCTATTTATTCAAAATCTTCAGACACGCTTCCTAAGCGTCAGGAAGTTCAAGATGCTTATTTGTTTGGCGCTATAGAAGTACCGCATTTAGCACTTGAAAATGGTGTGAAGTACCACATCGACTGGATCAACGGCCAAAAGACCGGTTTTTTCATTGATCAACGTGAGAACCGCGCCTTACTCGGCAAATACGCACAAGGCAAAAAAGTACTCAATACTTTTTGTTATTCAGGTGGTTTTAGTCTTCAAGCTTTGAACAACAATGCTGAATTGGTGCATTCACTCGATAGTTCAAAAAAAGCAATTGCCTTAACTGACGACAACGTCGCATTAAATGGTTTTGAAAGCAAGCATGCTTCCATCGTTGACGACGCCATGGATTACATGAAAGACTTGCCCGAAGACTACGATATCATTGTACTGGATCCGCCAGCTTTTGCCAAACACCGCGACAAAAGACACCAAGCCATCCAAGGTTACAAAAGATTGAATGCACACGCCATTCGACAAATTAAACCAGGTGGTTTCATTTTTACTTTTTCTTGTTCTCAGGTAGTTGACACTCAACTTTTTACCAATACGGTTATTGCAGCTGCTATTGAGGCGGGGCGCTCTTGCCGTATTCTCGAGCAACTGCATCAACCTGCTGACCACCCCATTCAAGCTTTTCACCCTGAAGGCGCTTATTTAAAAGGTTTAGTAATTCAAATCGACTAATGCTCGCACTCAACTATCGGACAATACTTGGGGTAGCCCTACCCATGATGGTCACGGGCTTCATTCAATCTATTGTATTGCTCACCGATGCTTCCTTGATTGCACGGCACTCTACTGCCGAATTTGACGCCGTTGGTAATGCTGGCTTACTTTACGTTACCTTATATATGTGCCTGGCAGGAATGGCCGATGGTGCACAAATTATTATTGCGAGGCGCATCGGACAAGATCGCAAAGAGCTTATTGGTCAGGTTTTTGGCACTACGGTTTGGGTTTTGATTGCACTGGCATTGCTCCTTTTTTCGCTATTGTACTTCATGATGCCTGATTTAGTCTATGCTTATTCTGAGCAAAAACAAATTGCGCATTTACAAGGAATTTATATTGAACAGCGGAGTTTTTCCTTGTTTTTTGCCATGATTACGTTGGCCATTCAATCTTTCTTTTTGGCTGAAGGAAAATCATGGGTGGTCTTAGTTACCTCGGTTTTAACGGCAAGTTCTAATGCTTTACTTGCTTATTTACTGATTTTTGGCGAGTGGGGTCTTCCTGAACTAGGCATCAGAGGCGCAGCCCTGGCTTCTACAATGGCAGATGCCATTGGAATGCTCAGTATGCTTGGTTTTCTTTGGTTTTCAAAAGAAAGAAAAAAATACCAACTGCTGTCTTATTTTAAACCGCACCTTGGCTCACTCAAAGAATTACTCAAGGTGGGCAGCCCCCTCTTATTACAAGGTTTTTCAGCACTGGCAACCTGGACGCTTTTTTTCACGTGGCTCGAGCAAAAAGGCACCTTTGACTTGACGGTTTCTCAGAATATTAGATCCATTTATTTTTTAGCATTTGTTCCGATATGGGGATTTGCAGGCACAACTAAAACCTATATTTCACAGTACCTTGGCGCGAAAAAATTTGAGCAGATTCCGATCATTCAACGACGCATCCAATTCCTTACTTTGTGCTTTATGTTGTTAACGTTTCATGGCGCAGTCTTTTATCCTGAAGCCATGATACGGATGGTGAATCCGGCAGAAGCCTACGTGCAAAAAAGTGCTGATATTTTACGCCTGATTGCCGTATCTATTCTTGTTTTTGGCTTCATTTCTGTGTACTTTCAAACCATACACGGAAGCGGAAACACACTACATTCGATGCTCATTGAGTTTTTTACAGTAGGGGTTTATGCCCTATTTTGTTACTTATTTATCAAGGTTTGGAACCTAGATATTTTTTGGATCTGGACGGTAGAATACATCTATTTTGGCTTACTCGGCCTTATTTCCATTCTTTATTTAAGAAACGTATCTTGGCAAAATAAAACCGTATGAAAAAGTCATTGCGCATTGTTTTTATGGGAACGCCAGCATTTGCTGTACGCATTCTAGACGAACTCCATCGAAGTCATCATGAAATTGTTGGTATAGTTACTGTTGCCGACAAACCTGCGGGCCGTGGACAGCTCATGCACCAAAGTGCTGTGAAGCAATATGCACTTGAACAAAATTTAGCATTAGCCCAACCCGAAAAACTCAGAGACGAACAGTTTATTGAACAACTCAACAAATGGAACGCAGATCTATTTGTGGTGGTCGCATTTCGAATGTTACCAGATATTGTTTGGAAATTGCCACCACTAGGCACCTTTAACTTACATGCGAGCTTACTCCCTGCCTACCGTGGGGCGGCTCCTATCAATTGGGCCATCATCAATGGCGAAACAAAAACGGGTGTGACTACCTTTTTGATCAATGAACAAATTGACGCAGGTGCCATTCTCAAGCAAACAGAAGTTGAAATTGGGCCAAACATGAATGTGGGTCAATTGCACGATTTGCTTCAAGAGGCAGGAGCCCAGCTTACGCTGCTTACAACCAATGAACTGGCCGAAGGTAAAATCCAGCCGACAGTACAGCATGCCATTGAAGGGAAAAGCGCGCTTGCACCCAAACTTTTTAAAGAAAATACAAGCATAAACTGGAGCCACTCCGCGCAAGATTTACACAACCTAATTAGAGGCTTAAATCCGTACCCTGGAGCTTGGTGTAAATTGTGGTCCCAGACCAAAAATGATTGGGTGCAATTTAAAATATTTGAATCAGAAATAGCTGAGGTCAGCTGCCATAGAAACGATGGGCCAACGGCACAATCCAATGGCATTTTGTTTCCTTGTGGAAATAATCAGAGCTTACTGGTTACGGAGTTACAAATGGAAGGCAAGAAAAAAATGGATGCAAAGTCCTGGTTAGCAGGAAATAACCCAGCTGCACTTTTCTTTAATGAATTATAAATGATCCTTAATTCCTTAATTCCTTAATTCCTTAATTCCTTAATTCCTTAATTCCTTAATTCCTTAATTCCTTAATTCCTTAATTCCTTAATTCCTTAATTCCTTAATTCCTACTAAGGTTTTTATTGTGGAATATTTAACGACACCCCAAAACGCAAAGGATAAATCGTTGCGGTCATGTCCTTTTTGAAGGTACTGAGTAAAGCATAATTTGCAAAGACACCAAAGTGACCATAGCCTAGTCTGACAGCGGCATCAAGCATATACGGGTTTAAATTAAACTTAGACTTCGTTACCCATTCAAATTTGTCGCCATTCTCATAAGTACCTGTTTGTCTTTGATGGCTGTAGATACGTGCACCAGCTACCACACCTAAATTCATATAAAAAGCATCTTTAAAACTGCCTTTATTAGTGATTTCAAAGAGTAACGGAACCGTAAAATAAACGCCATATAGCGAGTTGCGCTTCAAAGCCTGCGTTGTATCCAAAACAGCACTTACTGAATTGTTCGTGTGTTGTAGGACATAAGGCGCATTGAATTCAGTATTGATGAAACTAAAACCGTAGCCTGTTGAGAACTTTAAATATTGATCGATGAGCTTGAAATTATAGGCAAAAAGATTCAGGTTAAAAACTGAACTCTTAGTAGGTACATTTTCCCATTCCGGATTATTTTCAAAATTGGGGTCAAAACTGAACATCGCATTTGTGTTCATGCTTGTGCCAAATTCAAAACTTGCCCAATGTGATTTGAAATTATTTTGGTCGGTTTCCTCCCAATCTTCAAAATCTGACATATCCTCATCTAAGAATAAATCGAACGTAATGGTTACACGATTAGTTGAAAGCACAGGTTCATCGAGTTCGTTAGTGGCTGGCTCCCATTTTGGCATGTCTCTTATAATTCGCAAGGCAGCTGAATCGAGAAAAGCGTCATAACCTAATTCTACTTTAGGATTGAGGATTTGCCCGTCAGTACCTACCTCAAATACGACAAAAACTTGCTCTCCGAATGGGAATATGTCATTGGTATCTTGTAAAATAAAAAGCTCCACTTGGGAAGCTAAGTAAGCCATTAAAGAATCTGGGCCGCCTGGAAAAGAGGCCGCTTTTGGGCCTGCAACTTCAATTGTTGTAATATCTATTATTTGATCACCAGCAACCTCCTCAACTTCAACTGGCGGTGGCACTAAGTTTTCCTCTATCACTTGAACCGGTTCAATTTCTTTGGGTTTTTCAATAACCTGAGCAGAAAACGAATGGACTAAAAGTACTGAGGCCAGGAGTGTAGAAAGTTTCATAGAGATATTTTCTACGAAGATACGAGTTTTAGAATGCGAGACTCATTCGAAGTAGAAAATGACGACCAGCTTGCGGATAATAAAAATTCTCTGTAGTGGTTTGACCTCCATATTGGTAACTGAATGTATAGCCATTGTTGGCATAAAGCGCATTGAACACATTGTTTACCATGAATCCTAACTCAAGAGCCTCCGCAAAATCTTGTGGAACGGTCCAGTTGAGGGTAACATTGCTAAAGGTGAAAGGGTCCAAACTTCTGGACACATTCGATGTGTTGTCGAGGTATTGCCTAGAGACATATTTGGTTTGAAAAGCAAGCTGTAGCGTTTGAATGGGTGCGTATTGTACAGATAAAGATTGAACAAAATTTGGAGAGAAGGCCAAATCAGTTTGACCATGTTCAATTTGAATTTGAGTATAGTACGGCTCATCGTCTAAATAAACATCGACGTATTCAACGAAGTTGCGTATTTTGTTTTGGCTCAGTGCAGTAGAGCTATTGATTTTAATCTGTTTACTCACGTTATACTGAAATTCGAGCTCGATACCAGCACGGTAACTTTGGTCAACATTGGTTCTGGTATAACCACCCACATCGTTAATTTGCCCAGTCAGTACTAACTGGTTTTGGTAATACATGAAGTAAAGATTAGATTGAGCTAACCAATTTTTACCGGTAATTTTATAACCCAATTCAGAATCGTACATGGTTTCTGGTACCGGACGGTTGGCAGGGGTACTTTCTCTGAAATCGCGTCGGACAGGCTCGCGGTTAGCAATGCCAACAGATGCAAATACTTGCTGGCGCTCAAATGTTTTTGCCACGGCAAATTTCGGATTAAAAAATTGATAATTAACAGTTTGTGTTACATCTGTAAGCACTCCACTTACCTGATCAACACCTAAAAAGCGATAATTGATGCCGCGGTATTGGAGATCAAGGGTGAGGTCCCAATTTTGAATTTGATAATTTGTTTTGAGATAAGCACTCGCCTCTTGCTTGAGGGCATCGTTATCATAGTAGCGATCGTAGATTTGGCTGTTTGAAGCAAATTGTGCCCAGATAAGCTCGCCAAAATGAGCTCCTGAGTAACTATTTACTGCTCCGCCAAAGGTGAACTTTAAATTTGAAAGTGGTTGGTAATTGAGCCCATAAACTACACCTACAAAATGATTGTCTAACCATCTTCTTCTAATGATATCAGACTGATTCACGGTATCTGATCCGAGAACAACTGGAGCAAGGCCGTAGTCGGCAAGGTCATCTTCTTTTCTATACTCTTCGTAGTATCCCCTTCCATGCGTATAATGAGCTGCCACATTCATATCCAGTTTTTCGGATAAACGATGAATAAAATGCAACTGATAATTGTTTTGATTGTAATTATCGACCTGATTGGCATAGGTATAGTAATTGTAGGTTCTGCCAGCATTGAGCAAATTTTGAGTCTCTTCTTGGCTTAGGCCATTTCTTGCGGCATAGGCAAGCATTCCTTCTTCATCACCTCTGTATCGGCTTTCAGGTGTGCCATACCAAGCTTGGTAAGTGCGCTCTGCTCCGTTTAAAACTACCGCTTTCCAAATAGATTTTTTAGTGAGGTAATTAGCGGTTAAACCTAAAGAGCTCAAGTCACTGGTAGCTCGATCTAAATAGCCATCAGATTGGATTTGAGAAAGCCGCGCGTCTAGTGAGAATTTCCCCTTGAGCAAACCTGTACCGGCTTGCAAGGTGCCTTTAAGCGTTCCGAAAGAACCCGCAGATAAATCGGTGCGGGCATAAGCTTTGGAACGGATATCTGAAGTTTTGATATTGAGACTAGCGCCAAAAGCAGCAGCTCCATTGGTAGATGAACCTACACCTCTTTGAATTTGGATATTTTCCACCGAGCCAACAAGATCAGGCATATTGACCCAATAGACATCATGAGACTCCGGGTCATTGACCGGAATGCCATTAATTGTCACATTGATGCGGCTGGCATCGACACCACGAATGCGAATACCACTATAACCTATTCCGGCACCTGCATCACTCGTCGTTACAACCGATGGCGTGAACTCTAATAATGTAGGTAGGTCCTGACCAAAGTTTCTGGCTTTTAAGTCTTCCTTAAGCACCAAACTATTGGAAGGTGTTTCTTTGGCTCGTAATCTAGTAACAATAATGCCTTCTATACTTTGAACCCTTCTGGAAGAATCTTGGCCTTGTTTGTTTCCGGACTGAGCAACAACTGCTTGCGCAATGAATAAAAATGGAATAAATAATAGTCTTGTTTTCATTTTTAAAAAATTAAACAAGAACAAGGGGCTAATTCTTGGTACCGTTAAAAAATTAGCTCGTCATCTTCCCTTCGTTGGCATTATCCAAATCAGGTTCAATGGGTATAATCTCAGCCTATTGGCACCCCTTAGAGACGCCACAAAATTAATGGAAACAATGAATTATAAGGAAGAACCTTAAAAAATTCATTTAATGAGCAAATAAAATAAATTGATGAGTAGTATTTTAAATGACTGAATATTTGTACCTTAAGCATTCATTTACGATATGTACGAACGCACTTTACTACAAACTCCCAAACTCACCAAGGTTTCCTCACTCAAAACCCTGGTCGAAAATCGCAGCATTTTTAATTTAAATAACTGCGAACTCAATCTTTTTGAAACCTACCAAACAGCCAAAGAAGTTTCACTCACATTTAATGATGTCGTGCTTACCTCTATGTTGCGCGGAAAGAAGGTCATGCACCTCTATGGTGATCCAGAATTTGAATACTTACCCGGTGAAACCGTTATTTTACCTCAGCAAGTAGAAATGGTCATTGATTTTCCTGAAGCTAGACTCGACAACCCTACGCAATGCCTAGCCCTTGAAATTGACCGCACCAAAATCAAACAACTCATTGATCTACTCAATGAACGCTACCCAAAGGAAGATAACGAGCCATGGACACTCAATTTTGAGCAGTATTTTTTAATGAACAATGAGGCCGTAACCTCAACACTCAATAAGATTGTTCAAATCTGCATGAGCGAACAGCGCAATAAGGACATCCTTGCTGACCTCAGTCTACAAGAATTAATGATCCATCTGATTCAGCTGCAAAAAATCAATGAGCTTGATCAAATGACCAGTAACGAAGGTGTATTACCAGCAGTGCTCCAGTACATCAGGGGCCACCTCACAGAAAAAATCAGTATTCAGGCACTGTGTAATCTTGCTTGCATGAGTAGTTCTACATTTTACAGATTCTTAAAAAGAACTACCGGCCTCAGCCCACAAGAACTCATCTTAAGAGAGCGCATCAAATTCGCAAAAAAACTATTAAACTCTAAAGAACTACTGATTACTGAAGTTGCTTTTGATGCAGGTTTTGAAGATGCCAACTATTTTACAAGAGCTTTCAAGAAAAATGAAGGGCTCACACCAAAACAATATCAGCAAAAGTTAGTTCAATCTGCTATATAAGATAGTGGGGAAAGGTTCTTGAGTTCGTCAGCATCGAATAATCTCGACCGAACGATGAATCTTTTTCCAAGCGGGATTTCCAATGAAAAACTAGAACCTCTGCCCTCCACAATATCAATAGTGAGCTGGGTGTGTTGCCAATATTCAAATTGATCTTGGCTCATCCAAAAAGGGCAAGCATCTATTTCGCCTAAACAAACATCTGAAGAGCCAATATAGAATTCACCTAATTCGAAGCACATCGGCTGCGAACCATCACAGCATCCTCCTGACTGATGAAACATGAGCGGACCATGTTTTTCCTTGAGTTCCCGAATAACTGCGCTCGCTGCAGGCGTAATTTCAACTCTGTTGACCATATACTAAGGTATAAAAAAACCCGGCTAGGCCGGGTTTAACTGAAACCTAAATTAATTAGAAGAAACCTAATTTACTTTTGCTGTAAGAAACCAGCATATTTTTGGTTTGACGATAGTGTGCTAACATCATTTTATGTGTTTCACGACCAAAACCTGATTTTTTGTAGCCTCCAAATGGCGCATGTGCTGGGTAAGCATGGTAGCAATTTACCCAAACACGTCCCGCTTGAATTGCTCGTGGAACTGTGTATAGTTCATGTGCATCACGAGTCCAAACACCCGCTCCTAAACCGTAAAGCGTATCGTTGGCAATTTCGATGGCTTCTTCAGTGGTTTTGAAAGTGGTTACACAAGTTACAGGGCCAAAAATTTCTTCCTGGAAAATGCGCATTTTATTGTGTCCTTTAAAGATGGTTGGTTTGATATAATAACCGTTTGCCAATTCTCCACCCAGTTGGTTGGCCTCACCACCGCAAAGTACCTCGGCACCTTCCTCTTTACCAATCTTTAAATAAGACTGAATTTTTTCATACTGATCATTAGAAGCCTGTGCTCCCATCATGGTTGTGCCATCTAATGGGTGTCCACAAACAATTGCGTTAGTGCGGGCAACCACACGCTCCATGAATTTTTCATAAATAGACTCGTGCACCAAAATTCTAGAAGGACAAGTACACACCTCACCTTGATTGAGTGCAAACATGACTGCTCCTTCTACTGCTTTATCGAAGAAATCATCGTCGTGATCTGCAACAGAAGGGAAGAAAATATTAGGTGACTTTCCACCCAATTCCATCGTTACAGGAATTAAGTTTTCAGAGGCATACTGCATGATCAAGCGACCAGTTGTAGTTTCACCAGTAAAGGCAACCTTCTGAATGCGCGGTGAAGTAGCCAATGGCTTACCAGCTTCAGGACCAAAACCTGTTACAATATTTAAAACACCAGCAGGTAAAACATCTTGGATTAATTCCATGAAGACCATAATGGAGGTAGGTGTTTGCTCAGCTGGCTTCACAATTACACAGTTACCTGCAGCCAATGCTGGTGCAATTTTCCAGCAAGCCATTAATAGAGGGAAGTTCCAAGGAATGATTTGCCCAACTACCCCTAATGGCTCGTGAACCACAATACTAACAGTCGTTTCATCATGCTCGGAAATAGCTCCTTCCTCTGAACGAAGAACTCCTGCAAAATAACGGAAATGATCAATACATAATGGTAAATCTGCTGCTCTGGTCTCACGAATTGCTTTTCCGTTGTCCATTGTTTCAACAGTAGCCAAATATTCAAGATTTGCCTCCATGATATCGGCAATTTTTAACAACAAATTACTTCTGGTTGCAACAGCTGTTTTGGACCAAGCTGGAAATGCAGCGTGTGCTGCGTCTAAAGCTAATTCAATATCTTCTTTGGTAGATCGTGCTGCTTGTGTGAATACTTTTCCGTCAATTGGTGAGGTATTATCGAAGTAGACGCCATTTACTGGAGCTACCCATTTACCGCCTATAAAGTTTTCATACTTAGCCTTAATGGTTGGTTTTTGTGCTAAATTGCTCATAGTGTGTTTTTTTAAGTTTTAGTAACACAAATGAAGCTGCAAATCAGCACTTTCTATAGCACTTACCTTTCAAGAATTAGCATTGATAATTCAGGGAATATTAAAACTGGCGTGTTAAAGCGCTGCTACTAACTGCGCAATCTGCACCGCATTGGTGGCGGCTCCTTTGCGAAGGTTGTCTGCTACAATCCAAAGGTTTAAGGTGTTTGCCTGACTTTCATCTCGGCGAATACGCCCCACAAAAACGTCGTCTTTACCCTCGGCAAAACGCGGCATCGGATATTCGAAGGCGTTGAGATCATCTTGAACTGTAATACCTGGCATGGAAGCTAAAATAGCCTTGACGTCTTGAAGATCGAAATCGTTTTCGAACTCAATATTTACTGCTTCGGAGTGCCCCCCGACAACTGGTACGCGCACAGCAGTGGCTGTAACCAAGATACTAGGGTCTAAGATTTTCTTGGTTTCGTTGGTCAATTTCATTTCCTCTTTGGTGTAACCGTTGTCGGTGAAAACATCACACTGCGGAATGCAATTTTTATCAATTGGATATTTGTAGGCCATCTCACCATTAATGCCATTACGTTCATTCTCTAATTGCTGTACGGCTTTAACACCGGTACCGGTAATGGACTGATACGTGGAAACCACTACACGCTTTACTTTAAAGCGCTCATGGAGCGGCGCCAATGTCATGACCAATTGAATGGTGCTGCAGTTCGGATTGGCAATAATGAGGTCTGATTTTGAAAGCAGGTGTCCGTTAATTTCCGGAACTATAAGTTTTTTTGTTGGATCCATTCTCCAGGCAGATGAGTTGTCAATAACAACAGTTCCTACCTCAGCAAAACGTGGTGCCCATTGAAGTGAAGTATCTCCTCCGGCTGAAAAAATTGCGATATCTGGCCTTGCTGCGACTGCGGTTTCAAGACCAATAACCGCATATGCTTGACCCTGAAACGTTATTTGCTTACCGACGCTGTTTTCGGAGGCTACCATGAGCAATTCGGAGTAAGGAAATTTTTGTTCGGCTAAAACCTGCAACATCACTGAACCGACCATGCCTGTTGCGCCAACGACAGCTACTTTCATTTGAATTTTTTTGACAAAATTAATCTTTGTTTGCAATGCCGCGCTTTTCTCTTTTGCTTTTCCTATTTTTTCTCAGATTCACACTTCCTGCCCAGAATCAATGCTATGATGATTTTCAGGATCAAAATATAAGCCAGCATCTCATATGGCAAGGCGACACCAATCATTTTGTCGTGAACAGTGCTCGGCAATTACAACTGAATTTGTCCGCGGCCGGAAGTTCGATACTCTGGACACAATTACCGATACAAACTTCAGATACATTGAGTTTTGAATTTTGGCTGCGCGAAAATTTCAGCCCCTCAGGTTTGAATTTTGGCTGCTTTTATTTGTACGCTGACGCAACTGATCTTCCTAATGCGCCCAACGCACTTTATTTACAATTTGGAGAAAGTGGCTCGTCAGATGCCATTCGCTTGTTTTGCCGCGTGCAAAGCACAGACAGTTTGCTTTGTTCGGGGCCACTTGGCGACATCGCTGCGCCTTTTTCTAGAGCAATTAGATTTATTTATACGAACGGCACCTTCCAACTTTGGTCAAGATCGACAAGTGTTGCTAGCCATGAATTGCTTTTTGACGGCTCTTTAAATCTTCCAATCAATGCGCCTTACGCAGGCCTCTATTTTGTATACACAGCTGCCAATGCCGACGCGTTTTATTTTGATGATTTTTATTTTGGGAAGGCGCTGAGTCATCAGAACGAAAATTTGATTTTAACAGAAATCATGGCCGACCCTGACACGCTCTTCGGCCTGCCTGCTGCGGAATATATAGAGGTATTTAATGCCGGAACTGAGCTTGTGCAACTCAAAGGTTTAAAACTTCAAGACGGAAACACTACCTGCACCCTGCCCTCCTATTGGCTACAACCCGAAGCGTATGTCGTGCTGGTTGGCACTAATCAAAGCAGTGGCTTTAACGTAGAGAATGCTATAGAAGTCAGTGCCTTTGTGAGTCTGAACAATTCCGGAGAATGGCTGCGTCTTTTGGATCAGGAAAATCAAATCATTGATGAGGTCAATTATAACGCTAGTTGGTACCCAGATAGCCTGATACTGACCGACGGCATAAGTCTCGAAAGACGATCTTTAATAGACCCTTGTTCAAATGAAGATAACTGGAGCGCGTGTCAAGGTATTCTTGGTGGAACCCCTGGCCAATGTAATTCAATGAATGACACCCTGCCCGATGAGCATTTGCCAACTTTGATTGACGCCAAGGTACTCGATGCTCATTATGTAGCGCTGGAATTTTCAGAACCGATTGATAGCCTGACATTGGTCAATGCAAATTTTGTAATTGAACCTGATCTAGGTAGTTTTCAACGCTTGGCATTTTCATATAACAATTATATCAACAATGCACAATGCATCCTTGTCTTTAACCAAGAGATACCGAAAAGTACACCTTTTGAGATCCACATTGAAAATATCGCAGATTGCTGGTTGAATTTCACAACAATGGCCACAAGTACGGTGCGCTACGAAGCGCCTACTAACGGGGACCTCCTCATTAATGAACTACTCTTTGATCCTCCTATTGAAGGCGAGGATTTTGTGGAACTTTACAACAACAGTCAGAAATATTTAGATCTGTCCGGCAGCGGTATTCATAATGGGCAAGATTCCATTTATTTAACAGCCTGTAAAATTTCACCTCAGCAATACTTGGCCTTGAGTTCGGACACCCATTTTTTAACAGCATACTACCCCTTCGCACTTCAGGAAAATCTGAAAGAAATAAACTTGCCCTATTTCTACAATGACTCCGGAACCTGTGTGCTGTTCTCCGACATGACAGTACTCGATTCCCTTCACTACTCAGCAAGCTGGCATTTCCCCTTGCTTCCCGATTCAGAAGGATTCAGCTTAGAACGGATCAATTTTAATGCGTCAACTCAGGATCCTGAAAATTGGTTTTCAGCCGCTGCAAGCTACGGTGGAGCTACACCCGGAAGGGCCAATTCACAACAAAGTTCAGCAAACCCTATCGGGGACCTTAGTTTGAATTTTCCCGAACTGAGCCCAGATCTCGATGGCTATCATGATCAATTGGAGGTGACTTACCAAATGAATGCAGCAGCCTTGTTTGCGAGCGCGAGTATTTTCACGCTTGAAGGTCAAAAATTAAAGGACTTACTCATCAATGAAAGTATCGGGACAACTGGGCAATTTTACTGGGATGGCAGCACTCAGTTTGGCACATTAGCACCGAGCGGAATCTATGTCTTGTACTTTCAAGCTTTTTCCACAAATCTTGGTGTATTTTTCGAAAAAAAAATCTTGTTCAGCTTGTGTTATAAAGCTTAAATTTGAACATGCCAAGTGCGTTCAATGCCATTGCTTTTTCACCGGGGTCCAAAAATTGGATTGCCAAGTTTTTTGAGCTTTATGAGCAAGGTATTTTCACCGTCGACCAAGAACTCATTGAGCAAGATGTAGAAAACTTAACGCATTTTATTTCGCACCAGACTGGCCTTATCTACGGCACTCCTAAAAATTTTATTTTTTCTAACGCCCTAGACAAGAAACAAATGAACACCAATGAGCAGCTCAAATTATTGCTCTTTGAAACCCATTTATTCACGTATCTCAGAAAAAAACAGCAGCAAATTGATCAGGCCGAATTCATAGATTCGCTCATTCAATTTTACGATAGTACCCGACACCTGGGTTTTTTAAAGCGCCTTCAGCTCCGTTTACTCAAAGCTCCTTCCAATAAATTAGAACTCATACTCGAATCCAGAGTAAAGATTAAAACAGCATTTTTTGGCGTTAACTTTTGGCTCAATCATTTGTCAAATGCTTTTATTTTCCTCGATGTTATTCTGTACCGAGCTTTTCTAGAAGGAAAACAACAAAAATTTGATGCCGCTTATCAAGGTGCTGCAATTTCCGTACTCAATGGTCTGCTCTACGCTGGTTTTATTGATCAGCAAATGGAAGAAAAGGAACAAAAAATCTTTAAGCATTTTTTGGTCTCAGCTGCCTTACCCCGTTCGATACATGCAACCTATCAACAGCGAATTCAAATTGGCATTCCACTCAAATTGCTCAAACAAGAATTAGTCAAAGACCACTTGCTCAGTCAAATAACTTATGAATATGGGCATTTCTTAATTCAGGGAACACATGAAATCAGTGAGTCCGAGCGTCAAAAACTGATGGAATTAGGAAAGGTGCTTGAAATGACCGAGACTCAAATGTTAGCTTCTGAAGAACTATGTTCAGCATTTATCGCACAAAGTAGTGCAGAGCAACTTTTGGTTTACAAGCAATCTACGGAGTCGAGCTTTGCTTACAAAGAGACAAGTAAGCGCTGGCTAAAAATTATCGGAAGAAACAGAGATCGACTCGTTTCAGAAATCAAAGAAAGTAAGGAGCTTATGGCCCTGCTTCAAAAATCTACCAAACAAGAACTCAGCCCTCAAGAAAAAGAACAAGTCAAAGCGCAAGTTTATGACATTCTGAAGTCTATGCCCTCTTTGGCGCTTTTTTTACTTCCAGGCGGAACACTTATTTTACCAATCGTCATGAAACTCGTGCCGGAACTCATCCCCTCTTCTTTTAAAATCAACGAAGTAGAGAAAAAACAACCTGAAAATGAATTGTAAAATCCATATCTATTTGCTCAATGATCTCTTTTCACAAGAATTGGCCGATGCCGAGTTTAACGGAAAAGAATCAGCAGACAACCTCAGATACGAGTGGGAAGATGAACTTGAAATCAATACTGAAGTCAAGGAAGTGAAAGAGTTGGCAGATACTAGCTACACATTAGCAGGTTATGACGAAAACGATGAAATGTTTGCCCATGAGATTCCAAATATGCATTTATTTGAAATTCACTCAGCTGATCACGCGCCTACCTTCGTTGGGGCCTCAAAAAGCATCGTCGATCATTGTGAATTGACACAAGAACAAAATACCTACAAAATTGCTATCTTTTTAAAAGATTACGAACCGATGGCCAATCCGGTCCCCGGGATTTTTATCGCCTCCAAATCTTTTCCTAAATCATTGATCCGATGATCCTGCTTAAAAACATCGAGCTGTTTTATGAAAAGCCTATTCTCAGAGGCATTAACCTGCAAGTCAAGCGCGGTGAAATTCTTGGTTTAGTAGGCAAAAGTGGTGCAGGAAAGTCATCTTTATTAAAAATTTGTGCGGGCTTAATTGATACCAGTGCCGGCGAAGTATTTATCGCGGGCAAAAAGCAAATGCCCGCCAGACACTTACTTGTTCCGGGATACCCGAGTATTGCGATCGTTAATCAAGATTTCAAGCTTGACCCCTTTCATACGGTGGCCGAAAACATCAAAGAAGCCATTTTACACTGGCCACTAGCCAAACGAGACCAAAGGGTTCAAAAGTTAATCCAGCTTTTTGGCCTCAAAGAAATTAGTCAAACCAAAGCTCACCTGATCTCTGGTGGCGAGCAGCAAAGAGTTGCTATTGCCAGAGCCATTGCAGATCAACCCGCTTATCTTTTGCTTGACGAGCCATTTGGCCACCTCGATGCCAATCTAAGACAAAGACTCAGTTCTTATTTAATGGACCTCAGAGATACAGAAGATACTGGGATAGTTTTGGTTTCCCACGAAGGCCAAGATGTTCTTGGGCTCTGTGATCATATTTGCATTTTGCAAAACGGAAAAATTTCTAAAAAATACCTGCCAGAAACCCTTTATTACCGCTACAGTGCACCAGAAAAAGCAAGGCTCTTTGGACCTTTAAACACCATAAAGTTAGCAGATGGCTTAACGCATTTCAGACCCGATGAATACCAACTGAGCTCAAAAGGAATTGCCCTTCACTTCGAACGCGCCGTTTTTGTTGGTGGCTTTTACCACAATTATTTTCGGACTACCAATCAGGAACGCATTTTGCTTTACGCCTTTGAGCCTTTACAACAACTGAGTCATATTGAAATCAAAAGAAAATAAATCAATTAGAAAAATTGAAGTGCTTGCATTTTGGCAGGCCCTCAAAGATTATGTCCAACAAGGGGCTTTTCATCATGGAGCCGCGCTGGCCTATTATACGCTGTTTGCTTTTATACCGATTCTATACTTAACCACCTCCATTTACGGTCGGATTATTGGGGCAAAAAACATGCGCTTCATTGTTACAGATTTATTGCACGACGGTTTAGGCCTCACCGATTCAGAATCGATTTTACAACTCGTCGACACCATGTCTTTGGAAAAACCAAGTTTTTTTCTGGAGTTAGTCAGTATTGGTGTTTTACTTTATACCTGTTCTGCCTTTATGCTCTCCTTGAAGCGCAGCCTCAATGAGTTTTTTAATGTCACCAAGAAAAATAGACAAGAATCGAATCTGTTTATGGAGCTTATTGGCTTTAGATTTGTGAGCGTCTTGATGCTGGCTGTCTTTGCCTTGGTTGTTATCTTGTTTTACTTTGCCCAAGTCTTTGTTTTTTCAGCTCTAAACAGTTGGATACACTGGCACAACGGTTTCATCGATTTTTCATTCAAATTGCTGCAAATTGGGCTCACCTTACTTTCCAATGTATTGATTTTCAGCTTGATTTTCAAATACATGCACGATGCAAAAGTCAGTTGGAAAGTAGCACTTAAGGGTGCCATTTTAACCGCTATTTTACTTTACTTCAGTCAGTGGATACTCAGCTATTATTTGCAGCATTTCTTTATGCTCGGGCAGTTGGGTATAGCGAATTCCATCTTTATGATGCTGGCTTGGGTGCACTATTCAGCGCAAATCATTTTCTTGGGGGCAAAATTTACGTATCAAGTAGGTAAAGCCACTGGTGACCGCATTTCATCTTGACATGCTGGCTTACAAGAACGCTGGTGGCCTGCGGAATTCTAGCTTCGCATCTCTGAAAATACTCGATGTATTTCGAATGGTCAAGAGAAAGCTCTTGTTGCCGCCAATGGGCACATAATAAAAAGACAGCGCCCAACAATGCATATTTCTATTTAAAGAAAAGTAAGCATTGGTCAATCTTTTCTCTTGGACATTGAAATTCAAATTTCCGGAAATATTCCAACGTTTCGTAAAACTGATGTCGCCACTCATGACCAGCGTTTGCACAAAATTCCAAGCGGCAGGATTTTCTAAGGAAATATCTTGATTGGCCTGTATGCTATACACATGTGAGAAATTGAGTTTCCACGGAATATCATAATAAATAGCCCTTTCAGGATGTAGCGCATAATAATTGAAATCTGCATTCCAGTCCTGCTCATTGAAAAGGGTACTGTGATCTTGGAGTTTTTTGCGATCCTTTTTTGGTGCTAAAACCATGGTGGTCGTTAGGTTGGTGGTCGTTAGACGGCCCAATTGCTGGCCTGTTTGCCATGCATAATCTTTAACGGTTTGCCCTGTTGTATTCCAACCGTAGGGGCTCCAATTGGCATTCGAAACAAAATTAATCCAGTTGGCTGGGCTAATTCTTAGGTTCAAAGACAAGTTGGATAATTTCATGGTGTCTTTAGTGAAATCGTAAAAACCAGTCACAGAAAACTGATCAATAAGGCGGATTTTTTTAAAACCAGTTACGGTGTCTTGTGCGGACTTAAATTTAATTTCAGCAGTATTATTAATACCGAAGGTAAGTAAGGATGCTTCGCGGGTTGAACCTACACTATAAATACTATTTTCGAAAGGAGAATAGGTAATTGGTGTTTGATTAGGCCCAGCATTTACCGTGACCAACGGATTCCAACCAGGTGTGTATCTGTAGCCAATATTTGGTGTTATGAGGTGTCGGAGACGCGGCTGGTTTTTGCCTAAAAATTTATAGTAAGCATAAAGAACGGTGGTCGCACTCAGGTTAAAATTCATCTCGTGTGCTACTGCGAGTTGCTCAAGGGTATCGACTTGGGTTTTATTCGTGAGGGGGTTGTAACTCTTTTGTATTTGCTGAAAATTAATTTTGGTGCCGTAGCTTAAATTCGGGTTGATTTTTACCGCATTTTTAAAAAGTCCGGCGCTCGTTTGAATGCTGATACCTTGACTAAAACCGTTCATAAAACGCTGCCCAATAGCAACATAATTAGCCTGTGAAAGCAAACTATCTTGAAACTGCGCCCTATTTTGCCCCTCAAAGTTGTAAGTTAGGCCAATACGCTGAATGGTTTTCTTCCAATTTTTATCTGCTGTTTCAAAGGCGTTCTTAAACGGAAATATGCGGGTAACATTGACGTTCATGACAGGGCTCAGCAAGGAAATCGTCTTGGCTTTTGAGTTTTGTCTTAGAGACATTTTTAAACCAGTATTGATGGGTTTTCCGGGGAAATTCCTGGCCAAATTGATGTCAGAATTGAAACTGTTGTTAAAATATTCTGGGTTGATCGGGTCCAAAGAATTTTTAGAGTTGTTATCTGAAATAAAATTGACATTAGACGAAAAATCCCAGAAAGGATTAGACTTTGGCGCTTTTCGATGCGACCAAACAACCGTGACTTTATTTTGCTTCAGATTGGTCGGAAATCCGCTATTAAATTGCTGAAAACCCAAAGATAAACGTCCGTTATAACCGTAACGTTTGGCATAATCGAGGTCATTGCGTAGGCCCCATGAACCGCGGCTATATAAATTGGCATACACTGAGGTTTGAAAACGCTCATTGATTGGGAAATACCACCCAAGATTTTGGAAGCCAAAGCCGTAGGCTGAAAGCGGAATAAATTCAGGAAACAAAAGCCCAGAGGTGCGTTCTTTTTGATTGGTTGGGATAAATGCAAAAGGCAAACCAAGTGGTGTCGGAATACCAGAGACATACAAATTCATAGGGCCGGTAACAATTCTTTCATTGGGCACCAAGACGCCTTTACTGAGTTGAAAATGATAATGTGGCTCAGGTAGATCACAAGTTGTGAGAATGCCCTGCCTGAGATGTAATTCTTCGTTAGACTGCCGCTTTGCGGTTCCCATCCGAAAATAAAACTCATCTTGTTTGATGGCCAAGGCCTTGATATATGCCTTTTCTGTTCGGTAATTGAGCTTCAAAGATTCACAATTGATCGTTTCTGATCCTTCTGTGAGTTCTGGGAATTCAACTTGATTGCTGTCTTTGTCAAGGCGATATCTGGCTTCAATTTGGCTTGAATCGAGGTCAATGAGAATGTAACCAGCCTTGATGGAAAAGCCCTCACTTGCTACTTCTGCAGCACCATACAGGTGAATTCGGCGATTTTTTACATCGTGAAAAATCTTTTCTGAGGCCTTGTAAGTGACAATTTGATTGAGGCTTTCCCCACTCACAAAGAGGGTATCTTGGGCCGTAACGAAACGCAAAGGACACATTATTAACAATGTGACGAAGAAAAGTTGTGCGAAACGAAGTCGTTGACTCAAGAGTGGCTACTTAGATTTGTAATATGCAAGAAAAACACACAAAGCTACCAATTTTCAATGGCTTGCAAAAGAACGTTCTCAGACTGTTTTTATTGGTTGGGCTACTCTCCTTTTTTCAAGTTGCGGTCAGCGCGCAATCAGGTAAAATAAAAACGGTTGTAATCGATGCTGGTCATGGTGGTCACGATCCAGGATGTCATGGGGCTAGCAACAACGAAAAAGAAGTTTGTTTATCCATGGCTTTGAAGCTCGGAAATTTAATCAAGGAGCGCTATCCGGATGTCAAAGTTATTTACACCCGAACCACAGATGTTTTTGTCGAACTTGCTGAACGAGCGAACATAGCGAACCGCAACAACGCAGACCTTTTTATTTGTATCCATGCCAATGCCGGAAGTACGACTGCCTATGGCTCAGAAACTTATGTACTTGGTTTACACCGAACAGACGCACAACAAAAAGTTGCCGAACGAGAAAATGCGAGTATTTCCCTCGAGGATGACAAAGGTGCCAAATACCGTTCCTATGACCTCACCCCAGATGGGATCATCGCTTTGCAATTTCAATTAGCGGTGTTTCATAGACAATCCATTTTGTTCGCAGAAATGATTCAAAAAGAATTCAAGCGCATTGGTCGTTATGATCGCGGAGTAAAGCAAGCTGGATTTTTAGTGCTTTATAAAACCACAATGCCGAGTGTTTTGATTGAAACTGCTTTTTTACCGAACCCTACCGAAGAACGATTAATTGGCAGTGCTGAAGGGCAACAAAAAATGGCTCAAGCCATGTTTCAGGCGTTTGTCAACTTTAAAAATGCAACTGAAGGAAAGTCTGCCGCGACTGGCACCATTGAGCAAAAGCCAGTTGAAAGCAAACCCACAGAAACCAAAGAGCCACTCGCAGGAAATACGGATAACAAGCCAAATATTTCAAATGAATCTGGTCTAGTTTTTAGAGTGCAAATTGAAACCTCAACACAAGTGCTTCCAAAAAATTCCAGCCGCTTTAAAGGTTTGGAAGTATTTGAATATCAAGATAATACACTTTACAAATACTGCACAGGTACCTTTCCTAACGACCTTCAAGGGGCAAAAAATTACAAAAACGAGTTGATTGAAAAAGGTTTCGAGCACGCTTTTGTTGTGGCTTTCCTCAATGGAGAGCGCATCAGTATTGAAAAAGCGATTAAATTAGCAGAAAAAAAGTAGCTTGAAATTTTCAAAAGAAATAAAGGCAGCGCTCATCGCTATACTTGCCATTGTCATCCTAATAGCGGGTGTCAATTTCCTCAAAGGAAATAGTTTCTTTGGTGGCGATGACGTCTACACTGCTTATTTTCCAAATTCTGGGCAATTAATGGTCTCTTCAAATGTCACGCTCAATGGCGTTGAAATTGGAAAAGTTTTAAGCATTGAATCAAATCCAAGCGGCGATTCCTTGCACCGTGTGAAGCTTTCATTTAATATACACAACCCAGATATTCGTTTGCCAAAAGGTACCGTTGTTGAAATCGGGGCACTCGATTTTTTCAGTAAGGCACTCATTGTTCACCTTCCATTAGCAGGCAATGGTCAATTTTACAAAGTGGGGTCCACCATACCAGGGCGCTTATCTGTAGATATGGTCTCGCAAGTAAAAGCCTACGCAGACCCAATTTCTCAAAAACTCCAAACCATGATGCTGTCTATTGATCACATGGTGGAGTCTTTGTCTTCTTTTTGGGATACTACGGCTACCTCTGAATTAGAGGGCAGCCTCAAACAAGTCAAATTAACCATTAAAAAATTGGGCCGTGTTGCCGATGAACTTCAAGGTTTTGTCGCAGCAGAAAGAGCTCAATTTGGTAAAATCATGGATAACGTTGAGGCCATCACCCTTAACCTCAAACGCAGCAATGACCAAATAACTAGCATCATCGGAAATACTAGAAAAATCACTGACGACCTCGTTACTGCTGATTTCAAAGGGACAATCCTAGATGCCCAAACCACCTTGAAAAAATTCAATATGGTCCTTGCCGAGGTCGAGAAAGGTCAAGGCACCCTAGGCAAACTCATCCACGACGAAAAACTTTACACAGAGCTTGTAAATACCAATAATGACCTTCAAAATTTAGTCACAGATCTTCAAGCGCACCCTGAGCGCTATGTTCATTTGTCGCTAATTGGAGGGAAATCTAAAGGCCTACAACTTTCAAAGAAAAACGAAGACAAGCTTCAAAAAATGCTCGACAGCTTGCCTGAATAATCGATCATCATGCAACAACTACTCTTTGGCGTTCTTACGCTCTTCAGCTTTGGTTTTTTTGCGTTCAACCTGCGTAAAATTGCTCAAAACATTCATTTAGGCCAGGCCCTAGACCGCTCAGATAACAAAGCCGAGCGCTGGCGCACCATGTTGCTAGTAGCTCTTGGGCAAAAGAAAATGTTCAGCCGCCCTATTCCAGCTTTGCTGCATTTAACGCTCTACGCTGCCTTTGTCATTACGCAAATTGAACTGATCGAGATTTTAGTCGACGGACTCAGCGGCTCTCATCGTTTTTTCCAAGATAGCTTAGGTGGTTTTTACACCTTCATGATCAGCTTCATAGAATTGCTTTCAGTTTTAGCTTTCATTGGCACATTAGCCTTTTTAGCGCGTCGAAACATGCTCAAGCTGCCACGCCTCAATATGAAAGAATTAGCGGGCTGGCCCACGCAAGATGCCAACCTCATCCTAATTATGGAAATTGTGCTCATTGCTTGTATCTTCACTATGAATGGCGCCGATGAAGCAGCGCTACAATTAAAAGGCTACGGTGGGAATGGATTTCTGATCAGTTCAATTGTTGGCCCGTTATTTTTTGGTTCTATCCATGATCCACACACATTACACCTGCTTGAACAAGTGGGTTGGTGGGGACACATCATCATGGTTTATACCTTCATGAACTACCTTCCTTATTCGAAGCACCTCCACATTTTCATGGCATTCCCAAATACTTATTATTCTAAACTCGAGCCCAAAGGACAGTTTACCAACATGCAAAGTGTGACCAACGAAGTCAAACTCATGCTTGACCCAAATGCTGATCCTTATGCGGCCTCTCCTTCAGATGCAGCTCCTGCGCGTTTTGGTGCCAAGGATGTTACCGACCTCACCTGGAAAAACCTCATGGATGCCTACAGTTGTACTGAGTGCGGACGCTGTACATCAGCTTGCCCTGCTAATACAACCGGCAAATTACTTTCGCCGCGAAAAATCATGATGGATACACGTGATCGCATGGTAGAACTCGGCGATTTCAAACGAAAAAATGGTCCAGACGCCGAAGATGGCAAAAGTTTACTTGGGTCATATATTACCGAAGAAGAACTTTGGGCTTGTACAAGCTGTAACGCTTGTGTACAAGAGTGCCCGGTCAATATTGACCCGCTCTCCATTATTATCGATCTACGTCGCTTCCTTGTTATGGAAGAGTCAAAAGTACCAACCGAATTAACCGGAATGCTCACCAATATTGAAAACAACGGTGCACCTTGGCAGTTTGCTGCCACAGAGCGCTTAAATTGGGCAAACGAAGATTAAGCAAATCATAAGCAGATGAGTCTACAAGTACGTACAATGGCCGACATGATGGCCACAGGAGAAACGCCAGAAATATTGTTTTGGGTAGGTTGTGCCGGTTCTTTCGATGACCGTGCCAAAAAAATCACCAAGGCGCTTGTCAAGATTTTAAACCATTGCAAAGTGAATTTCGCTGTGCTTGGCAGTGAAGAAAGCTGCACCGGAGATCCTGCTAAACGAGCTGGTAATGAATTTACTTTTCAGATGCAAGCACTCATGAATATTGAGTTACTCAATGGTTATGACATTAAAAAAATTGTTACCGCTTGCCCGCATTGTTTCAATACGCTTAAAAACGAATATCCTGACTTAGGCGGAACCTATGAGGTCATTCACCACACACAACTGATCCAAGACCTCATCAATACAGGTAAACTCACATTAGCAGACAATGGCACTTTTAAAGGCAAGAAAATCACTTTCCACGATCCTTGTTATTTAGGCCGAGCCAATGATGTTTACGAAGCGCCAAGAGCTTTAATAGAAAAACTAGACGCTGCCTTAGTAGAAATGAAACGCTGCAAAACCAATGGGCTTTGCTGTGGTGCAGGTGGCGCTCAGATGTTCAAAGAAGCTGAAAAAGGCAACAAAGAAATCAATATTGAACGTACCGAAGATGCCCTAGAAACAAAAGCTGGCATTATTGCAACAGGTTGTCCGTTTTGCAATACCATGATGACAGACGGCGTGAAGCATTTCGAAAAAGAAGAAGATATCAAAGTACTCGATATTGCAGAACTAATAGCCAATGCCGCAGACCTATAATTTACCCGCTCAGTTTGATGCAAATTGTCGTGTTTGGGTTTTTATCTCAAACAGAAAGCTAAATGCTACTGAAAGTGCTTGGGCCAATGAGCAACTACAACAATTTACAGCTACTTGGCAAACACATGGCCAAACCATGAACGCTACAGGTTTTGTATTCGAAGACTTGGCTTTGGTACTTGTAGCCAATGAAGAAGGCGTGAAGGCATCTGGTTGTTCCATGGATAAAATCAATCATCAGGTAAAGCGGATTTCAGAAGAAATTGGGATCAATTGCCTCGATCGTATGAACACCTTGGTTCTAGAACAAAATGAATGGATTTTAGCGCGTTACGACGCCAATGAGCAAAGACGCTGCATAACAGCCGCCACACAAGTTCTCGGCGCCATCATTGGTTAAGTGCTTTTTCGCTTCTCAACTTTTTCCAAGTCTCATACACCCATCTACCCCATACTATTGTCAAAATAGGAAAAACAAGTACAACAAGCTTGTTAAACTGCCAGGCTGCTTGAAACTCAAAATGCACAAGGTGTTGCACTGCACGCGTGATTCCGCAAGCAAAGCATTCTTGATCCAATAACAAAACAGACAGGCACAATGACTGCCCTTGATCAAAAAAAGAGGCGGGCAGACTCACCAATACAATTGGAATAGCCAATAGCCCGCCTAAACGAATTTTTAGAAATATTTTATGCGTAGCGACCAACGATAATCAAGGCATGAATGATACCAGGGAAGCCACATAAAAGGGTCCATAAAACATTGTAAATTACAATTTCAGTGTCCCAGTCCGTTGCTAAACCGACAGCTATAGGAGGAAAAATAAAACACAAAATAAACAAAACAATCATGGGAATGTAATCCTTAGAATTTTCCGATGTTTTGTTTAAAAGCTGCGTCAAACGCTGCGCCTTTTTGTGATCAACTTTAACCGCATGATGGGCTGCTTTTGAGCTGCTTTCTTTTACAAAATGTTGTTGAACTACAGCCGCCAACTGTTGTTTTTCAGTTGAGCTTTGGTTAACAACAAATTCTTGAGCGGTAGTGTTGAGCTTGTATCCTTGTAAAGGAAGCGTAGAGATTTGTGCATCAGTTGAACGTGATACCTTCCCTGAATGCTTTCCTTCATTCATTAATTTTTCCACTTGAGGGCTTGTAGCAGAAATTTCCTCATTAGCAACTTGTTCTGGTTGTTGATTTTTCACTTTTAATGAAGAATGCCATTGGATATTATAGCCATTTCGATAGACGCGTTTTTCTACTGTACAAGCGCCAAGTAGAAGCAGGGAAACGAGAGAGAGTAAGGTAAATTTTTTCATCGTTTAAAAATGTTTAGAGGTTGATACCCAAATATAGTTAATTACTGCTATCAAATTTTAACCAAAAAGAAAGATGTAAACCTTTCCTTCATTTAATACCCACCCATTCCACCTGCAACCTGTTCAATAGGATGCCAGGTCGTTTTAATTTCTTGAAAATCTGTGATGTATTGCATTCCTTGGGCACTTGCTTCAGAAAAAATTTGAGTCTGAATGATACAACGCTTCAGATTATCTATCGCTGACTCTTGTGCACTGACCATGAGTTCGGCAGGTATTTTTGCCAAGCAAAGGGCATTTACGTCCATGTGCCCGGCTAGCGTCGGTAGCATCTCGGCTACATCACCAGTCAAGATATTAACCACCCCTCCTGGTACATCAGAAGTGGCCAATACTTCACCTAAAGTGATGGCACAAAGTGGTTTTGTTGAGTTGGCGATGAGTATAGCTGTGTTTCCACCAACTATTATGGGCAAGAGTTGAGAAACAAGACCGCTCAAGGCAGTTTGTTGACAAGCAACGAGACCCACAACACCCATTGGTTCAGGTACTGAAAAATTAAAATGCGAAGAAGCAACCGGATTCACACTAGAGCTCAGGGCTTGGTATTTGTCTGCCCAACCCGCATAGTAAACGCAACGGTCTATAGCAATTTGCACTTCTTGCGTTGCCGCTTCAACAGAAGCCCCTAAACTGCAAATCTCCTCAATGAATTGTGCTTTTCTTCCTTCTAGTACTTCTGCAATACGATAGAGTATTTGGCCTTTGTTGAAAGCGGTTTTGGCGGCCCAAGAGCTTTGTGCTTTACGAGCAACCTGAACGGCATTTCTGACATCTTTTTTGGAAGCCAAACAAGCATTGGCAATTGCCTTACCATCAGGAGCAGTTACCAAATAAGTACGCCCGCTTTCTGTGCGCGGAAATTGTCCGCCGATATAGAGTTTATATGTTTTGAGAATTTCCATTAGTTGATGAATTTTAAATACGCACTCAGGCCGTGCAAACCGCCTTCTCGACCAAAGCCGCTCTCTTTGTAACCTCCAAAAGGCGAAGCGGGGTCAAATTTATTATAGGTATTGGCCCATACTACGCCCGCTTGTAATTGGCTACTAAGGCCAAAAATACGCGCGCCTTTGTCAGTCCAGACTCCGGCAGCGAGTCCGTATGGTGAGTTATTGGCTTTTTGCAACACCTCATCGATGGTTCTGAATGTTTGAATGGTGAGCACAGGGCCAAAAATTTCTTCTTGGGCAATGCGCGCACTTTGTGCAACATCGGTAAAAAGCGTTGGTGGACAATAATAGCCTTTGGCGGGCAAGTTACAACTTGGTTGATACAGTTCCGCTCCCTCTTCCACTCCAAGCGAAATATAGCGCTCAATGGTTTCCAATTGCTTTTTGGAATTGATGGCGCCGATATCTGTATTTTTATCTAATGGATTTCCAACATAGATGCTTTGCAAACGGAATTTTAATTTTTCAATGACGCGCTCGGCGATAGATTCTTGGACATAAAGCCTTGAACCAGCGCAACAAACATGACCCTGATTAAAGAAAATCGCATTGATCACGCCCTCTACGGCTTGATCTAAGGGGGCATCTTCCAAGATGATATTGGCCGATTTACCACCCAGTTCCAGCGTGATTTTTTTATCAGTTCCGATACAAGCCTTTTGAATTTGCTTGCCTACAGCCGTACTTCCCGTAAAGGCTATTTTATTGACATCCGGATGCGCGACCAATGCAGCACCTGAATCGCCGTAGCCTGTAACAATATTGACAACACCCGCTGGCAGACCTGCTTCTTGACAAATTTCTGCAAATTTAAGTGCCGTTAAAGAGGTGGTTTCTGCAGGCTTTAAAACCACTGTGTTTCCACAAGCTAATGCTGGGGCAATTTTCCAGGCCAGCATTAAAAGTGGAAAGTTCCAAGGAGTAATTTGCGCTGCTACTCCTAGTGCTGCTACTTCTCTACCGGAAAAAGCTTCTTGAAGTTTATCGGCCCAACCTGCGTAATAGAAAAAATGATTGCAAGCCAAAGGGACGTCGACATCCCTAGATTCCTTAATTGGCTTACCGCCGTCTAAGGTTTCAAGTACAGCTAATTCTCTGGACTTTTCTTGCATGAGCCTTGCGATGCGAAATAGATATTTTCCGCGTTCAGCACCACTGAGTTTTGACCACACATTTTCATAGGCAGAACGTGCTGCCTGAACCGCTAGGTCGATATCTTGAGCTTGTGCCCATGCAATTTTGGCCAAATGACTTTCATCTGCAGGATTCACCGAATCAAAATAAGTTTTTGAAAGTGGTGCTTGCCACTGCCCATTGATGAAAAGTTCATATTGCTCCTTAATTTGAACCACAGCAGTTGATTCTAAGGATGGCTCGAGATTCCAGTTGAATTGGCTCATAGTTAATCTATTGAAAAATAGGATGCTGACTGATATTTACCAGTCTTTTGTTTTTGATACTGCATGAGGAGGTCGTTGGCCAAACTACTGGCGCCAAAACGGTACCATTCGTTGCTCAACCAAGCCTCACCGAGTACTTCCTTCACTAGTAGCAAGTGTTGCAAGGCAATTTTGGCCGATGAAATGCCTCCAGCAGGTTTCATACCAATCATCTGACCCGTTTGGTCATAATGCTCTTTGATGGCACTCAGCATGGTCAAAACCACTGGAAAAGTAGCAGCTGGCTGAATTTTTCCTGTTGATGTTTTAATGAAATCGGCACCTGCAGCAATGGCCAAACTAGATACCCGTTTTACTTGGTCGAGTGAGTCTAGTTCGCCGGTTTCAAAGATGACCTTGAGTCTGGCTGCACCGCAAAGTTCTTTGATGGCCGCAATTTCGTCATATACAAAATTATAATCTCCGGCTAAGAAGCGGCCGCGTGAAATCACCATGTCAATTTCGTCGGCACCGTGTTCAACAGCATGTAGCGTATCTAGTTTTTTTACTACAAAAGGGGCTTGACCAGCCGGAAAGGCGGTCGAAACAGCTGCTACCTTGATATTAGTATTTGCCAATGCCGCTTTGGCAATGCCTACCATTGTCGGAAAAACACATACAGCAGCTACCGTTGGCAAACCTTCGGCTTGATCATGTAGGTGTTGAGCTTTAAAGCACATTTGACGCACTTTCCCGGGTGTGTCTTTTCCTTCAAGCGTGGTGAGGTCAATCATGGAGAGCGCCATGCGCAACCCTTGAATTTTAGCTTGGCCTTTGAGGCTTCGTGATTGAATTTTTGCAATGCGTTCGAGGCTGCCGACTTGGTCGACAGGAGCAACGCTGTTCAAAAGCACAGAAAGATCAGTAAGAGATGTGTTGGGCTGCATTGACCCAAAGTTAAGAAAACTTGGCTTTGAGTGACTTACTCTTCGTCGGTGTCGTCGTCGGAGTCGTCAGCGTTATCGTAGTCATCGTCGGTATCGTCGTCGGAGTCGTCGTCGAGTTCGTCGTCTTTGATGTCATCAACTTTATCAAAGTCATCTTCAAAGTCGTCGTCGTCATCATTGACAACAGGTTTAGCCTTAGGCATGACCTTATTGATTTTTACCAAGTAAATGACCTCATCTGTTTCCCAGACTAATGCATCTAGGACTTCACCAGTTGGGGTCTTGATGGTAGTTAAATGGTTGATGTATCCGTCAGGGAAGTCCTTGAGGATTTGTTTTTTCTGCTCAATAGTGAGTTTGTCGTAGCTGATGATTGCTCTTCTTTTTGACATAGGAAAGACAAGTATTTAAGGGCAAAATTATATTTTTTGTGTTTCTAGCAAACACCTAATTCAAATTTCTTAAAAATTTTATTTTTGATTTCCGTAATAATACGGATTAAGTCCTTAAAAGCCAGGTAAGGACAGCGTTTTTTAAATACCTTTGTCAAAACACTTCTACGAGCATGTCCAAAACCAAAAGCGCTTTTTTTTGTCAAAACTGTGGTTATGAAGCCCCAAAATGGCTCGGTAAATGCCCAGGATGTAAAGAATGGAACACTTTTGTTGAAGAACGCACTGAGAAAACGCCAAAACACGTTGTTAGTTTCTCAAAATCTAGCCAAGCACAACAAGCGGTTTTAATCCAAGAAGTGCAAAAAAGTGAAGAAAGCCGCATTCCACTCCAAGATTTTGAACTGAATCGTGTGCTTGGGGGTGGTATTGTTCCGGGATCAATTAATTTGCTTGGCGGTGACCCCGGTATCGGAAAGTCTACGCTGCTTTTACAACTAGCGATCAAAGAGCAACTCAAGGTCCTTTATGTATCTGGCGAAGAATCCGAACAACAAATCAGAATGCGTGCTGAACGACTTGGTCTTGACAATCAGCAGTGCTTTTTATTAACCGAAACAAACCTACAACAGGTTTTGGTTCAGGCCGAAGCCATTCAGCCCCAACTCCTCATCATCGACTCCATTCAAACACTTTACACCGATAGCGTAGAGAGTTCACCAGGTTCGGTTGTTCAGGTGCGCGAATGCACAGCGAACCTACTGCGCTTTGCCAAACAAACAGATATCCCTATTTTCCTAATTGGCCACATCACTAAAGATGGCACCATTGCTGGGCCAAAAGTACTCGAGCACATGGTTGATTCCGTGTTGCAGTTCGAAGGAGATCGTCATCATATTTACCGCTTGTTGCGCAGCATTAAAAACCGCTTTGGCTCTACCAATGAGCTTGGTATTTACAGCATGCAAGGCGATGGCCTACATCCAGTGGCAAATCCTTCAGAAGTTTTAGTTTCAATAGGTTCAGATGCCCTGAGTGGTGTTGCAGTAGCCTCCATGGTAGACGGCATACGGCCTTTACTCATTGAAGTACAGGCGCTTGTCTCCTCAGCGGCCTACGGCACTCCTCAGCGCTCGTCTACAGGTTTTGATGTCAAAAGGCTCAATATGCTCCTCGCTGTCCTAGAGAAACGCTGTGGCTTCCGTTTAGCTGCCAAAGATGTTTTTCTCAATATTGCAGGTGGCATTAAAGTAGACGATCCTGCCATAGACCTCGCTGTAGCAATGGCTATTTTATCTTCCAACGCTGACCTCGCCATCGACAAAACCATTTCATTTGCTGCCGAAATTGGTCTTAGCGGAGAACTCCGACCTGTCAATCGTTTAGAACAACGTTTATCTGAACTCGAAAAACTCGGCTACAAAAAAATCATTGTCTCCAAGTATTCCAAAGGGATCAAAGGGCACAAATATCAAATTGAAATCATTCCATGTACGAAAATTGAAGAGGTCGTACGTGCTGTTTTTGCTTAATTATGTCCAGACTCATCCTCGTCCCTACCCCTATCGGTAATCTCGAAGACATCACACTCCGAGCACTTCGAATTTTAAAAGAAGCACCGCTTATTTTTGCCGAAGATACCCGAGTGACCAACAAACTGTTGCAGCACTTTGAAATCAAAAAGAAAGTGTTGGCCTTCCATGCGCACAACGAGCACCGTTTCTTAGAAAAAACGATAGAACTCATTCAGCAAAATGAAAATGCAGTGCTTGTTTCTGATGCAGGCACCCCAGGGATCTCTGACCCCGGTTTTTTACTAGTTAGGGCTTGCGTTCAAGCTGGTATTGAAGTGGAGTGTTTACCTGGCCCTACTGCCTTTGTCCCGGCTTTGGTTGCTTCTGGTTTCCCTTGTGACAAATTTGTTTTTGAAGGTTTTCTACCACACAAAAAGGGGCGTCAAACTAAAATTCAGGCCTTGGCTAACGAGAATCGCACTATTGTGCTTTATGAATCCCCGCACAGAATTGCCAAAACACTTACTCAAATGTGCGAATGGCTAGACCCGCAGCGCGAAGCTTGTGTAGTTCGTGAAATCAGTAAGAAATTTGAAACCTATCACCGTGGTACGCTAGAAAGTTTGAAGCAATATTTTGAACAACACGATGCCAAAGGTGAAATCGTACTGCTTCTCAAAGGGAGCGCCGAATAATTGCGCCTTTTTAGCTATTTTTGAGGGTGCAATTTCAGCAAATTATTGGTCAAGATGCTTTAAAGCAAGATTTTATCCGTGAGATTCAATCTGGAAAAATTGCCCATGCCCAACTTTTTCATGGCCCAGCCGGAAACGGAGGTCTGCCCTTGGCTTTGGCCTTTGCTCAATATTTGTTTTGTCAAAACCCAAGCCCTACAGACAGTTGTGGCACTTGTCCGTCGTGTCAAAAAGTTAGCCAACAGCAACACCCCGATTTGCATTTTGTTTTTCCCGTCGTCCTGACACTCGGAAGGGTTTCTGATGTTTTTATAGAAGATTGGCGCAAACAATTGCACGCTAAACCTTATTTTGATTTATTCGAATGGACCGAACGCATCGATAACAAAATGCGCAAACCCATCATCGCAACAGACGAGAGCAAAGAAATCATTCGTAAGCTCAATCTGAAGTCTTATGAAGGAGGTTATAAGGTCATGATCATTTGGCAACCCGAAGAGATGAACGCAGATTGTGCCAATAAACTGCTCAAAATCTTAGAAGAACCACCTGCCAAAACCATTTTCCTGCTCGTGAGCGAAGATGCCAGCAAATTAATGGTAACCATTCAATCACGAACGCAATTAGTTCGAATTCCAAAAATCTCAGATGAAGCATTAAGTGCTTTTTTGCAGCAAAAACAGCAGCTTTCTGCCACACAGGCCGATTCAGTAGCTGCCTTTGCAGAAGGTTCATTGTTGGCTGCCTATCAGTTCTTGGAAGCCAATGAAAATCAAGATCAACAGCGCGAACAGTTCATTCAATTGATGCGCGTTTGTTACAAAAAAGATGTGCTAGCCATGATGGATTGGGCTGAAGCCCTCGGTAATATAGGCAAGGAAAGACAAAAATTGTTTTTGCAATATGCTTTACATATGTTGCGTCAGAGTCTATTGACCAACTATATGGGAGATATGCTGACAAAAGTTTCCAAGGAAGAAGCTGCCTTTCTAGACAAGTTTGCACCCTTCATTAGTGGCAACAATATCCGTGAATTCATGGATACATTTGACGACGCCTATTACCATTTAGATCGAAATGCCAACGCAAGAATTTTATTTACGCAATTGTGTTTTCAAACCATGCGTTACATTCATCAGGCATAACTTTCACGTATAATTTATTATCTTTACCTCAAAAATTTTCTAATGGGTTGTGCGTCTTGTAGTAGTGGTGGAGGAACACCGAATGGTTGTAAGAACAATGGTACTTGCAGCTCTGGCGGATGCAACAAACTCGAGGTTTTTGACTGGTTATCCAACATCAGTATGCCAGAAGGGCAAAGCGCTTATGAATTGGTAGAAGTTCGCTTCAAAAATTCAAGAAAAGCCTTTTACCGTAATTCTAACAACTTAAGTCTACAAGTGGGCGACGTTGTTGCTGTTGATACGGCACCAGGTTATGACATTGGGGTGGTTTCCGCGCTCGGTGAATTAGCCCGCATTCAAGTACAAAAGAAAGCACCTAACTTGAAAGTTGCTGAATGCAAAAAAATCTTTCAAATTGCCAATCAAGAACAAATAGATAAATGGATTCAAGGTCGTGGCCTAGAGCGCGATCTCTTGACCCAATCCAGAACACTAGCCTTGAACCTCAAACTCGACATGAAAATTTCAGATGTCGAATACCAAGGAGACCTTTCCAAAGCTACCTTTTACTACACTGCAGAAAGCCGCATTGACTTTCGTCAGCTCATCAAAGACATGGCAGACCGCTTCAAAGTACGCATCGAAATGAGACAAATTGGCTCGCGTCAAGAAGCCTCGCGTCTTGGTGGTATTGGCTCTTGTGGTCGCGAGTTGTGCTGTAGTACTTGGCTCACCGATTTCAGATCTGTATCAACCTCTGCGGCCCGCTACCAGCAATTATCTTTGAATCCGCAAAAATTAGCTGGTCAATGTGGTAAACTGAAGTGCTGTCTAAATTACGAACTCGACATGTACTTAGATTCTATCAAGTCGATGCCCAAGATTGATGGCAAACTGCATACCGAAAAGGGCGATGCCATTCACATGAAAACCGATGTTTTCAAACGCATAATTTGGTACGCCTACAAAGGAGAAACAGGAATGGTAGCCCTGAGCCCAGAGCGCGTAGCTGAAATCAAAAAACTCAATAAGGAAGGTGTCAAACCTAAAGACCTCGCCGAATACGCACAAGTTAAAGAAAAAGTAGAAGAAATTGGTTACCAAAATGTGGTAGGCCAAGATAGTCTTACGCGTTTTGAAAAATCATTCTCAAACAACAAGAAAAGAAGACCAAACCGCAAACCACGCAAACCGAATCCTGGAGGGCCTAAAAATGAAAAAGCTCAGTAGCCTACTTCTATTGACGCTCTTCTTGGTTTCTTGTACCCAAGAAGCGGTCTACAACAAGTCATTTAAGTTCCAAGATGAACGCTGGAATCAAGACGTAAAGCCGAGCTTTGAGGTTGATATCCAAGATACCTCTATAGCCTATGACTTCGTGTTTACACTCAGAAGCACCACAGACTACGCCTACAACAATCTTTGGGTTTTTCTTTCAAGTACCGCACCAACTGGCAAGTCGTCTCGTGAACCCTACGAAATAAAAATGGCCTACCCTGATGGCAACTGGATTGGAAAAAAATCAGGTACAATCGTTGAACACGAACTCATTTTCCCCAAAAGAAAATTACCATTTAAAGGTAAATATCGCTTCACACTTGAGCAGGCTATCACACAAAAAATAGTCGATGAAGTACTTGACCTCAGCCTAGAGGTAAGAAAAAGCGAAGAACAATAAGAACATGCCGCGTTTCCGCACCCTTAGTCAGGACGAATTACAGGTACTTGAGCCAGAGTTCAAGCAATTTTTAATCGTCCACCAGCTTTATGACAAAGAATGGCGCGAACTTGCTGCACAACAACCCCATAAAGCCCAAGAGTTCATAGCGCTTTTTTCAGATATTGTTTTAGAAAAAGCCTATCAAAAAGCACAAAGCTTGGTGCAAATTGGTCACGACTTCATTGCCCTCTTCTTACTACAAGAAGCCAAATGGCAGTTTATGCATTTTCAATTCCAACAAGAACTTGAACCAGATGCTCATCATCTCACTCAATTTTTACCCTATTTGAAACAGCATATTTCGGAAACAAAAATTCAACGAGGTACAAAATTAGCTCCTGAAAATAAGGTGGCTGCTGTACATCAACTAGTTAGCAACGGCGCACAATTGCTGAACACCGAGCTCACCGATCAAATCAGTGTTTTTTTTCAAGATGAAGCCTGATCAGCATCTTTTTTTAACGGCTAAAGCATCTTTTTTTGGTCAATTCCGTTTATACCTCTAAATTTGAGATATTATCACCTAAATAAACTTACATGAAACTAGTGCGTTTTGCCTTTTTAGCTTCACTTTTATTGTTCATTGGTTCAGCTTGTATTGAGCATGAAGTCATCCCGCCGCCAAGCAACAAAGTGGACCTCAATGCCAGTTTTGCTGCCACAATTAACGGTACACAAATTGAACTCACACAAAATGTAAATAAGTATTTAGGCTTCGCACTTGATACACAAGTCATCAACACAGCTCCAATTCTTTCCCGACAAATTTTCATGTCAGGGATGGCCTCAATTACGAATCCACAAAGCATCACGCTTACCTTTGGTGGCCTCGAATGGGATGCAACCGGAAACTCAGCTCCGACACTTCCAATGTTCAACGATTTTCACATGACCAACTCAGATACCCCTATCCCGTTCAAGGATATGGCATCTTTGGTGGCCAACAGTGCAGACGGTGTTCAAGTAACTTATACAGACAACACTGGTAAAATCTGGATCTCTAGAGAAAGTCAACCAATGGGTCAAATCGCTAATTTCACCATCCTCGATCAAGCTTCTGATGCTACCGGAGATTACTCTTTATTCGAGGTTACATTTAGCTGTACAGTATGGTACGTTGATTCTCAGACTGGTGCCGAAGAATCGTTACAAATATCCAACGCTAAGTTTAGAGGTTGGTTCAAACGCTAACCAATGTTGAACTAATACGCCTACATGAGTGAAGCACTCAAAATAGCAATCATAGGCGACTACAACTTCACCTACAACTCGCACCACGCGACAAATCTTTCCTTGGACCACGCTGCCGAGTTTCTTGAAATAGAACTCAATTATTACTGGATTAAAGTAAACGAAGCGCTCCAGCAAAAAAAGCCCTTCTTTGAGCAATATGACGGTATCTGGGTAGCTCCTGGCCCCTACTTAAATCCATTTTTTCTTTCCGGGATTTTCAAGCAGTTACTTGAATTATCGATACCAGTCTTTTTGACAGGTGAATGCTTCAAGCTCTTTATCGACCAACTGATATCTGCCAATAACCTGAACCCCTTCGGAGAGAAACTGATCTCTGAAAATTTAATTGCAGGATCTCATTTTGAAAGAATTGAAGTCTTTCCAAGAACCAGTGCTGTTGAGAAACTTTATGAAAATTGCAGTGCAATCGAACTCAGTGCAACGCGCTTTAGCATGTATCCGCAGCTGTTAGAGCAACTTGTCGGGCAATTTATAGATGTAGAAGCCGTTAATCAGTTTGAAGATCCAGAAATTATTTCTTTGCGCAAGCATCCATTCTTTTTAGCGACCAGCTTTTGCCCCCAAATTTCATCAACGCGTGATTTACCTCATCCGTTGGTGTACACCTTTATCAAAATGGCTGCCGGAGACCAACGCCTACAAATCCAGGAATAAATCAAGTTGGGCGTAATAGAGTACTGCTCTAACTGGTAAATCAAAAATTTCGTTGAGTAGTTTGGCATAAGCCCCGATTTGCTCGAGGTCTTTGTCTTGGCGCTTCCCTGTTTTAAAATCTATCACGACAACCTCGTTTGTTTTTAACCAAACTTTATCAGGTTGCTTGAGCTCATTGAAATCAGCAATGATGCGTTGTTCATTGAACTGCTCTTGAACACCATCAAACAGCTTGTTTTGCTCAATATGAGACCAAAATCGAAGTGCGCCTTGCTGAATTTCTGCTTGTTGATCAGCTCCGACACTTCCTTCGTCAATGGCCATTTGAATGGCTGTGTGTAATGATTGAGGATCTGGGCATAAGGCCATGACTCGATGAAAAGCCAAACCATAAAGCTGATCTTTAGCAGTACTTTCAAGACCCTGTTGTCTGAATGCCAGAGAAGGATACCAAAGTTGATCAGTCATTGAGGCTGGATGATAAAATAAAGTATCGGCTTCGGCATGAACGGGTTTACTTGGTGAAGGTGTTCCGATATTCAATATTTGAGGTTCTGACCATGTCAATGGCAAAGCTTCTAAGGCTTGATGTATTTGCGCACCAAAACCAGATTTTGCATGGTGGTTAAAAATATACAACCTGAGTTCAGGTCTTGTCAAGGCTACATAGAGCAAATTGAGTTTGTCGAGAAAAATCGCAGCGAGCTCCTTTTCTTTAAAAGCTTTGTATTCAGGGATGCTTCCGCTTGGATACGAGTAAGTGAGGTCTGGACCAACAGGAATCAAGAATTTAGCCTGATTAAAAATATCGATATTGAAATCAAGACTAGGAATGAGCACCACTGGAAACTCAAGCCCTTTTGCCTTGTGAATCGTCATGATACGAATGGCTTCTGTTGATTCAGGCATTTGCAGCGCCAACTTATCTTTGTTTTGCTCCATGTATTCTATGAATGGGAGGAGTTCGGCGTTTCGATTGAGTTGATACTGAAAAGCTATATCAAAAAAGTGATGCAAGTAAGGATCTTGGCTGTCATCAAGACCGAGTAACTGAGCTACCTTTTGCAGTAAGTCATAAAGATGCTCAAAAGGCATAAACAAAGCCTCATCAGAACCGAAATGATCTGTGTAAAATTTGTTTTCATCAAATACACGATATGACTTTCCGTCCTTTTCCTTGTTTACAAAGTAAGACATGTAATGTGCGACATTAAAATCTCCTTTGAACTGCAAGTAAGCTTCTGCAAAGCGCTTCGATAGTGTAGGATTAGATGGCCTTGCGCGTTTTTTGAGGTAAAGTAAAAATAACTGAACGGTCGGATGCTGATAAATCAGGAGGGAATCTTGAGAAACGACTTGATGACCAGCCTCATTAAGGGCAATGGCTAATCTATTTCCTTGCTTGTTGGTTTCAGTCAAAATACAGATATCACAAGGCCTAAACTGATCTTGTAGCACTTCTTTAACAGTGCTGAGTATTTTTTCATGCAAAAGTTCGTCTGGCAATTCATTGACAAGCGATTCAATGCGAATGTAGCCCTGTAAATCTGCTTTGGGTGTCTGAACTATATCTTGATAAAAGAGGGCCTGATGACCATTCAAGCGCTTGGCGAGCTCAGCAAATAGAACATTGTTGAACTGGACTATTTCTTGAGCTGAACGATAATTTTCATCGAGGCTTTTTTTCTGACCACTGATTTGAAAGAGTTGACTCATTTGAGCCATGTTTGGATCGTTTTCCGGATTGTAGAGCCCAGGGAGCGCCACAAACTGCTCAGCTAAACCATTGTTAAAGCGGTAAATACTTTGTTTGGCATCGCCAACTATGAGGTTTGCTCTTTCGTAAGAAATAGCCTCTAAAACCAACGGAATGAGATTGATCCATTGCAAGCGCGAGGTATCTTGGAACTCATCGAGTAAAAAATGCTCATAGCGAATCCCGAGTCTTTCATAAATGTATGGCGCCTGCTCGCCTCTTACCAACTGGCTGATCAGTTGATTGAATTCTGAGATTCGGATTTGTTGCTGCGCTGACATCAGGGCCTTGGTTTGCTGCGCTACATACTGCAAAAGGGCCAAGTTGTAAAAGTTTCTGCGGCGTACTTCGAGTACAGAATAAGCAGCAAACGCCTGCTCAAACGCAGGCGACAAGCTCAGGAGGGCCTCGTTGATGTCATTGGGAAGCTCCCATTTATTTTCTTCGAGGATAGTAAGCGTGGTTGCGTTATAAAACGGCCCGCTGAGCTTGCCAAGGCCCCAGTTTGGATCTGTACCAATGGCCTCTAGGCGTTTTTGATCGCGGGCATTTTTCAAGCCAGCAATAAATGGCGCCACTGCCGTATAAACAACTTTACATTGCTCAAGAAATGCTTTTTGAACCTGCGTTGCTTCGTCTTTAATGAGTTGGTAATTTTCTTTTGAATAGGTCGTCTGCAAGAGCTGTTCGACTTCTTTGACATTGCGTTCTTTACTGAGTATTTCGGCAAATTGCAACAATGTTTTTTTGAAATCCCAAGATTCGCCTTCGCTCACCTTTGTTCGGGCATATGAAAGCATCCAGTCGCTGAGCTCTTTAGCATCTGGTTGTCCAAGCTGAGCAATCATGAGGTCAACCACTTCTTCCATAATGAGCTTTTCATTCATCACAACCTCAAAATCAGCAGCAATATCAAGGTCGCGACTAAACGAACGAATGAGCCTCAAATTAAATTTGTCAATAGTTGAAATATTGAAATCTTCGTAGTGGTGTAAAATTCCTTGAAGGGCTCCGAGTGCTCTTTCTTGAAGTTGTGCCTCGGTGAGGCTTGTCTCTTCTAAAAGGCCCTTTGCCAATGCTTTAGCTTTGCGGTCAGCTTTGTGTGGATACGCCAAGCCACTTAAGGTTTGAAGAATTCTTTCTTTCATTTCATTGGCGGCCTTATTGGTAAAGGTCATGGCCACAATGCTGCGAAATTTGGAGCGATATGAAGGGTCGTCAAGTAGGATTTTGAGGTACTCGAGAACCAACCGATGCGTCTTTCCGCTTCCGGCAGAAGCAGCATAGACTTGAAGGGCTTTTTTAGCGGTATTTGGCATCTTGTTTTTTTCGCAGAAGAATTCCTAAAATTAAGAACAATTTGAGCGTTTTGACGTATTTTTGTTAGATGAGAGCTATATTTTTGAGTACACTCGCTTTGTTGTTTTTGTGCGCTTGCGGTGACGACACCCCAACGCCTCAAAAAAGCTATTTGCAACTGGACATGCAGCCTGTTTTTGGTGCGCAGCCATTTTACATGGATTCCTTGTACACCACCCCTGAAGGCTACCTCATCAAATTCACCGAACTCAAGTGTTATTTTACGCTCTTTGCCAACGGAGATTCAAGCTTGCATCAAGCCGCACTTCTAGACTACCGTGAAACAGGCTCTTTACTCTTCAAAAAGGAGGGTGCTACACAATCCTTTAGCAATTTAAGTACTGTTCTTGGAGTCGATACGTCTCTAAATCACCTTGATCCAAGCGCATTCCCAAATGAAAGTCCGCTGAATATAAGCAATGCAGGCCCCATGCATTGGGGTTGGAGTTCAGGGTATATTTTCATGAATTTAGAAGGAAAGGTCGATACCATCCCCGACGGCGTTGTCAATACCGACCTCTCTTTTAGTTTCCATATCGGCACAGATCCTTACTTGCAGTATCTTCAATTTAACAATGTCAATTGGCAAGATATTGGCAACAACACAAAGCAATTTAAATTAAAACTCGACCTTCTTGCATTTTTAGGTTCAGGAAGCACAGCCATTCACCTCAACAACGAATACCTCACGCACACAGCTGCCGGGCAAGAAGCGCTTACGCAAAAAGTCATCACTAACTTTAAAAACGCAATTAGCCCCTTCTAATGACGCGCATTGTACTCATTATCATTGGCTTAGTTTTTCTAAGTGCGTGCAAAAAAGATCAAACGACCTTTCAACCAAGCCCTTATTTTCTCGAAATCCCAGATCATTTCCCCGATATGATCATCCCCTCAGACAACCCCATGACAATAGAAGGTGTTGAACTTGGGCGTTGGTTGTTCTATGAAAAAAGACTCAGCGGCAACGATTCCATGAGCTGTGCCTCTTGCCATTTAGCGCAACATGGTTTTTCGGACCCCAACAAATACTCTACCGGCATTGACGGCATTGCTGGCACACGCAACTCTATGGCCTTGATCAATTTAGGCTGGGACAACTTCTTTTTTTGGGATGGGCGTGCGAGCACTCTTGAAAAACAAATTCTCGAGCCCGTCACTAACCCCATTGAATTACACCAAAGTTGGCCAGATGCTATTTACAAGCTCAACTTAGACATCGCTTACAGAAATCGTTTTTTCAAGGCCTTCGGTGAGCCAGGTATAGATTCTTTGAAGGCTGCAAAGGCAATCGCACAATTTATCAGAACCATGATTTCAGCTTCGTCCAAGTTTGATGTCATGTATAAATACGAAAACGGAATGCCACTTAACAACCAAGAACAAGCCTTGTTACAGCAAGTTGATGTCGAGGAATGGGCTGGTTACGACCTCTTTAAAAGTTTGAATGGTGCCGATTGTTTCCATTGCCATAATGGGCCGCTCATGCGTGTCAAAAAATACAGTAACAACGGCCTTGATGCCAATTTTACAGACCTCGGACGCGGTGCAGTTACCCAAAACCCCGAAGACTACGGTAAGTTTAAAGTGCCAACTTTGCGAAATATCGCCCTCACCGCGCCCTACATGCATGACGGCCGTTTTCAAACGCTTGACGAAGTAATCGAACACTATTCTAGTGGAGTTCATATTTCACCAACAATTGATCCGCTCATTGAATTTGCAAATCAAGGTGGCGTACAACTGAGTACTGAAGAAAAGTACTTACTCAAAAAATTCTTACTTACCCTTACCGACAATTCCTTTGTGAGCAATCCAAAATTCAAAGATCCAAACTAAACATGAGCTCAAATAGATTAACCACCGAAGACAAAGCGTTAAAGATCAATTTAACGCCAGACATCTATGGCTGTTTTGCTGAAATTGGTGCAGGCCAAGAGGTTGCAGCCAATTTTTTCAAAGCAGGTGGTAGCTCCGGCACCATTGCCTATACGCAATCTGCCTATGACATGAAAGTTTCAGATTCAATGTACGGCGAAACGGTGCGTTACGTATGTGAAGAAAGATTGGTCACGATGTTGCAAACCGAGTTTAAGAAGCTCCAAGATATTTTGCCCGTCAAAAATCGAGATGCCCGCTTTTTTGCATTTTGCAACACCGTTGAATCTTTGAATTACCATAAAACCAACCAAGGACAAGGCTGGGTTGGCTTGCGCTTTCAGTTAGGCTTGAATAAAAAACCCAATGATGTCATCTTGCATATCAAAATGCACGACAACAGCCACAAAGCACAACAAGAAGCGCTTGGTATCTTGGGGGTCAACCTGATTTACGCCTGTTATTTTCAGTCCGGAGACATCGATAGCTTCATCGATAGCATTGTGCACCGTTTGCCACCAGACCGCATGGAAATTGACATGCTTCGCATTTCTGGCCCAGATTTCGAAGACATGGATAACCGCATCATCGCGCTCAATTTAGTGCGCCGTGGGATTACAAACGCTACCATGTTTGACCTCGCCAAAAATGTACTGCAGCCATCAACAGCGCTTTACAAAAAAAATATCCTCCTGATGCGTGGTCGATTCAGACCTGTAACAAAAGTACATATCGACATGATAGAGCGCGCACGCGCTGCTTTTGCTAAAGAAAAACGCGTGAAACCTGAAAACCTTGAGGTCGTTTTTGAACTCACCCTCAAAGACCTCACCGCGGACGGAAAAATCTCAGACAAAGACTTCCTTGACCGCGCTGAATTGCTTGGTTCTTTGGGATACACAGTTATGGTTTCCAATTATCTTAAGCATTACAAAATGCTAGAGTACTTATCGTCTATTGCCCGCGGAAACTTAGTGGGTGTCATTATGGGTATTTACAACCTCCATATCATCTTTGACGAAAAATACTACGATAATTTACCAGGCGGTTTACTTGAAGCTTTTGGTCGTGGTTTTGGTCATAATGTGAAGTTGTACATCTACCCTGCTCTTAATGTTGAAGATGGCAGCCTGTATCACCTTGGCAACATCAAACTTCCTGAAAACATGATTGGCCTGCTCAACTATATGCAAGCCAACGATAAAATCACCGCCTTACAAGAATACGACCCTTCTTTGCTACATATTCTGTCGGACGACGTCCTGAGTAAAATCAAGGCAAACGCCAACAGCTGGGAAGAAGATGTTCCTTATGAGGTGGTCAAAGCCATTAAGTTTTTTGAATTATTCGGATACCAACAAAAGGCTGAATTGAACTAATGCCTCACATTAAAAATGCGCTGATTCGTTACCGCATCATCGACAGGATGCTGCGCAATAAGTACAAGAGTTACCCATCTAAAGAGGAACTCAGAACTGCCTGCGAAGAAGCCTTATTTGGTTCTGAGGACGGTGCACATATTTGCGCTTCTACCATTGAAAAAGACCTCTTCAATATGAAGATGGAGCACGACGCACCAATCCGTTACAGCAAAAAAAATGGGGGTTACTTTTATGAAAATCCTGATTTTAGCATCAATGACGTCCCGCTTTCAGAAGACGAACTCGCATCTATTCGCTTTGCCGTTTCTACTTTACAGCAATTTAGAGAGGTCCCGTTCTTTCAGCAATTTGGATCCGCCATCGATAAAATTGTAGATCGCGTAGCCGTTGGCGATACCGACGAAAGTCAAGAAATTTCCAAGTATATTCAATTTGAAGCAGCATTCTCAACAGGTGGCAATGACTTCTTACCAGTCTTACTAGAAGCCATACGCTCTAAAAAAAGAGTTTGGTTTTTATATACATCGTTTCAACAACAGGTATCTAAACCAAGAAATGTCAGCCCTTTGTTTTTGAAAGAATACAGAAACCGTTGGTACCTCATTTGTTATGACCGACAAAAACAAGACATTCTGACTTTTGCTCTCGACCGCATGAGCGAATTGCAACTACTAGAAGAACCCTCAGAAATTCCTTCAGACTTCAACGCAGCACTTTATTTTCAAAATGCCGTAGGTATTACAGCCTACAAAGGCAAACCTGAAAGAATCATTTTAAAGGCTGACCCAGTAGCTGCACGATACATCGCTTCGCAAGCATTTCACAGCTCTCAAAAGCTCTTAAAAGTGGATGGCGATGCCCACTATTTTGAACTCAGTATTTTATTATCAGAAGAATTTATCAGAAACCTTTTGGGCTACGCCGGCGAAGTAGAGGTTATTGAACCCCTCGCATTAAGAAACATAATGAAAGAACGCGCCACTGCGCTCTTGAATCGTTATCAAAAATAATTGACATGAAATCCTTGAATCAAATCGTAGAAAACGGTGTGTGTACCCTTACCTTAAACAGACCCCAAGTTTTCAATTCCTTCAATCAAGAAATGGCATTTGAATTACAGGCAGCACTTGATTTTTGTGCACAAGAAGAACAAATTAGGGCAGTAGTCATTACTGGCGAAGGCAAAGCATTTTGCGCCGGGCAAGACCTCGCCGAAGCCACCGACCCGAATGGGCCCGCTTTACAAGATATCGTGGCTAAGCACTACAACCCGATTATTTTAAAAATCAGAGCGCTTGAAAAACCAGTAATCGCTGCAGTTAATGGCGTTGCAGCCGGGGCCGGAGCCAATATCGCCTTGGCCTGTGACCTCGTGATCGCTAAAGAAAGTGCAGCCTTTATTCAAGCTTTCTCAAAAATTGGGCTCATTCCAGATTCAGGCGGTACCTTCTTTTTACCTCGCTTGGTTGGGGCTCAAAAAGCACTTGCATTAATGCTCACCGGTGAAAAAGTAATGGCACCAGAAGCCGAGGCCATGAACATGATTTACAAAGCTGTTTCAGAAGAGGCATTTGAACAAACGGTTTCAAATCTAGCGACGCAATTGGCTAAAATGCCCACAAAGGCATTTGGCCTAACCAAAAAAGCAGTTAACGCCAGTTTCAACCAGACTTTAGAGGAGCAGCTCATTTTAGAAGAACAACTACAAACCCAAGCAGGACAAACCCATGATTTCAAGGAAGGAGTTCAAGCCTTCCTCGAAAAAAGAAATCCAGAATTTAAAGGTCATTAACATGAAAGGACAAATTGGCGTCATTGGCGCAGGAACCATGGGCGCAGGAATTGCGCAAGTGGCCGCTCAGGCAGGACACAAAGTAGTGCTATCCGACACGAATCCAGAGCAACTACTAAAGGCCGAAAAACAGATCAACGCCAGCCTGGAAAAATTGGTTGAAAAAGCCAAAATTTCGGCTGAAGCCGCGCAGCAAATCAAGGCAAATCTTAGTTATTCCAAGCATCTAAGTGATCATCAAGCAGCTATTTTGGTGATCGAAGCAATTGTAGAAAACTTGACAATTAAACACGAGCTATTCAAACAACTTGAACAAGTAGTCTCAAATCAATGTGTTTTAGCGAGTAATACTTCGTCTTTGTCTATTGCCTCTATTGGTGCTTGCCTTCAAAGACCGCAGCGTTTTCTAGGTATTCACTTTTTCAATCCGGCAACGCTTATGCCACTAGTTGAAGTGATTCCAGGTGTGGCCACCGAGCAGGAAGTTACGGGCAACATTGATAACCTCATTACTTCCTGGAATAAAACGGTGGTGGTTTGCAAGGACACCCCTGGTTTTATTGTGAATCGAGTGGCTAGGCCATTCTATGGTGAAGCGCTACGCATCTATGAAGAAGGTGTGGCAAACTTTGAAACGATTGATTGGGCCATGACGCAAATTGGAGGCTTCAAAATGGGCCCCTTTACACTCATGGATTACATTGGCAATGACATCAATTATACGGTTACAGAAACTGTTTTTGCCGCGTTTTACTATGACCCACGCTTCAAGCCATCTTTTACCCAAAAAAGACACATGGAAGCTGGCTTTTTGGGCCGCAAGTCAGGGAGAGGATTTTATAGCTATGCTGAAAATGCTAGCCCTTTGCAAACCACTGAAGACCCTCAACTTGGGCAAGCAATTTTTGAGCGCATCTTGGTTTTGCTCATCAACGAAGCCTGCGATGCAGTTTTTATGCAAGTAGCAAGCCCTACCGCTGTTGATTTAGCCATGACCAAAGGTGTCAATTATCCGAAAGGCTTATTGGCTTGGGCTGATGAATTGGGCGCTCAGTGGGTCCTTGATCGCCTTGAAAAGCTATTCGCTGAATATGGCGAAGACCGCTACCGACCAAATCCTTTACTACGTAAAGTAGCCCGAGAAGGAAGTAAATTTATTTCGTAACTTTGCACTCTAATAAAATTTAACAATGGCATATTTGTTCACTTCTGAGTCCGTATCTGAAGGACACCCAGATAAAGTTTCGGATCAAATTTCCGATGCGCTCATCGATAATTTCATGGCTTTTGACCCTACTTCAAAAGTTGCTTGTGAAACACTTGTTACTACGGGGCAGGTTGTTTTAGCCGGAGAAGTGAAGTCGACGGTTTACCTCGATGTTCAAAAAATTGCACGTGAGACCATCCGTCAGATTGGCTACACAAAATCTGAATACATGTTTGATGCCAACTCTTGTGGTATCTTATCGGCAATTCACGAGCAGTCTTCTGATATCAATCAAGGTGTTGAGCGTCAGAACCCTGAAGATCAGGGAGCAGGTGACCAAGGGATGATGTTTGGTTATGCAACCAAAGAAACCGAAAACTACATGCCTCTTGCCCTAGATTTAGCGCATAAAATCTTACAAGAAATGTCTGCTATTCGCAACAACGAAGCGGCACTCATTCCTTACCTCAGACCCGATGCAAAATCTCAGGTTACTATCGAATACTCCGATGACAACGTGCCACAGCGCATTGATACCATCGTAGTTTCTACCCAACACGATGACTTCGCTGACGAAGCAGAAATGTTGGCTAAAATCAAAAAAGACATCATTGAAATCGTGATTCCACGCGTAAAAGCGAAACTTTCACCTGCTATCCAAGCTTTATTCAATGACAGCATAACTTACCACATCAACCCTACAGGTAAATTTGTAATTGGTGGCCCTCACGGAGATACCGGTCTTACAGGTCGTAAAATCATTGTAGATACCTACGGTGGTAAAGGAGCTCACGGTGGTGGTGCCTTCTCTGGAAAAGATCCATCAAAAGTAGACCGCTCTGCTGCCTACGCCACACGCCATATTGCCAAAAACTTAGTCGCGGCAGGTTTGTGTGACGAAGTACTAGTACAAGTTTCTTATGCCATTGGGGTAGCTGAACCTTGTGGTCTGTATGTGAATACTTACGGCACTTCAAAAGTTGGCCTTACAGATGGTGAAATTGCTGTTAAAGTCGGAGAAATTTTTGACATGCGTCCTTACTTTATCGAGCAACGCTTGAAATTGCGCAACCCAATCTATCAAGAAACGGCTGCCTATGGACACATGGGGCGCAAAAACGAAGTGGTTACCAAAACCTTTACCGCTCCTGATGGAAAACAGGTTTCTCGTGAAGTAGAACTCTTTACCTGGGAAAAACTAGATTACGTAGATCAAGTCAAAACGGCTTTTGGCCTCTAAATAACTAAAGCCCGCTCGTCGGGCTTTTTTTTTAATATTACATTTCATGAGTACAAATTTCAGAACCATCTGGACCACACCAGAACGCGACATCGAAGTCATTGATCAGCGCCAACTACCACACGAGTTTGTGGTCGTGAAACTAAAGACTTACAAAGATGCTGATCTCGCCATCAGAAGCATGACAGTCAGAGGAGCTCCACTTATTGGTGCCACTGCTGCTTATGGTGTTTTCCTTGCGGTCCGTGAACTCATTGAAAAAGGCCATCAAGGCGCATTTCTCGATGAAGCTTTTTCAACATTGCGCGCATCAAGACCAACTGCTGTCAATTTATTTTGGGCACTAGACCGCATGCAAGCGGCACTCGATGAAGCCGATGACTTTTTAGAAGCCGCCTGGAATGAGGCCAATCTGATTGTAGAGCAAGACATCGAAACCTGCAGGCTCATTGGTGTTCATGGCTTACCATTGATTGAGGCAATAGCTGCACAAAAAAATGGTGCGCCAGTCAATATCTTAACGCATTGTAATGCTGGGATGCTTGGCTGTATCGAATGGGGAACCATCACCTCGCCTATTTATCAAGCCGTACAAAAGGGAATCGAGGTGCATGTTTGGGTAGATGAAACTCGACCACGCAACCAAGGAGCCAACCTCACTGCATACGAACTCACCAAGCACGGAGTGAAACATACGCTTGTGGTAGACAACACTGGTGGGCACCTCATGCAGCACGGCATGGTAGATTTAGTAATTGTTGGAACGGATCGTACTACGCGACAAGGTGATGTTGCCAATAAAATTGGTACTTATCTCAAAGCGCTTGCGGCTAAAGACAACAACATTCCTTTTTACGTAGCGCTCCCTTCCACTACACTCGACATGGGAATCAATGACGGCCTGCGCGAAATTCCAATCGAAGAACGCGACGAGAACGAGGTTAAATATGTGATTGGTAAGAGTAAAGCCGGAAAAATTGAACCTGTCCTCATTTGCCCAGAAACTACTCCTGCTGCCAATTATGGTTTTGATGTTACACCGGCAAGATTGGTATCAGGTCTCATAACGGAAAGAGGCATTTGTGAAGCTTCTGAGAAAGGGATACTTTCGCTATTTCCTGAATATAAGTAAGTTCATTTGATGATTTGATGATTTGATGATTTGATGATTTGATGATTTGATAAAACAAAATAAAAATAAAGTAGTAGATTACTAATCTCAAGATATCTAATTAATAGCAACGCTAAAGAATTGAAAATGAAACTGTTTAGAATTTTGTTTTGTACAATTTTAACATGCACCCATTTTACTTTGCAAGCGCAAATTCAAGGCGTTTGGCACAGTAATTTTCAGGTAGCTGGGAAATCTTTACTCATGGATCTCGATGTAAAGGGCATCGGTCAAGATGGTTCAATCATAGTCAGTATTCCGGATCAGCCTAAAATGAAGCCACAAACCATGACTGACTTCGCCCTGTTTTCAGATAGCTTATGGTTCAGTTGGAAAGCCATTGGCCTGACTTACTCGGCAAATTTACAAGGTGATTCATTGATTGGTAAAATGTCTCAGGGCGGTATTTCTTGGAAGGCTGTTTTCTATAAGGAAGTACAACAAATCAAAGAGGTACAAGGAAAATTACAAGACCCCAAAGCACCCTTCCCCTATCAAGAAACTGAACTTTCAATTCCTGTTGCTAAAAAGATTCAAATTTCAGGAAATCTCATCCTACCTGAAACCGAAAAAAACAGCAGTTTTCCGTTGGTCATTATGGTATCGGGCTCCGGAGCCCAAGACCGCAATTGTGAAATTTTAGGTCATCAACCTTTTTGGGTATTGGCAGATGATCTTGGTCGCCATCAAATTGCTTCGTTTCGCTACGATGACCGCGGCGTAGGAAAATCTGGCGGAAAATTTGAAACGGCAACACAAGTTGACTTCGGCAATGATTTATTAGCAATTGTTCAATACTTCAAAAAAGCCTATCCAAAAGCACAAATTTATATTTATGGGCATTCTGAAGGCGGCATGACCGCTTTGCGTGCAGCAGTTCAAACCACAGAAATCGCCGGGATTATCGAAGCTGCATCAGTGGGTAACTCTGGAAAAGAAGTGCTGATAGAGCAACAATATTTAATCCCGAAAGCTAGTGGCTACTCAGAAACAGAAAGTCTTTGGAACCAAAGGTTTTATACAGAAGGAGCGAAAATTGCCTTGAACTCAAAACAAGATCATTTTTCAAAACAATATGAGGCCTGGCTGAAAACCGTATGGGATAGCATTCCTAAGAAACTTTTAGACGGCGCGACAATTGAAGATTTGACTGTACAAATGACTGCTTTTTTCAACAACGAATGGGCACGACAATTCTTAGCATTCGAAAGCGCAACTTACCTTCAGCAAATCAATCTTCCCTTCCTCATTATCAATGGAAGCAAGGATGTACAAGTTCCGGCGGTAGCAAATCAAACTGCTTTTAGAGCAAATATGAGTCCGCAATCCCTTACAAAAAGTACTTTTTACATCTTGGAAGGCACGAATCATTTATTCCAACAGTGCCAGACTTGTAGTTTGAGTGAATACGCTACACTTGAGCAAACCCTCGATCCAATGCTCATTACGCAAGTTAGAGCATGGATTTTGGAACAGCAGAAAGCCCATCAATAAAACCAAAATTCTTTTGCATAATAGCTTGCATGTTTTCTTCGAGATAAGCCTTGAAGGCCAACGCAACTCCATTGTGCTTTTTCCCTTTCGGCCAGACAATGCGCCATGTCGATTCTAATGGCAAATCAGGAATGGACGTGATGGTCAATTCACCTAGTTTCAATTCATTGCGAATACCAATTAATGGAACAATAGAAAATCCTAGGCCTGCAATAAGGGCTTGCTTAACCGCCTCATTGCTTGTGAGTTCAATATTTCTTCTGATATGAATGTCATGACTCGCCAAATAATCATCCATGGCTTTTCGCGTCGCTGAACCCGATTCTCTTTTAACCCAAGTAAGTTCTTCTAATTGCTTTCTCCAATTTTGTTGATCAATCTCAAGCGTTTTGTTTCCAACAAGATATAATTGATTTTTCATCAATTGAATTTCATCCAAATTGAGTCTTTCTGGAAGAACTGACACAAGTGAAAAATCTGTTTCGTTGCGCTCCAAATTAAGGGCCACATTGGCACGATTCGAAACGTCTAACACCAATTCAACTCCGGGATGTGCCTTCATGAAATCAGCCAACAAATAAGGGATCACGTATTTTCCTGTTGAAACAACACTAATACGCAAACGACCACTTAACTGACCTTTGTATTGCGCAGTTTTATAGTTTATGGCATAAACCTCCTCTAATATTTTCTCAGCTGCTGCTGCAACCTCTTGGCCAAACTCTGTTACATAGAGTTTTTTGTTGACTATTTCAGTGAGAGGGATATCAAATTGATCTTGAAAGTTCTTCAATTGAATGGAGACCGCAGGCTGCGTTAAAAAGAGTTCTTCAGCTGCTCTTGTGATACTTTGCTTCTGAACAATTTTTAAAAAGATACGGAGTTGATTGAGTGTATAGTTCATAACGTTTTATAATGTTTGCAATATTATTATTATATATTTACTTATGCAATAAATGTGCCAAATTTGCATAAAATTCAGTTTATGCAAAATGAGTTAGCATTAATCATGGGAGAATTTACTGTAGAAGAAGGTCGAGAACTTTTATGCAATTTGCTTCAACAGAAAATTTCTTTTCATCACCGAAAAACAACCCAACACAGAGAAATGTTTGGTACTGAAAGCTCTGAGGCGCTTTTGCGTATCCAGGAGCTCAAAGCGATGAAGGAAAAACTCTTGTTGGACTTCGAAAAAATGGATGCTCATGAAAAGCTTTTCATCAATGGTAACATTACCATCAGTAGTTCAGCTCATCAGCAAGCATCATAAGGAAGCTTTGATTTCACCGTATCTCGAGCCGCTCGGTATCCAAATTCGAACAATACATGACTTTGATACTGACTTATTCGGGACGTTTTCTGGAGAAATACCAAGACGTGAAGGCCCTAAAGTAACGGTCAAAGAAAAATGCTTGGCGGGTTTAGCATATAGCGGCGCTCGTGCTGCCATTGCCAGTGAAGGTTCCTTTGGTCCGCATCCTCAAATTCCTTTTCTTTCCGTCAATGAGGAATGGCTTGTACTCATAGACCTCGATCAAAAGCTAGAAATTTATGCGAGATCTGTAAGTACCGAGCTTAATTACGGGCACTTGAGCCACCTCGTAAAAGAGCAACTACCTAACTTTTTAAAACAGTATGAATTTCCCAAACAAGGCATGGTGCTCAAACGCTACTCCGACCAAAAAATACTAGCCAAAGGAATTCAAGATACAGCGCAACTGCAAGCTTTACTTGAAAGGAATCAAGACAACTGGCTACTCGAAACCGACCTGAGAGCACACCAAAATCCGTTGCGTCAACAAAACATCGAGAAAGCTGCAGCCGATCTTGCTGAACGTTTACAAGCGCGTTGCCCACAGTGCACAACGCCCGACTTTTCAGTAGTCAGAACCTCGGGTTTTTTGCCTTGTTCGTTTTGCCAACAAGCCACAAAAAGTTATGCAAATCTTCATTATGAATGCAAATGCTGTGGATTTCAAAAAGAAGAAAAACGAAAAGATCGTCTGGAGCTAGATCCGGAATTTTGTCCGCATTGCAATCCGTAAATAATGATAAGAGAATCAAAATCAATCAAAATCAATCAAAATCAATCAAAATCAATCAAAATCAATCAAAATCAATCAAAATCAATCAAAATCAATCAAAATCAATCAAAATCAATCAAAATCAATCAA
>JACCDV011206815.1_pt1 | contig 75777 bp, 64 predicted proteins | sample 7446131 | NCBI WGS metagenome assembly JACCDV01 (sample SAMN15323448, study PRJNA562643) | freshwater metagenome | isolation source: river surface water | place: USA:Blue River Watershed | collected 2017-08-17
GCCGAGAGTTTTTTCTCGTCCGGGTGCATTTGAACAAAGCTCACCCTTGAGTGATCGTCTATGGCCACATGCGCCACTTCCCAGCCCGCACCCGTGACCGAATCTCGACGATCGCCAGTGACCCGATGACTGGGGCGCACGATGCGACCAAGTTTCTTGGTGTCCATGTGCAGCAACTCGCCTGGCGCCTCTCGCTCATAGCGCACTGTGGTCACTTGGGGCTCCAGGGCTATGAGACTGGATAAACCCATGCGGGCCAATACCCGACTGACGGTGGTAACACTTCGCCCGACGGTTGAGGCAATGCGGCGCATGGGCATTCGATTGCGGCGAAGCTGCTCAATGCGCAGCAACAGCACGGTATCGATAGTGCTGCGCGTCTTGATTGGGCGGGAGTGCCCGTACTCAGTCTTTGCAATCCAGCTCGGCCATCTGTTTTTGCTCTCATGGGGTCATATTTCGTATTCATGTGACCGTCAGTGTTTAAATTGCTCCTGTGGGAGCAAAAAATTGACTTGAGTAGCATGTTCCACTAGAATTTGTTCTCTTGGGGACAATTCATGAAGATCAATGATGTGACTCTGCCTGAGTTGGCATTGGCGCTGAGTGCCGAGCGCAAACGCCAAAAACTCTCTCGCGAAGACGCTGCTGCGGTCTGTGGCGTCAGCACGTCTTTCATTCGCGACGCCGAGTCGAACCCAGAAAACTGCTCGCTAGGCAAACTCGCGAAGCTCATCAACGGGTTGGGCCTCAGCCTAGAGGTGTCCGGCCTAGAAGTTCCGAGGTTGGGCTTGCCAAAGTCAGGGCAAGGGCTTGGCCTTGCAGCTGTACCAGCAAAGACTGCATCTCAAGGACTCATTGCGGCTGCAATGGGGCTTCATCAAGCCGACTTTGGCGTTCCAGCATCTCAGCTTGTTGAGACTGTTAAAGGTGGACTGCCTGATCTGTTGCGGACGCCCAGTCAGCCAAGTCCTGAATCGGGTCTGGACTCACTGATGGCCCAAGGCGGGATGAAGAACAAATTGAAGGGTGAGTCATCATGATCCGGTTGCGCGTGTGGGCCAATGACCAGCCCATGGGGTGGTTCGGCCACGAAGCTGGGCAGTATTTCTTTCAGTACGACGAGAGCTGGCTGAGCGCCGAGCATGCCTGTGTGCTGGCCCCGCAATTTGTCCTGCGCGCTGAGCCGTACTCGGGTGAGCCGATCAAGACCTTTTTCGCGAACCTGTTGCCAGAGGGGGCTGCTCTGGAGGAGATCTTGGGCGCGATGCACATGCGCGATGCCAGCACATTTGAAATCATCGGCCAGTTAGGAAAAGAGTTGCCCGGGGTGTTGTCCGTGCGGGCGGAGGGAAATGTGCCGTCTGGGCAGCAACAGTACAGCTCGCTGAGCAAAGAAGCGTTGAGCCAACGCATCAAGGATCGCGATCAGCAAAAACCTTTGCTCACCTCCAATGACCAGACGAGCATGTCATTGCCGGGGGCTCAGGATAAATTAGGGCTGCGCTACGACGCACGGCGCGGCCTGCTCTACGACAGTGTCGGGGGCACGCCAACCACACACATCGCCAAACCAGACACACGGCTGGTGAAGTTCCAGCCCAGTGCAATCAATGAATACCTTTGCATGCGCTTGGCGGCGGACATCAAGTTGCCTGTGCCGCCGGTCCATCTCATCCAAGTGCCCGAGACGGTGTACATCGTTCAGCGCTATGACCGCATCGTGTTGGGTGACGGCATCCAATGCCTGCATCAGGTCGATGGCTGTCAATTGCTGGGCTTGGGGCAAGATTGGAAATATGAGCGTCAAGGGCTGGTCAGCCTTAAGCGCCTCGTTGAGGCACTGCGTGGGCTGCAGTTGCCCGCCAAAGACCTGCTCAGTTTCCAGCGCTGGGTCATGTTCAACTACCTGATTGGCAACAGCGATGCCCATGCCAAGAACATTTCGGTCTTGATTGACGAGACCGGTTATGCACTGGCCCCCTTTTATGACCTGCTGTGCGTGCAGGTGTATGGCGATGACCGTCTTGCACTGTACATCGGGGACGATGACCAGTACAGCAGCGTTGGCGCCCACTCGTGGGAGGCCTTTTGCGAAGATTGCGGCTTCAGCGTCAAGCCTACCTTGGCACTGTTCAGGAAGATGGCGCAGGAGGTGACCAAGGCTTGGGGCGTCGTGACTGCGCAGGCCATGACAGACTTTTCACTCACACCTCAGGAGTTGAAGTTGATGGCCGCAATCACCGAGGTCATCGCGAGCAACTGCTCAGCAGCTGTGTCGATGACGGCCAGGCGCTGACAGGGGGCGTCCCGAGCGGTATGGCGAGAAAAGCCTGCTTTTTTGGGGCGATGAGCGCGTATGTTCAGCGCCTCGTGGCATGCATCCCCGATCAGGTCCTTTGTGACCCCCTGAGCGTCTGTCCGCTTGGCGAAGTGTCAGCCGCCATGCCTGCACAGTCCATGCATCGTCGGAACTGAGGACCCACGCCCCTGGTGCCCGAGGCCGGGGTGGCGGTCCTGTCTTGGTCTTAAGAATAATAGACTTTGGTATGATTGCAAATGGATGCATTTCATCCTGACCCATCTGCCCGAAAGTCCCAGCCATGTTTGTTTGCCATCCGTCAACGCTGCGCTTGGTCGGGGCACGCTGGCCGGGCATGGCCCAGGCGATGGCCCGTCCTTGCATCTGGCTCTTGTGCTGGCTGTGCTGGCTGGCTGCCCCAGTGTGGGCCCAATCCTCCCAGGCCGCGCCGGCGTCCCAAGCGACGCCGGTTTTGCGCGTTCAATTGCTCTGGTACCACCAAGCGCAGTTTGCGGGTCTGTACATGGCCCAGGCGCGCAAGTACTTCGAGGCAGAGGGCCTTCAGGTGATCCTGGTCGAGGGGGGCGAGGGGATCAACCCCATCACCGAACTCCAGTCAGGACGTGTCGACCTGGCCTTGTCCTGGTTGTCCAACGCGTGGGCGCGCTCTACCCCTGAGGCACCCGTGACCCATGTGGCCCAGGCCTTGACGGGTGATTTTCTGTCGGTGGTTTGTCGCACCGATGCGGGGGTTCGCACCCCTCGTGAACTGGCTGGGCAGCGCATCGGTGTCTGGCGATTGGGCGATGAGTTGATGGTCCAGGAACTGTTGCGCCGACAGTCGATCCCGCCCGAGCGTGTGCAGTTGGTGACACAAAAGCCCCGGGCCCAGGACCTGATTTCGGGGGATCTGCCCTGTGTCACGGCGATGACCTACAACGAGTACTGGCACATCCTGGCCGCCGGCCTGTCGCCCGATGAGTTGGTGATCTTCTCGCCCAAAGACCACGGCGTCACGCGCATGGAAGATGGTGTCTATGCCCTGCACGAGCGGCTGGCCGCGCCCGAATTTCGCGATCAGTTGGTGCGCTTCACGCGCGCCATGCGACGGGGCTGGATGGAGGCCAGACAGGAGCCCACGCTGGCCTTGCAGGTGGTGCAGTTGCGCGCCCCCACCAGCCACCGGGATCACCAGCGACACATGCTCGAGACCCTGCTTGCAGAATTGCCTGCGGAACGCGATTTCGGCTTCTTGGATCTCAAGCGTTACGAAAGTGCGGCAGAGACCTTGCGCACACAACTGGCGAAAACAGCGGATCCCCCCTTGATCTGGACCCACCAGATTTGGAATGCGCTGCATCCCCCAGGGGTGATCACCCCCGCCACCCGCCACCATGTGCGAGGGGTCTTCGATTCCGCCTGGTTTGGCGTGCTGGTCTTGCTGGGCACTTTGGCGTTTGCGTTTTCTGCCACTTTGGAGGCGATTGACCGGGGCTATGGCCTTTGGGGGCGCCTGCTGGTGGCCATGGTGGCCAGCATGGGCGGTGGCGCCATTCGTGATTTGCTCGTCGGGGGCGATCGGCTCCCCTACTACTTCATGTCGGACATGCGCTATCCGGTCGGTATCTTCCTGATCGTGATCGCCGCGTCCTTGCTGGTCAAACCCACGGCCTTGCCTGGACAGAGCGGTCCGCTGGTCCGTACCCGCTTGGTGTGCGAGACCCTGGGCTTTGCGCTCATTGCCGTCAATGGCGCCTTCGTGGCGCTCATCGCGCAGTTGTCGTGGTACTGGGTTCCATTTTGCGCGGCGCTCTCCTGCACAGGTGGCGGTTTGTTGCAGGACGTGCTCATGAACCGTGAACCGTCGGCGTTCCGAAGTCGTCTGTTTGAAGAGATTGCCATCGTCACCGCACTCAGCCTGTTGTTGGTGCTGTTGCTGGCCAACCAGCTGGAGCAGTCGAACATGCCGGTGTATGCGAGCGTGGCGGTGGGCCTGGTCGTGGCCATTGGCTTGTGCGAGTGGGTTCGGCGGGCCAAACCCACGCTGCCTCGATGGATGGGGGGGCTGCCCGCCCCGGTTGAGCGTCCATCCTGAGGCCGTCGGCTCAGCCCCAAAAACCGTCAGGCGAGGGGCATCGGTTCTTCGGAACATGTGATCGATCTTCCCTCCTGTTCATGGCCGCCGGCATTGGGCGTTTGGCCAGGATGGGCGGGCGCTGCGTGCACAAGGCCGCTGACGCAGTACCATGGACCCCATTGATGTGCGCCCATGAGCTTTCCATCCAAAACCGCTGCCCACACCCTGTTCTTTGGTGAGCATCCCTCGATGCGCGAGTTGCACCGCCTGATTGAGCGGGTGGCGCGCAGCCAGGCGCGCACCGTGCTCATCTATGGCGAAACCGGCACCGGCAAGGGCCTGATTGCCCGCATGCTGCACGAACTCTCGCCCAGAAAGCACGCGCCCTTTTTGGACATCAACTGCGCGGCCATTCCATCGAGTCTGCTCGAATCGGAGTTGTTCGGCCATGAAAAAGGCGCGTTCACCGGGGCGGTCAGCCGCAAGCAGGGCCTGATCGAGGCGGCCGACGGTGGGACGTTTTTTCTGGATGAGGTGCGCGAACTCGATCCGGTGATGCAAGCGAAGATGCTGACCTTGCTCGACACCCGTCGGATGCGGCGCGTGGGGGGCGTCAAGCCCGTCGATGTGGACGTGCGCTTCATCGCCGCGACCAACAAGATCCTGCTCAGCGAGGTCAACAGCGGCCGTTTCCGCGACGATCTGTACTACCGACTGCAGGTGATTGCGGTCAACATCCCGCCGCTGCGTGAGCGGGGTGATGACTTGTTTTTGCTGGCCGAGCGCTTCATGCGCCAATACAGCCGTGAGTACGGTGCCACCCCCAAGCGCTTTTCGGCGGCCGTTCAACACATCTTTCGCCAATACGCCTGGCCCGGGAATGTGCGCGAACTGGAAAACCTGATCGAGCGGATCTGCTTGTTGGAGGATGGCGACGAGGTGTTGCCCACGCACCTGCCGCGGCGCATCTTGCGTGCGGTCGAGGCGGGGCCGATGGCGGACCCAGCCGCCAGCGGCGCGGCACCGGGTGGCCCATCGGCAGGGGGGGCCGGCGGCGCGCTGGATGCGCTGGCCTTGGCCGACTACCACGGCGCCACACAGGCCTACCAGCGGCGGCTGATCGAAGCGGCGCTCATGCGCGGCGAGGGCGGCGGCGCTGGACGACTGGCGCAAGCTGCGCAGCGGCTGGGTTTGAGTCGCCACGCATTGCGGCACCAGATGCGCAAACTGGGCTTGTCGATCGACGAGTCCTGAGAGGCGTGCAAAATGCGCATGTGCGTGAAATTCACGCATTTTTGCAACTATTTTGACGCCAACTTTCTGGCGTCCATGCGCCGTTTTTTCTGAAACTGCCATCAAAACAAGGACTTGGACCGGGTGTGCAAGCTGGCCCGGTTTATGCAAGACATGGCCGTCATCACAACGGTTCATGGCATGAAGTCCCTCAAAATCATCTGTCCCAACGGCCACCTGGGGTTCGCCCCTTTGCGGCCTGAAAGTTTCCAAGCCGGCGTCGAGGCGGGCCCCGATTACATCGCTGCGGATTCCGGCAGCGACGATGTGGGCCCCGTTCCCTTGGGGTCCGACACGTCCACCAGCCCCAAGGCCTGGCAGCGGCAAGACCTGGAGCACATGCTGCTGGCAGCGCGCCGACTGGGGGTGCCCATGATCATCGGCTCATCGGGCGACACCGGCGCCAACAGCCGGGTGGACATGTATGTGGCGATGATCCGGGACATTGCCCGACAGCACGGTCTGGCGCCCTTCAAACTGGGGTATTTCTATTCGGAGGTCTCCAAGGAGCGTGTGCGCCAGGCGATGCGCCAGGGCCTGACCGTGGCGGGTCTGGATGGTTTTGCCGACCTCACCGAGGAAGCGCTCGATGCGACGGATCGCATTGTGGCGATGGCAGGCGTGCACCCCTTTATCGAGTTGCTGCGCCAGGGGGTCGATGTGGTCATCGGGGGGCGCAGTTCCGACGCAGCGGTGTTTGCGGCCCCAGCGCTGTTTCATGGCTATGGCGCCGATCAGGCGTATTACTTGGGCAAGGTGCTGGAGTGCGCTTCGTTCTGCGCCGAGCCGTATGGCGGCAAGGAAACGGTGATGGGCGAGATCACCGAGCAGGACGTGCGGGTCACGGCCATGCACCCGCAACAGCGCTGCACCGTGGCCTCGGTCTCTGGCCATGCCATGTATGAGCGATCCAATCCCTATGAGGAATTTTTTGCAGGTGGCAAACTGGACATGACGCATTGCCATTACGAGCAGTTGGACGAACGCACCACCCGTGTCACCGGTTCGCGATTCATTCCCGCCGAGAAGGTCTTGGTCAAGCTCGAGGGCGCCGGCAAGGTGGGGGAGCGCTATGTGGGCTTTTGTGGCATCCGCGACCCCTACACCGTGGCGCATGTCGACCAAGTGATCGAGTGGGCGCGTGAGCAGGTTCGCGCGCGTTTTGGGCAGACCGGTTACGAGTTGCATTACAACGTTTATGGGCGCAACGGGGTGATGGGGGATCTGGAGCCGCTCAAGGACAAACCGGGGCATGAGTTGTGCGTGATGGTGCAAGGCGTGGCGCCCACCGCCGAGATGGCCGAGGAACTGACCATGATCGGCCTGCGCCAGATGTTTTACGCGCGCTTGCCCGATGTGAAAGGGACGGCCGGATCGGTGGCCTTTCCGCTCGACGAGGTCCTGCACGCGAGCCCGGCTTACCGTTGGACTTTGAACCATACCTTGCCGGTGGACGATCCCATGGACTTGTTTGAAACGCATGTTGTGCACATCACCGCCCAGGAAGGGAGCGCCGCATGAGCCTTCAACCCCTGCACCAACTGGCCAAGACCATCCGCAGCAAGAACGCGGGTGTCAACAAGATCACCTTTGACATCATCTTCCGCGATCCCGCTGCCTACGAGCGCGTCAAACGCTCGGGCCTGATCACCCGCGACCGGATGGCCGCGCTGTATCGCATTCCGGTCGAACGCATCAGCGACTTTGTCGAGTACGACCCCGGCCTGGCGATCAAGTTCACCATTTACCGCCTCACGCCAAGCGGCAGCGCTGGCGATGGGGACATCTTTGGGGCACAGCAATATGCCCCGCTGCTCGATCTGCAAATTCCCTGACCCATCTCACCATCCCAACAAGGAGACATCCATGACCCCTCGCATTTCCCGCAGGACCAGCCTGTCTGCCCTCATGGCCCTGGTCACAGGCCTTGCCGCCTCGACCGGTGTTTGGGCGCAGGCGGAGGCCGACAAACTGCCCGCTGTGATCAAGCTTGTGGTGCCCTTTGCGCCCGGCGGCAGCAACGATGTGATCGCCCGTGCCATTCAGCCCGCACTGGCCAAGCGCCTGAACACCACCGTCATCGTCGAGAACAAGCCTGGCGCGGCGGGCTCGATTGGCTCGGACATGGTGGCCAAAGCCCCCAAGGACGGCTCGGTGCTCTTGCTCACCTCATCCTCGCTGGTGACGTCTGCCGCCACCATGCCCAACACCACGCCTTACAACGTGGAGACCGCGTTTGCGCCGGTGGCCATGATTGGTCAAGGCCCAATGCTGGTGGCGGTGTCGGCCAGCACACCGTACAAGACACCCGATGAATTTGTGCGCGCTGCGCGAGCCAAGCCCGATGCGGTGACGTATGGCACTGCTGGGCCGGGCTCGATCGCGCACATGAGCAGCGAAATGCTGGCGGATGCCGCGCGCGTGCAAATGTTGCATGTGCCCTACAAGGGCGCAGCCCCCGCCTTGCTGGACCTTGCCTCGGGCCAGATCCAGATGATGGTGTCCAACTACTCGTCGATCGTCGCCCAGATCAAGGCGGGCCGGGTGCGACCGCTGGCCGTGACCTCGAAGAACCCAAGCCCCTCGTTCCCCGACCTGCCGCCGATGGCCATTGCCGCGCCTGGCTTTTCAGCCGAGATCTGGGTGACGGTGTTCGCCCCAGCGGGCACCCCCTCTGCCTTGGTTCAGCGACTCAACCGTGAGATCAACGAGATTGCCAAGTCCCCCGAGGTGCGCGCCTTGCTGGAGGCCGACGGCACGCTGCCGGTGGCCTTGAGTCCCGCCGAAGTGGCGCAACGGGTCAAGGATGATCTGGCCGCCTGGCGCAAGATCGCCACGGCCAAAAACATCCGGGCCGAATAAAGCGGCCTGGCAGACCTCGCCCCTGACCCGGCGAACGGGCCGTGGGTGGCTCGATGGGGCGAGGTTCACCCTGTGCGGATGGGGCCTGGGCCATCCGCGGATCCCGAAAAACCCGCTAGGCGCCGGGCATCGGTTCTTCGTAACATGTGACCATCCAACAAAGGATCCCATGCAACGTCGACACACCCTCACCGCCTTGGCCGGCCTGCTGGCCATGTCCGCCCTCACCCCCGCTGCGCTGGCGCAGACTTGGCCCTCGCGCCCGATCCGGCTGATCGTGCCCTTTCCGCCCGGGGGCCTGATCGACAACATGGCGCGCCTGGTGGCCCCCCGCCTGGCGCAAGAGCTGGGCCAGCCGGTCGTGATCGACAACAAACCTGGCGCTGGCGGCAACCTGGGCGCAGGTGAAGCGGCGCGTGCTGCGGCCGATGGGCACACGCTCTTGATGGCCTCGCCACCCCTGACCATCAACCCGGCGCTCTACAACAAGCTGCCCTATGACCCGCGCAGCATCGCGCCCATCGGTTTGCTTGGGCGCGTGCCCAATGTGCTGGTGGTCAACCCCGCCTCGGGTCTGCAAAACGTGGCCGAGCTGACCGCGCGCCTGAAAACCCGGCCGGGCCAGTTCAATTACGCCTCCAATGGCAACGGCACCTCGCTGCACCTGAGCGCCGAGCTGTACAAAAGCCTGGCTGGGGTGTTCGTCACGCACATCCCCTACCGAGGCGCGGCCGCGGGCCTGACGGCGGTGATGGCCGACGAGGTGGGCTTCATGTTCGACAACCTGCCCTCGGCCCTGGGCCTGATCCAGGGCGGCAAGCTCAAGGCCCTGGCGGTGACCACGCCCCAGCGCAGCAGCGCGCTGCCCCAGGTGCCGACCATGGAGGAGGCGGGCGTCAAGGGTTACCAGGTCTTTGCCTGGTTTGGCCTGGCGGCGCCGGCCGGACTGCCAGCAGCGGTGCAACAAAAGCTGGAGCAGTCGCTCGAGCGCGTGGCGCGCAACGACGAGGTCAAGGCCGCCATGCAAAAGGCTGGGGCCGAGCCCACCTGGCTGGGCGCGCAGGCCATGGCCGGCTTTATGCAGGCCGATACCGCGCAGTGGAAGCAGGTGTCGGCCTACGCCAAGATCTCGCTGGATTGAGCAGCCGGCAGGGCGCCGGGCCCGCGCATGCGGCGCCCTGTTCGGGCGCCGCTGGCCTGTCTCAGGCGCGGACTTCCACCGCCGAGATGGTGTAGCGGAAGGTGTCGGGCGAGAGCTCGTCAAAGCGGCCGCTGGCGTTCTCGCCCTGCGGGTACATCAGAAAGCCAATGGTCTCGCGGCTGGCACTGCCCGGCAGGCGGATGTCGTGTCCGGTGTTGTAGCCCACCCAGTTGCCCTCCCAGTTGCCAAACAGGCCCTGGTGGACAGGCGCTGCGATGGGGTGCTGGCGGTCCTTGATCCACTCGCTGGTTTCCTGGCGCATGACCTTGAGCACATCGGCCGGGTCCATGGCCACCCAGCCATGCGCCTGCAGCCAGACCTCGGCGCGGCAGTGCTGGGCCCCCTTCAGGTTGGCCGAATTGGCGCCCAGCTCGCGGTAGGGGAAGGCCGATGGGGCCAGGCGCACGCCGTAGACATCGCGTGCGGGCACGCCGCTGGCGCGGCACAGGCCAACAAACAAGGCGTTGAGGTCGGCGCATTTGCCGCTCAGGTTGCCGGTCTCGAGCATGGCGCGGATATCGCCGGTGCCGCAGCCGCGCGTCTTGGGTTCGCGGTGGGCGTTCGCGATCACCCAGTCGTACAGGGCCCGCACTTTTTGCTCGTCGGTGCGCGCCCCTTGGGTGGCGCGCAGCGCGGTCGTGCGCACGATGCCATCGGTGGGCAAGAGCTCGGTGGCCCGCAGGTGTTGGCGTAGCGTGGCGGCCTCTTCCTTGGCGGCGCCGCCTTGGGCCCAATTGGTGTGGCGGTTGCGCGTTTGAAAGCGGCTGGTCACGCGCAGCTGGGGCCGCGGCTGATCGGCCGCAAACTCGGCATACAGCATGCGCACGCCCTCGCGGGCATCGGCCACCCACCGCACCTGGCGGGCGTTGCCCGTCCACTGGTGGCCCAGATTGCGCTGGTAGTCGGTTTCCAGATCGGGCATGGGCAGCCAGACCCGCGTGAGGCCTTGCGCATCTTGCACCTGCACCTCGGTGCTGAGCTCAAAGGTGCGCCAGGGGCTGGGACCGGGCTGGAAGGTGCGGGGGGCTTCGGTGGCGGCGTGGGCCACGGGGCCGAGGCCCAGGGCGCTGAGGGCGCCCGCTTGCAAGAGGGTGCGGCGTGGGATGGACATGGGGTTCTCCTGGGTTCAGGTGGGGCGGGTTTGGCAGAGTTCGGCCAGCCAGGCCAGCGGCGTGGGCGAGGTCCAGTCCACCTCGCCCTGCACCACCGCTTGGACCTGATGCCGCGCATCGACCAGCACGGTGGTGGGGAAGACGCGCACCCCAAAGCGGCGCGCAACCGAGCCCTCGCGATCGCGCAGCACGGTCAGGCCGCTGGGGTAGGCGTTCAGGTAGCGCTGCAGGGCCTGGTCGGTCTCGCGGAAGTTGATGGCCAGCACGCGCAGGCCCTGGCGCGTGAAGCGCTCGGCAGCCAGTTCGAGCGAGGGCATTTCGGCGCGGCACGGTTCACACCAGCTGGCCCAGAAATTGAGCAAGACCGGCGCACCGCGCACATCGCGCCAATGCCAGGGCCGGCCGTCCAGATCGGGCAGGCCCAGCTCGGGCGTGGCCTGGCCACGCGGCCAGGGGCGGCGCGGGGGCAGGGCGGTGCCCTGTGCCCAAGGCACATCAGGCATGGCCAGCGTGGCCAGCGCGGCCATCTGGCCCAGCACCTGTCGGCGTGAGCGTCCGGGCTCGATGTTCATGGGGGGGGGGAAGAAAGCGCCCGGGGGGGGCGATGCACAAAACCCGCAAGTGTAGCGCCCTGGCATCCACGGGCCACGGCCCGCACAGGCCCCGGCTGGCCCCGAGCGCCCGGGCACGGCACATGGCATGCAAGGGCGATCGTCAGTGGCTCAGGCGCGTGCCCCGGCAGGGCTTGTTGGCCGCTTGCGCCGCGTCGGCCGGGCTGCTGGCGGCAAGATCTCGGCCTGCACCGTGTCGAGCAAGGCCTGCACCTCGGGGCTGGGTGTGGCGCCCTCGGCGGTCAGGACCTGCAGGCGGCGCTGCTGCAACTCGCCTTCGGCAAAGGGCCTGAGCAGCATGGCCTCGGGGCCGCTCAGGTGCGAGACGGTCAGGGCGCCGGCCAGCAGCAGGTCCTCGCCCATCACCAGGGACAAGAGGGCCGATGAGAAATTGCTCTCGACCTTGATCTGGTAATGCAGGCCCTGAGTGCTGCAGCTGAGATCAAACAGGTCGCGGCCGGTGTTGCCCTGCGAGGGCATGACCATGGGGTAGCGCACCACATCGGCCACCCGCAGCTGGCGCCGCTTGGCCAGCGGGTGCCCTGGCCGCATGGCCACCTGCACCGGTGAGAGCAGGCTCAGGTGCGCCGCCAGGCCGCGCTCGGGCGCCACGCTGTACTTGAGCGCCACATCGGCCTGGCCCCGCAGCACCATGGTGCTGACCTCGCGCGGCGGGGCCACCACCAGTTGCAGCTGCAGCTGCGGCCATTGCTGGCGCAGGCGCTGCATCACCCGAGGCATCAAGCCATAGGCAAAGCCCTCGGTGCAGGCCATGCGCACCAGGGCCTGGCGCTGCGGCGCCTCGTCCTGCACCTGGTCGATCAGGCGTTCGACCTGTTCGGCGGCCGCGCGCAGCTGCGTGGCCAGTTGCAGGCCGGCCGGCGTGAGGGCCATGCCGCGCTGACGTCGCTCAAACAAGGTCACGCCCAGGCGCGCCTCCAACAAGCTCAGCTGGCGGCTCACGGCCGAGGCCGCCACATGCAGGGCCTGGGCGGCCAGGCTGACCGAGCCGTGCTGCGCCACCATCAGGAAGTGCCGCATCGGGGTGCTGAGAAAAAGCGATCGGTTCATGCTTTGCTTTTTTGGCAAATGACGTTTTCATTATCTCTCATTGCAAGAAATGAGCCGCCGGCCTAGAGTGCGGGCATGACCCGAGAAAACGCCTTGACGCTCGCCGCCGATGCCATGGACAGCGGCGCTTTTTTGCAACTGCTCCAGCGCCGTGTGGCCATGCCCACCGAGAGCGACCAGGGCCACGCGCCGCCCGCGCTGGGGGCGTATCTGCAAGACGAGATCCTGCCCTGGCTGGCCGCGCTGGGTTTTGCGGGCGAGGTGCTGCCCAACCCGCAGGACGGCGGGGGGCCGTTTCTGGTGGCGCGCCGGATCGAGGACCCGCGCCTGCCCACCGTGCTGACCTATGGCCACGGCGATGTGGTGAGCGGCCAGAGCGCGCACTGGCGTGCCGGCCTGCAGCCCTGGGCGGTGACGGTCGAGGGCGACAAGTGGTATGGCCGGGGCACGGCCGACAACAAGGGCCAGCACACCATCAACCTGCTGGGCCTGCAGGCCGCCTTGCAGGCCCGAGGCGGGCGGCTGGGCTACAACATGACGGTGCTGCTGGAGACGGGCGAGGAGGCCGGCTCGCCTGGCTTGCGGACGTTTTGCATCGAGCAGGCCGAGCGGCTTCGCGCCGATGTGCTGCTGGCCTGCGATGGGCCGCGCCTGCAGGCACAGGTGCCCACCCTGTTCCTGGGGTCGCGCGGGGCCATCAATTTCACCTTGCGGGTGAACGCGCGCGAGCGGGCTCACCATTCGGGCAATTGGGGTGGGGTGCTGCGCAACCCGGCCACCCGCATCGCGCATGCACTGGCTTGCCTGGTGGACGCGCAAGGGCGCCTGCTGGTGGAGGCCTTGCGCCCTCCGCCCATCTCTGCGGCGGTGCAACAGGCGGTGCGCGATCTGCCAGTGGGGCAGGATGCCGACGACCCGGTCATGGACCCCGGTTGGGGCGAACCGGGCCTGAGCGCCGCTGAAAAACTGCTGGCCTGGAACACCCTGGAGGTGCTGGCGCTGGGCGGCGGCTCGGCCGATCGGCCGGTCAACGCCATCCCCGGGCGTGCCTGGGCGCATGCGCAGCTGCGCTTTGTGGTGGGCACCGATGCCGAGCACCTGGTGGCGCATCTGCGCGCCCACCTGGACCGCCATGGCTTTGACGACGTGGCCATCGAGCTGGGCATGGTGGGCGCGGCCAGCCGGCTCGACCCCGATTCGCCCTGGGTGCGCTGGGCGCAGGACTCGATCATGCGCAGCAGCGGCCAGGCGCCGCACGTGCTGCCCAACCTGGCCGGCACCCTGCCCAACGACATCTTTGCCGATGTGCTGGGCCTGCCCACGCTGTGGGTGCCGCATTCCTATCCCGCCTGCGCGCAGCACGCCCCCAACGAGCACTTGCTGGGCAGTGTGGCGCGTCAGGGCTTGCAGATCATGGCGGGCCTGTACTGGGACCTGGGCGATGCCCAGACCGCCCCCTGGCCGCCGATCCAATGACCCCCCCCATGGAGCCCCGCATGAACCCATCTGAACCCACTCCCACCGACCTGCACGCCTCGGCCCGCCCGCTCTCACGCCGCCATTGGCTGGGTTTGCTGGGCGCCAGCGCCCTGGGGGCGAGCCCGCTGCTGCAGGCGCAGACCGCGCCCTGGCCCAGCCGCCCCTTGCGCCTGGTGGTGCCCTTTCCTCCGGGCGGGGCCACCGACAGCAGCGCGCGCCTCTTGGCCGAGCACCTGGCGCGTCGCCTGGGGCAGGCGGTGGTGGTCGAGAACAAGCCGGGTGCGGCCACGGTGATTGGCGTGGAGGCGGTGACCAAGGCCACGCCCGATGGCCACACCTTGCTGGTGGCCGGCGGGGGCAGCTTTGCCGTGTTGCCCGCCCTCAAGCCCAACCTGGCCTACGACGTGCAAAAAGACCTGGTGCCCATTTCCATGCTGGTGACCGCGCCGGTGGTGCTGGTCACCCCCGCCAGCAGCCCCTACCGCCGCCTGGCCGATCTGGTGGCGGCGGCGCGGGCACAACCCGGGCGCTTGCGCTACGCCACCTATGGCGCGGGCAGCGCGCCGCATCTGGCCGGCGAGATGCTGGCCGCGGCCGCGGGCCTGGTGATGGAACCCATTGCCTACAAGGGCGCGTCCGATGCCCTGCTGGCCCTGCTGCGCGGCGAGGTGGAGCTGGGTTTTGAAACCTATTCGGCGGCCACCCCGCAGGTCAAGGCCGAGAAGCTGCGCATCCTGGCGCACAACGGCGAGCAACGCAGCGCCTTTTTGCCCGAGGTGCCGGGCATGGGCGAGCTGGGCCTGGCGGCGGCCTCGATCGAGGCCTTCTACGGCATCATGGCGCCCGCCGGCACGCCCGCGGCGGTGTGCGCACGCCTTGAGCGCGAGGTGCGCGAGATCATGGCCTTGCCCGAGGTGCGCGAGAAACTCATGGCGCTGGCGCTGGAGCCCACCCGCAGCGGCGCCGACGAGATGTCGCGCATGATCCGCGCCGAAACCGCCAAATACCGCGCAGTGGCACAGCGCGCCAACATCGTGCTCAATTGACCGGACCCCATGATGAGCGAGACCGCCCTGGACCTTCGGCGCATCCGCAGCGCGCAGGTGCCCATGCCCTGCCCGGAGCTGGCGCCCACCCTGAATTTTTTTCTGCAGCAGCTGGGCTTTCGGGTGCGGGCGATTTTCCCGGCCGACGCGCCGCGAACCGCCATCATCGAGGGCCATGGGCTGACCTTGCAGCTGTACCAGGCCGACGAGCCGGGGCCGCGCCTGCTGCAGCTCTTGTGCGATGACCCCGATGCGGTCGCGCAGGGTCAGCGCGAATGGCAGGCCCCCAACGGGGTGACGGTGCGCCTGGTGCACGCCGACCCGCCCATGGTGCTGCCGCCCACGCGCCAGGCCCTGGTGATCAGCCGCGCCGATGGCCAGACCGCCTGGGGGGTGGGGCGCGCCGGCATGCGCTATCGCGACCTGCTGCCCGAGCGGCATGGCGGCGCCTTCATTGCCTCGCACATCCGCATCCTGGAGGGCGGGCCGGTGCCCGACTATGTGCACTACCACAAGGTCCGCTTTCAGCTCATTTACTGCCGCCGCGGCTGGGTCCGTGTGGTTTACGAAGGGCAGGGCGAGCCCTTTGTGATGCAGGCGGGCGACGCGGTGCTGCAGCCGCCCCTGATCCGCCACCGGGTGCTCGAGAGCTCGGCCATGGCCGAGGTGGTGGAGATTGGCGCGCCCGCGCAGCACATCACCATGGCCGATCCGGACATGGTCTTGCCCTCGGCCCCGCTGCCCAGCGACCACGATTTCTCGGGCCAGCGATTTGTCCGGCATGTGGCCGAGGGGGCTGCCTGGCAGGCCTGGCGTGTGGCGGGTGTTGAGGCGCGCGACACCGGCATCGCCCACGCCACCCAAGGCCTGGCCACGGTGCGGGTGCTGCGTGTCCGCGGCCCGGTGGCGGACACGGCGCAAGTGCTGGACAGCGAGTTCTGTTGCTTCTTTGTGCTGACCGGTGCGCTGACGGTGACGGTGCAGGGGCAGACCCACCACCTGCGGGCCGACGATTGCATCACCCTGCCGGGCCAGACGCCGTTCCGGCTGCAGCCCAGCGCCGACGCCGAGTTGCTCGAGGTCATGCTGCCGGCCTGAGGGCGGCGCCCCTTGGTAGGGCGTGAGCGCCGGCCTTGGCGGCGCGGGTTGGCGCTTTGTGAAACAAGTGCTTGCAGAGGCCTGAGGTGTTTTCATCAGTGTCGGCCAGGCGACGATGTCGGTCGCGCTGGGGTCTGACGGTAGATTCAACGCACATGGTTGAACCATGCAAGTGCGATCGAATCACAGGAGACCTCATATGCAGCGCAGACACTTTCTTGAAACCACCGCCACCGGCGTGCTGGGACTGGGTTCGGGCCTTTTGTTGCCCGGATCGGCATGGGCCCAGCCCGCTCGTCAAAAGGCGGGGACCCTGACCATCGGCTCGAACAGCGCGGTCAACACGCTGGATCCGGCCAAGGCCGGCAATGGCGACCCGATCGCCCTGTTCTATGAGGTGGCCTACGACTCGCTGGTGAGCCTGATGCCCGATGGCACCTACGGCCCCGGTCTGGCCACCGAGTTTGGCTACACCGACAGCAAGAACAAGGTGTTCGAGCTCAAGCTGCGCGCGGGCGTGAAGTTCAGCGACGGCGAGGCGCTGACCGCCGAAGGCGTCAAGGCCTTCTGGGACTACTACGGCAAGGCCCGGGGCCCGATGGCCAACCGCGTCAAGTACTTTGAGTCGGTCGAGGTGACGGGGCCGCTGTCGCTGCGCATCCGCCTGGCCAAGTCCAACCCGATCCTGCCCTACTACTTCATGCAGCGGGCCATGATGGGCGCCATCGTCAGCCCGCGCGCGCTCAAGAACCCGGACGCCCTGGGCACCACCACCGCCGGCGCCGGTCCCTACATGCTCGACCCCAAGCAGACCGTGACCGGGCAGAACTATGTGTACGTGCGCAACCCCAACTACTGGAACCCCAAGGCCCAGCACTGGAACACGGTGGTGATCCGCGTGATCGAGGACCCCAACGCCATGCTCTCGGCCATGCAGGCCGGCCAGGTCGATTACGCCATGGGCACGCCGCGCACCGCCGCGGCCGCTGCCAGCGCCGGCTTTGATGTGTACTCGGCACCGGACGGTTTTGCCGAGGTGCAGTTCATCGACCGCAACGGCGAGAAGTTCAAGCCGCTGTCGGACATCCGTGTTCGCCGCGCTCTGAGCCACGCGATTCGCCGCAACGAAATCGCCAAGGCCCTGTTTGGCAAGAGCGGCCAGGGCAACGACCAGCTGACGGTGCCGGGCGGCGACGGCTGGACCAAGGCCAATGTCGACTACTACCCCTACGACCTGGAAAAGGCCAAGTCGCTGATGGCGCAGGCCGGCTATGCCAACGGCTTTACCCTGCCCATGATCTGCTCGAACCTGCAGCCCAACCAGGCCCAGGGCGCGCAGGCAATTGCGGCCGAGTGGTCGCGCATTGGCGTCAAGGTCGATCTGAAGATTCCCAGCTCCTTCAACGAGTTTGTCTCGAGCTTTGCCAACTACCCCGCGATGCAGTTCCACTTTGGCAACTCGGGCGCCTGGAACATGGTCGATCAGACGCACCTGGGCTGGGGCAATCCCTTCAAGGTGCAGGACAAGGTGATCGACGAGTTGTTCGAGCAGGTCTCGGCCGAGCCCAACCGCGCGCGCCAGCAGGACCTGTATGCCAAGCTGCTCACACGCCACCTGGAGCTGGCCTGGCGCATTCCCTACGCCACCTTTGACCGCTACGTCTACGCCCGTCCGGGCCTGGCCGGCGTGCACATGGGGCCGGGTCTGGACCCGAACCCGGTCTGGATGTTTGCCAAGTCCTGATCGCACGGAGCCATTGCATGCTGCGGATTGTGCTGGGCCGGCTGGCCCTCTCCTTGCCCTTGCTCTTGCTGGTCACCGGGCTGGTGTTTGTGCTGCAGACCTTTTTGCCGGGCGATGTGGCCTATTTCCTGGCCGGCATGGAAGCGCCCAAGGAGCAGGTCCAGCAAATCCGTGCCGAGCTGCACCTCGATGATCCCATCTGGTTGCAGTACGGCCGCTGGCTGTGGGCGGCGGCCCAGGGCGATCTGGGCCGCTCGCTCATCAACGGCGAGCCGGTGGCCCAGGCCCTGGGCACGCGCCTGGCGGTGACGCTGTCGCTGGTGGGCTTGATGACGCTGCTGTCCTCGCTCATTGGCGTGCTGCTGGGCGTGGTGGCCGCCACGGCCCGGCCCTGGCTGCGCACGCTGGTGGACGTGGTCTCGGTGCTGGGCCTGGCGGTGCCGAACTTCTGGCTCGGGCTGCTGCTGATCGCGGTCTTCTCGGTGGGCTTGGGTTGGCTGCCCGCCAACGGCTATGTGCCCCTCCTGCAAAACCCCCTGGGCTGGTTCTGGTCGCTGTGCCTGCCGGTGCTCACGCTTGCGTGCTGGGCCGTCACCTCGGTGGCCAAGCAAACACGCGACGGCATGCTCGACGCCCTGGGGCGCGATTTCATCCGCAACCTGCGCGCCAACGGCCTGCCCGAGCGCTCGATTCTGTTTCGCCACGCGCTGCGCAACGCGGCGCTGCCGGTGCTGACGGTGGCGGGCCTGATTTTTGTGTCGGCCGTCAGCTCGTCGGTGATTGTGGAGAAGGTGTTTTCCCTGCCGGGCCTGGGCACGCTGGCGGTCAACGCCACCGCGGCCAACGACATCCCGATGCTGCAGGGCGTGACCCTGTACTTCACCCTGATGGTGATTGTGGTGAACCTGCTGATCGATCTGGCCTATGGCTGGCTCAACCCGCAAGTTCGCCGTGGAGGCTGATCCCTTGAAATTCCTGTTCATGCTGACCGGCCGTTTGCGGCGGCTGGTCCAGCGGCCCTTGGCGGCCGTCTGTGTGTTCACGCTGGTCCTGATTTTTGGCGCCTCCGCCCTGGCGCCGCTCATGGCGCCCTGGGACCCCAACCAAGCGGACTTTCTGGCCGCCTTGCAAGGCCCCTCGGCCGAGCACTGGTTGGGCACCGACCCCCTCGGTCGCGACCTGCTCAGCCGCTTGCTGTACTCGGGCATCACCTTGCTGGGCTATGTGGTGCTGGCATCGGTGGTGGCGGCCGTGATCGGCATTCCAGCGGGCCTGATGGCGGGCCTGCAAGGCGGCCGCGTCGACACCCTGGTCGGCCGCGTGTCCGACATCCTGCAGGCGGTGCCGTCGATCGTGGTGTTCCTCACGGTGCTGGCGGTGTTTCGCCAGGACATGAACGCCGCCATGGTGGCGCTGGGTGTGTTTGTGGCGCCCAGCCTGGCGCGCGTGGTGCGCGCCGCCACCCTGTCGGTGCGGCAGGAGACCTATGTGACCGCCGCCCGGGTGGCGGGCCTGACGCAGACGCAGATTGCCATCTCGCACATCCTGCCCCGGGTGATGGGGCCGGTGGTGGTGAGCCTGTCGATCCGCGCGGCCACGGCCTTGCTGACGACCACGGGCCTGAACTTCATCGGCCTGGGCGTCAAGCCGCCCGACCCGACCTGGGGCAGCATGGTCGCCGAGGCCTCGGCGGTGATGGCCGAGAGCCGCTGGATGCTGGTGCCCACTGGTTTGCTGGTGTTTGTGACGGTGCTGGCCTTTGTCTTGCTGGGCGATGCCCTGCGCGACCAGACCGCCGAGGTCTGGGGCGGCGGCGGTGCGCGCTCGCGCGGTCGCAAGGCCCCGAACCTGTTGGACCAGCCGGCCGGCGAGGCGCCGACCGATGGGGCGCTGGTCGAGGTGCGCCAGCTGAGCCTGGCGGTGCCATCGGACAGCGCCGAGGGCGGCTGGCAGACGCTGGTGGACGAGGTGTCGTTCTCGATCCGTCCCGGTGAGTGCCTGGGGGTGGTCGGCGAATCGGGCTGCGGCAAAAGCCTGACGGGCCTGGGCCTGCTGGGGCTGCTGCCCGCTGGCGTGGTGCAAACCCGTGGCCAGATCTGGTACGGGGGGCGCGACCTGTGCCGCATCCCTGCGGCCGAGCGCGCACGCCTGCGCGGCAACACCATTGCCTTTGTGAGCCAGGAGCCCATGGTGGCCCTTGACCCGGTGTTCACCGTGGGCAGTCAGCTGAGCGAACTCATTGGCGTGCACGAGCCCGCGCTCAGCGCAGCGCAGCGACACGAGCGGGCCCTGGCCCTCTTGGTGCAGGTGCAGATCCGCAATGCGCCAGAGGTGCTCGAGCGCTATCCCTCGCAGCTCTCGGGCGGCATGGCGCAGCGGGTGTGCATTGCCATGGCGCTGGCCGGGCGGCCGCGCCTGATCGTGGCCGACGAACCCACCACCGCGCTGGACGTGACGGTGCAGGCCGAGATCATCCGCTTGCTGCGCGAGATCCAGCAGCAGACGGGCATGGCCTTGTTGCTGATCACGCACGACTGGTCGGTGGTGACCGCCATCTGCGACCGCGCCATCGTGATGTATGCCGGCCAGGTGGTGGAGTCGGCCGATCGGGCCAGCCTGCTGGCCAAGCCCTTGCACCCCTACACCCAGGGCTTGCTGGCGGCCAACCCGCACCTCACGCCGCCAGGCCAGCCGTTGCCGCAGATTGCCGGCACGGTGCCGGCACCGGCGAACTGGCCGCGTCACTGCCGCTTTGCCGAGCGCTGCGCGCAGGCCGATGCCGCCTGCCGCGCCGCCCCCGTGCCCCTGTCGCTACCCGATGGCACCCGGTCGGTGCGCTGTGTGAAAGTCCAGGAGGTGCGCCATGTCTGACGCCTTGTTGCAGGTTGAGCACCTGGAGGTGGTCTACCCCGGGCGCGGCGGTGCGCCGTTTACCGCCGTGCGCGACCTGGGGTTTTCGATGGCCGCGGGGGAGTCGTTTGGGGTGGTGGGCGAGAGTGGTTCGGGCAAATCGACCATTGGCCGTGTGATCCTGGGGCTGGAGCCGCGCTACCGCGGCCAGGTGCGCTGGGATGGCCGCGATCTGGCCACCCTCAACGCGGCCCAGCGGCGCGCCCTCACACGCGACATCCAGGTGGTGTTCCAGGATCCCAACGGCTCGCTCAACCCCGCCCGCACGATCGGCCAGACCCTGCAGGAGCCCTTGCGGGTGCACGGCATGGGCGCTGCCGAGATCGAACGCCGGGTCGCCGAGGTGCTGGTCCAGGTGGGCCTGACCCCGCAAGACGCGCAGCGCTATCCGCGCTCGTTTTCGGGTGGCCAGCGCCAGCGCATCGCCATTGCCCGCGCACTGGCCATCAAGCCGCGCTTGATCGTGTGTGACGAGCCGGTCAGCGCACTGGACCTGTCGATTCAGGCGCAGATCCTGAACCTGCTGCAGCAGATCCGGCGCGAGACAGGGGTGGCCTATCTGTTCATCAGCCACGACCTGGCGGTGGTGCGCCACATGACGCAGCGCCTGATGGTGCTCTATCGCGGCACGGTCCTGGAGACGGGCGATACCGAACGCATTTACCAGGCCCCCGCGCACCCGTATACCCAGCGCCTGCTGGCGGCCATGCCGGTGCCCGGCGGCCATGCGGTGCCGCTGCCCCCCGAGCCTGCCGGGGGCAGCTTGCCGCCCAACCCAGCGGGCTGTGTGTACCAGCACCGCTGCGCGCAGGCGCGGCCCGAGTGCGCCCGTGTTGAGCCCGAGCGTCGCGTGAGCGCCGCTGGCATTGAGGTGGTCTGCCATTTGCAGGCCCAGTCTTAGGAGTTGTTGTGGTCATGAGTGAAGGTCAGGTGTTGTCCACCGCATTCGGTCGGGTGCTGGGGGATCGGGTCGGCGGGGTCTTGCGCTACCGTGGCGTGCCGTTTGCGGGGCGCCTGGACGGCGCCGCGCGCTGGATGCCGCCGAGCTGGCCCGAGCCCTGGGACGGTGTGCGACCGGCGCTGGTGAACGCGGCCCCGGTGCCGCAGAACCCCCCCAGCTACGACGAGAAGGGCGTGGCCTACCACGCCTACCTCAATGGTCCGCGCGACACCGTGCCGGTGAGCGAAGAGGGCCTGTTCCTGAACCTGTGGACGCCCTCGCTGGATCCCCAGGCGCGTCGCCCCATCATGATCTACATCCACGGGGGGGGCTTCGAGCTGGGCAGTCCCTCGTCGCCGCGCACACAGGGCGATCGCCTGGCCGCTGCGGGCGATGTGGTGGTGATCTCGGCGGCGCACCGCTTGAATGTGCCGGGCTATCTCTACCTCGACGAGATCAGCGGCGGCAAGCACCGCACCGCCAACCTGGGCCTGCTCGATCTGGTGCACCTGCTGCACTGGGTGGCCGATCATGCCAGCGCCTTCGGCGGCGATGCCGACAACGTGACGCTGTTTGGCGAGTCCGGTGGCGGCATGAAAATTTCGGCGCTGACCATGATGCCGGCGGCGCGCGGGCTGTTCCGGCGTGGCATTTGCCAGGCCGGCGTGATGGCGCCGCCTGCGCGCACCGGGGCGCGCTTTGGCTTTTTGACACCGGCACAAGCGACCGAGCGCAGCCTGCGCCTGATCCAGGGCCTGGGGGTGGACCCCACGCCGCAAGCGCTGGGCGCGCTGGACTGGCGCGAGCTGCTGGCGCGCAACGCCGAGCTGGCCCGGCCGTTTGACGAGGGGCCGGCCTACTGGCGACCGGTGCTCGATGACCGCACCTTGTCGGTGGCCGCCTACCACGATCCGGCCCAGGCCTTGCCAGTCGATCTGCTGCTGGGCACGACGACGCACGAAGGTGATTTCTTCATGAACACCTACAAGAGCTTTGCCAGCTCGGAGCGCTTGCGCGAAGAGCCCGGCCGGCAGGGGCCGGCGATTGTCGCGCGCTACCTCGAACGCTTTGGCAATCCCGAAGACGCCGATGCACAGCTCATTGGCGACTGGGTCTTTCGCATGCCCACGCTGGCGTGTGCCGACCAGCGCGCGCTGGCCGGTCGCAAGACCTGGCTCTACCAGTTTGACTGGCGCCGTCAGCAGCCGCCTTTCCGGCCCACCCACGGCTCGGAAGGCCCCTTCATTTTTGGCACCGGCGATGTCTGCGGTTTTTGCGAGGGCGCCGAGGAGGTGCCGGTCGTGACCGCGCTGGTGCAGTCGGTGTGGCTGTCGTTTGCGCGCCAGGGCGTGCCGGCGGACGCGCTCAACGGCGCCTGGGCGCCGCATGTGGCCGGGTCCAACCTGGCCTACACCTTGCGTTGTCAGGCCACGCCCGAGACCGGCTTGCTCGCGCCGGTGCGCCAGACCTGGCTGGCGGACGCGGCACTGCCTGCTTAAAGCTCGTCGCCCACGTTCTCGGGGCAGTAGATCGAGAACGGGGTGTGCAGGGCCACCATGCCCGGCGCGCTCTCCTCTTGCAGGCAGCGCATCATCTGGTGGATGGCGGTGCCCATGGTCAGCGAGAGGTTCTGATCGAGCACATAGTCCACCAGGTGCGCCTTGAGCAGGGCCTGGGTTTCTTGTGTGAGCTCGTGCGTGACCACAAACAGGGGGGCGTCGGGCAGCGCCTGCTGCAGCGCCGCGCGCATGCCCTCGGCACCCGAGCCGATGTTGTAGACCATGCCCAGCTGCGGGTGGCGCGCGAGCACGCGCTTGAGGGTGGCCGCCACCAGCGCCGGGTTGTTGCGGGTCTCGACCACCTCGACGACCCGGCTGCCCGGCACATGCTGCTGCATGGCGGTTTCAAAGCCCGATACGCGGGCATTGGGGCCGGTGTTGTCGAGCATGGGGGTGAGCACCAGCACCTCGCGCCGCTCGCCCAGGCGGCCCTTGGCCAAAAAGGCGGCGGTGCGGCCGGCGGCCTCGTTGTCGGTGCCAAAGTAGCCGTCGCAGTGCAGGGCGGGCGGGCGGTTGAGCAGGCAGAACACCTTGACCGCGCGCGCATGCAGGGCGTCGACAGCTGCCTGCACCTGCGGACTGCCCTGGCCCCAGTAGCAAAAGCCCACCGCCTCGGATTGCACCCCGGCCAGGGCCGCCACGACGGCCGCCGGGTCGGCCGGCTCGGCAAAGCCGATCGAGACGCGGATGCGTTGGTCCAGGCGGTTGCGGATCATCTCCAGCTTGGCCAGCAGGCGGCGCCGAAAATCGGTGTCGGGCGGCGGCAGCACAAAGTGCAGCAGGCGCAGGCGCTCGTAGGGATCGGGCAGTTGCCGGCGCATGCCCAGGGTGCGCGCGGCCTCGATCACCTTGCGCGTCACGTCCACCGAGGTCTCGCCCCGCTCATTGAGCACCCGGTCGACCGTGGCCAGGCCCACGCCCGCGAGCCGGGCCACGTCCTTCATGGTGGGTTTTTTCATGGCCGTCGCTGCGCTTGGGCCGCATCGCGGATGCAGCGGGCCAGGTAGTCGGCGGGCGGGGACAGCGGCACCCCCGCTGGCGAGATCTGCACCAGTTCCACACCGGGTGGCGTGAGCCCCGGGCAGACCAGCGCGACCAGACCGTGCGCATCGGCCGAGGCCAGCAGCGGGGTGGGCATGATGCAGACCGCGTCGGACTGGCGCACCAGGGCCATGGCGGCCATGGCGTCGCAATGCGTGAACAGGCTGGGTGGGGCCACCCCGGCTGCGGCAAACATGGACAGAACGCTGGGGTCCTGGGCCGCGCCCATGGGGCCAGGCAGCACCCATTCCAGGGCGCGCAGGCGCTGGGCATCGGGCTTGCGCAGCGCCGGGTGACCGCGCCGCACCACCAGGGACTGGGTTTCGTGCCACCAGGCCACGCGCTCGAAATCCCCGCTGCCCAGGTCGCCGCTGTCGGCCACCACGGCAAAGTCCATGCTGCCGTCGCGCAGGCTCGGCAGGCTGCGGCTGACCAGCCCCTCCACCACGCCCAGCGCCACCATGGGGTAGCGCTTGCGAAACCAGGCAAAGGCCTCGCCCATGACGCTTTGCAGCAGAAACGGGGTCAGGCCCACGCGCACCAGGCCCTGGGCCTGCAGGCTGGCCTCTTGCATCTCGTCCTGCGCGAGCTGCAACTGGCGCAGGATGTGCCGAGCGCGGGCGTGCAGGCGCTCGCCCGCCGGGGTCAGGGCAATGCCGCTTGGGCGGCGCACCAGCAGCGCCAGGTTGTGTTCTTCCTCCAGCTGGCGCAGCGATTTGGTCAGCGCCGCTTGCGTCAGGTGCATGGCGCGGGCGGCAGCGCGGATGCTGCCGTGCTCGACCGCGCCGGTGAGGGCTTGCAGGTGGTGGAGTTTCATGGGGGCCCGGTCATCAACCGGAAGTTGTCGCCATGAAAAATTATAGGGTTTGGGTTGTCTGGTTGCCGGCCGAGGCAAAGGCGCGGGCGTGCTGCAGGCTGGGCAATTGCTGGCGGGCCCGCGCCACCTCGGCCAGCGGCAGCTGGGCCAGCAGCACGCCGGGGTCGGCGGGGCGCTCGGCCAGCACCTCGCCCCAGGGGCCCACGATCAGGCTGTGTCCCCAGGTCTGGCGGCCGTCCTCGTGCTGGCCATGCTGGGCCGGCGCCAGGATGAAGGCGCCGGTTTCGATGGCGCGGGCGCGCAGCAGCACCGACCAGTGCGCCTGCCCGGTGGGCACGGTAAAGGCCGAGGGCACGGCGATCACATCGCTGCCCGCCAGGGCCAGGTCGCGGTACAGCGCCGCAAAGCGCAGGTCGTAGCACACGCTCAGGCCCAGGCGCCAGTCGCCCAGATCGGCGCACACCGCTTGCGTGCCCGGCACGATGCGCGCCGACTCCAGGTAGCGCTGCTGCGGCCCCAGGTCGGCGTCAAACAGGTGGATCTTGTCGTACTGCGCGCGCACCTGTCCGTGGGCGTCAATCAGCACGCTGCGGTTGGCGCAGCGATCGGCCTGCACGCGCACCGCCATCGAGCCCACCAGCAGCATCACCCCAGCCGCTTGCGCGATGCCCTGCAAGGCCTGCAGCTGCGTGCCGTGGATGGGGTCGTCGGCCAGGTCGAGCAGGGCCTGGCCCCGGCGCTCGAGCACCGTGCACATCTCGGGCAAGGCCACCAGCTGGGCACCGGCCTGCGCGGCTTGCGCGGTCCAGTGCGCGATCTCGCGCAGATTGCGCGCCGGGTCGGCGCCGCTGCACATCTGCACGGCGGCCACGGTCAGGGTGGGGCGTTCGCTCATGCGCTCTCCGGGGTGTCGGGCAAGGGCCGCAAGCGACCGCTGCGGGTGAAGAACACCGCCAGCCGCACTGGCCGACCCTCGGGGGCCAGCAGGCGCTGGTAGCGCCCCAGCTGGCGGGTGTAGGCCTGCCAGGCGGGGCTGTCCTCGGGCATCTCGTCGTGGCGGGTGGTCTTGTAGTCGATGATCCAGCGCACGCCCTCAACGACAAAGCTGCGGTCGATCACATGGTTGCGCCATTGCGGCGGGGTATCGGGGCTGGCGTCCTCGGGCCGCTCGGCACTGGTCCAGGGCATTTCGCAAACCGCCTCGGGGTGGGCCTGCAGCACCCATTGGCCCTCGGGGCTGTCCAGGGTGCTGAGCAGGTGCGCCAGCGCCTCCTGGGCGCCGCGCTCGGCCTGGGCGGGCGGGTGGCCTTGCCGGCGCAGCCACTGTTGCATGCGCGGCAGCTGGGCCTGCAGGGTGGGCGCGGGCCAGGCCGCAGGGCCGTCGTCGGCCAGCCATTCAAGCCAGCGGTGCACCAGGGTGCCCACATCGGCCAGCAAGCGGCTGGGCCAGCGCTCGCGCTCGGCCTCGTCGCGCGGGTCGTCCAGGGTCTCGGGTTCGGGCATGGGGGCCGGATCGCTGATCTGGGGGGTGGGCCGCAGGGCTTGCAAGGGCGCCGGCAGGACCAGGGGCAGGCGCAACAGCGGTGGGCTGAAGCTGGCGGGCACGGCCCCCAGGTTGGCGCCCGGTCCCGCACTGGGTGCGGGCGCCTGCAGCGCGGCCTCAAAGTCGCTGCGCACGATGGGCCAGAGCAGGCCCAGCAGGCTGCGCTCGGCGGGCGCGCCCAGCGCCTCGTCCTTGACCTTCACGCGGCCGAGCAGGTGCAGCTCGCGGATGGCCCGCGTGGCGGCCACATACAGCAGGCGGCGGCTTTCCTGGGCATCGCGCTCGGCCTCCAGGCGTTTGAGCAGGTCGTACTTGGCGTCGTGGTCCGTCAGGCGCGCGTCGCGCCGCAGCAGGCGCGGGTGCAGGGCGGGCACCAGGTGCTCGTGCCCGTGTTCGTCGGGCAGCAGGTCCCACAGCATCAAGGGGGTGTCCGGGCCTTGTTCGGTGCGGTGCAGGCCGGGCAGGATCACCACGTCGAACTCCAGCCCCTTGGACTTGTGGATGGTCATGACCTGCAGGGTCTCGGGCGCTTGGGGGTCGGGCGCGGCATACAGCGCTGCCAGCTCGGCGTCCAGGCGCTCGATGGCCAGCTGGCCTTGCTCGTCCAGGCGCTCGAGCACCTCGAAGAAAGTGTGTGCATCTTGCGCATCGGCCGGTGCCAGCAGCGTGAGCGCGCCGCCCAGGGCTTGCCAACAGGCCTCGATCCACTGGCGCGGACGCAGCCGGCCTTGTTGCTGGCGGGCCCAGCCCCAGACCTGGCGCAGTTGCTGCGCGCGCTCGCGGCCGTCGGGGCTCAGGCGGTCCAGCCGGGCCTGGTCTTGCAGCAGATCCCAGACGGTGTGGCTGGGGGCGTCGGCCACCAGCGCGTGCAGATCGGCCAAGGTCAGGCCACACCAGGGGGCGCGCAGCAAGGCCAGGGCGTGGGCGCGATCGGCCTCGTGCAAGAGCGCGCGTGTGAGGGTGCACAGGTCCTCGATGACCTGGCGCTGCGCCAGCGGCTCGATGTCCACCCCCCGAAAGCGCAGGCCGGCCTCGCGCAGCACCTGCAGCAGCGTGGGCAGCTGGCTGCGCGCACGCACCAGGATGGCGATGCGGTCGGTGGTCGAGCGCGCGCGCACCGAGGCAATGATCTGCAGCACCTGCTGCGCCGCCAGCCAGTCGTCGTCGGGGGCCTGGCCCTCGTCGTCGGCGCCGCGCGCCAGTTGCGGATGAACCCACACGCCGGCGTGCGGCACATCGGGCTTGCGCGCCACCGAGGGGTTCAGGCAAACCGCGCCGCGCACCGCGTCGGGCGTGTCGGCAAAGATTTGCGCAAAGCTGGCGTTGATCCAGTCGACCACCGCCGGGTGCGAGCGGTTGTTGAGCGAGAGGCTGCAAGCAGGCGGCCGCAGCGCGCCCACGCCGTGCGCCTGCACGCGCAGGAACAGGCCCACATCGGCCTTGCGGAACCGGTAAATGGACTGCATGGGGTCGCCGACCAGAAACAGGGTGCGGCCGTCGCCGTCCTGCCAGCCGGCGGTCAGCCGCTCGAGCAGGCGCACCTGGGTCGGGCTGGTGTCCTGGAATTCGTCGATCAGCAGGTGGCGGATGCGGTAGTCCAGCTGCAGCTGCAAATCGCTAGGCGCGTCGTCATCGCCCAGGGCCAGCAAGGCGTTCTGCGCCATTTGCGTGAAGTCGATCTGGCCGCGCTGGCGCATGGCCAGCCACAGCTGCGCCAGGCACAGCTGCAGCACCACCAGCAGGTCTTGCAGCCACTCGCGCTCGGCCTCTTGGTAGACCGGCACCGCCAGCGGGCGCAGGGCCAGCAGCGCGCTTTGCAGGCCCGGGATCTCGCGCAGGGCCTCGATGTGGGCGCTCAGGGCGTCCGCCAGGGGCTTGCGCGCTTGCTCCTGCGGGCCGCTGAATTTTTTCATCCCGGGCAGGTCGTGCAGGCGCTTGCGCCAGTCGCCGCCCTGGGTCAGCAGCAGCAGCGTCAGGCCTTGCCAGGCGGGCAGGTCACCGGGGGCATCGCCCAGGGGCTCGGTCCAGTCGCGCAGCGCCGCCAGGGCGGCCTGGTTGGCGCTGGCGCTGCCGTCGGCCAGGGCCAGCGCATGGTGCTCGGCCACCCAGCGCGCGGCGGGCATCAGGGCGCGCTGCTGCGCGGGGGCGAGGCGCTGCAAGGCCACTTGCAGCGGGCGGCGCACCAGGTCGAGCAGCGCAGCCTGCGCCGCATCCAGATCGATGTGCGCGCGCTGATGATCCAGCCAGCCATCGCGCCGCGCCAGCATGGCCTCGAGCTGGCGCTGCAAGGCCTTGCGGTCGTGGTCGAAGGCGCCCAGCACGCGCGCCACCGCCTCGGCCTGCTCGCCGCTGTCCTCGATCAGTTGCAGGGTCTCGGCCGCGGCTTGGGCATACAGCGGCTGCGGATCGTCGGCAATCGCCGGTTGCTGGCCCAGGCGCGAGAGCAGGGGCATTTGCCGCGCCAGGCGCGCGCACAGCGCGTCGAGTGTGGTGATCTGCAGGCGGTGCGATTGGCGCAGCAGGTCCCAGCCACAGGCCTGGCTGTGCGCCAGCACCGCGCGCGCCAGGGCATCGGTTTGCTGTTTGTGTGGCGGCCTCGGCGCGCTGGGCGGGTGCACCACGTCGTGCAAGCTGCTGGTGACGCGGTGCCGCATCTCGGCGGCGGCCTTCTGGGTGAAGGTGAGGGCCACCACCTCTTCGGGCTCGCTGACCTGCGCGAGCAGGGCCAGCAGGCGCTGCGTCAGCAACTCGGTTTTGCCAGCGCCGGCGGGCGCATCGACGATCAGGCTGCGCGCGGGGTCGATGGCCATCAGCCGGTGGCGGGCATCGGCTTGCAGGCGGGTGTGGGGGTCGACCAGGCGGTTCATGCGGTGGGCACGGGGGAATGGGGGGTGGATTCAAGGCTGGGACGCTGCAAGGCCCACAGGCGTTCGCGCTCGGGCAGGCGCAGCAGGGCGTGCACCGGGCAATACATCAGCTGCTTGGGGTCGTGCACCTGGACCGCGGCATGGCCTTTCAGGATCTCGTCGGCCAGGGCGTGCAGGCGCGCCTGCCAGTGCTGCAGCACGCTGGCCCAGTCGGGGTGGTCCTGGATGGGCCAGAGGCGGCGAGCGCGGGGCGCGTCCAGGTGGGTGATACCGGGCAGCAAATCCTTCTCGCTGCCCAGGCCGCTCCATTTGCAATCGTCGAGCTTGGCCATGCCCAGGCCCACCCCCGCCACCAGGCCTGCGGGGTGCTGCACCAAGGTGGCGTAAATGGGCAGCTGCGGCTCTGTGGGGCGATCGCCCGCCCACTGGGCCAGGTCGGGGGCCGAGCCGGTTTTGTAGTCGATCACCAGCAGGCGGCCGTCGTCCAGCCGGTCCAGGCGGTCGATCTGCAGCCGCATCGACAGGCGGCGGATCTGCACCCGGGCGTCCTGTTCGGTGCTCAGCACCTCAAAGCCTTGTGGCCGCTCGGCCTCCAGCGTCAGCCACTGCCGCAGCAGGCGCTGCAGGCGTTGCTGCTCCAGCGCCTGCCCGCGTGGGCCCAGCGGCAGGTGCGTGCTTTGCAGGGCGTGCACCAGCGCGTCGTGCGCGGCCTGGGCGCACAGGGCGTCCAGGGCCGCATCGTCGCACTGCCGCAGCGCCTCTTGGGTGCGCAGCTGCGCCCAGATCTGGGCCAGCGCATGGTGCAGCAAGATGCCGCGGTCGCGCGCATCGGGGCCGCTGTCGGGGGTCTCGAGTTCCACGCCGCCCAGCCGGTAGGCATGAAAGGCCCAGGCCGGGCAGATGGCCTGCGCGCGCAGCAGGGCGCTGCCCCCGCGCAGGACCTCGTCCTCGGCCACGGGCGGGGCCAGGTCGTCCTGCACGGTCTGCAGCCAGGGCGGCAGGGCGCTGCCCAGTGCGCGCAGGACCGTGTCATGCGCCTGCAAGGCCGGCCAGGCGCTGTGCTGCTCGGGCAGGGGCTGTGCCAGCTTGGCCACGGCCTGCAGCAGCTCGCACGCCTGGCGCTCGCTGTCGCCGTCTTGTCGGGGCCAGCTCATGTGCACCACCGGCGCGGCGCGCTGGGCCAGGTCCAGCAGGCCCTGCGCCTGCGCGGTTTGCGCGGCGGCATCGGCCTGCGGGCACCGCGCCTGGCGCTGCAGCGCGGCAGGCAACAAAGGGTTGGGCCGCGCCGGGGTGGGCCAGCTGTGGTCGTCCAGGCCCAGCACCCACAGGGCGTCGAAGGTCTGACCGGGCAGGTCGTTGAGGGCCAGCACCTGCACCGGCGCCTGCGGCGCGCGCTCGGGCAGGCGCCGCTCCTGGCACAACTGGCCGAGCAGGGCCAGCAGCTCGTGGGCCCCGATTTCTGCGCTCACCCGGTCAAGGCTGCGCAGGCCATCGAGCAGGTCATCGAAGGCGCGCGCGGCGTCGGCATGCGCCGGGTCGGTCGCCCCCTGCCAGCCCACGCGCGGCAGCTGCTCGCGCAGGGTGCGTGCCCAGGCCGAGGGCAGGGCGCGCGCGGTCTGGGTTTGCGCCCAGTCGCAGATTGCCAGCCAGTGTTGTTGGGCCTGGGGCATGGGCAGGTCGATCCAATGCGTCTGGAGCCATTCGGTCCAGGCCGCGGCCGACAAGGGCTGGCGCACCTGGCGCCGTCGCAAAGCGTCCAGGCGCGCGCGCGCACTGCGCTCGGCCAGGGGGTGCGCCAGGGGATGCGCCCACCAGCGCGCCAGCAACTCGCCCTCGAGCCGGCCGGGCAGGCCGCCATGCCCCATCAGCTGGGCCAGCACACGCAGGGCCAGCAAGGCCGCCTGCACCAGCGGGGACTGCGCCAGCAAGGCGCCGTCCTGCACGCTCCAGCGCGGCGTTGCGGCAGGGGTGATGGGCGTGTCGCCCAGGGCGTGCTGCAAGGCGTCGGCCAGGGCCTGACCACGGCCGGGCAGGTCGGTCAGCGCCAGGCCGATGCGCGCCTGGGGATGCGCGGTGTGCCACTGCGCGGCCCAGTGCGCCACCGCGCGCAGCTCGTGGGCCGGGTCCTGGGCGGTGTGCCAGGCGGGGGCGGCCGGGGTGTCGGCATGCGGCAGCACCAGCGTGTGCATGGGCACGCCTTGGGCGGCCAGTGCCGCCTCGAGGGCGCGCGTGAGCGCAGAGGGGGGCGTGGTGTCATCCTGGGGCAGGCTGTGGGCCCAGACCACCCGGGCCGGTCGGCGCCAGGTACCGGCCGGCGCCTGCGCCAGGGCCTGCACCACGGCCCAGTCGCGCCGCGCCGGGCTGATCCAGCCCTCGCGCTCGCAGCTTTGCACAAAGCGTTGCTGCCAACGCTGGAACTGACGGGTTTCCTCGGCCACCTGATCGGGCAGTTGCAATTGCCAGAGCACACAAAGCGCATCGGCCTGCGCGGCACTGCGCGCCAGGGCGGGCAGGTCAAACATCCAGGGGGCCTGGTCGCCCAGCGACTGGCGGATCACACGCTCCCACAACAGGCGCTCCTGCAAGGGCGACAGCACCTGCGCGTGGGCCCAGGGCAGGTCCAGGCGCAGCGCCAGGTCCTCGGCGGTGTGTGCCAGCCACAGTGGCAGCAGGCTGACGTTGATGGCCGGCCAGCGCGTGCGGCCCTGGCCCCACTGCGCACGGCCATGCGCCTCGCGCACCGCGCTCATCAGGCGGTGCCGATCGCACAGGACCAGGTCATCGGCTTGCAGATCGCTCAGGGTCAGGTCGCTCATGCAGGCACTGTAGCGGATGGCAGGCTCGCATCGTGAGCCAGCGCGTCAGCCCCTGCGGCCAGCACAAAAAAAAGGCGCCCTGGTCCAGGGCGCCAACACATGCCGAATCAGGGAGAAGCGCGATCTATCGGCATGCGAGTCACGGATGATGTCCATGCGCACACCAAATGTCAAACCAAAGTTCGTATTGTGTTGGCCACTCAGGGTTTTTGCAGCAAAACGCATGCAGGCGGGCATGCGGGACGGCCGGGCCTCAAGGCCGTGGGTTGGCAGCGCTGGGCAGAGGGGGCAGTGGTGCCATGTTGGCCGCGGCCAGGATCTCCCAGCGCTCGGCGCCGCCCACGGGGTGCACCCGGAACACCACCAACTGGGGCGCGCCACCGGGCAGGGGGCGGCCCTCGATCTGCTCTTGCGCATGCAGGCGCAGGCTGACGATCACCATGTCCCCATCCTGGCTGGCACGCAGGTCCTCAAAACGCACCGCCCCCTGCACCTGCGGAATGCTGCGCGCCAGGTAGCTCGCGCGGTCGTGCAGGGCCCCGTCGCCGCGCATCAGCTGAAAAGCCGGAGAGAGCCAGGCTTGCACCAGGGACGCCTGGCCCGATCGAAAAGCCGCAAACAAACCTTGCAAGGCGGCCTCGGCGCGCTGCGCCAGGGGCAGGGTGGGCGACAACAGGGGCAGGGCCGGATCGCGCGCTTGCGCCTGGGCGGGTGGCCCCGCCAGGCTGGCCAGCAGCAAGGCAAGCGGCCAATGGCGGTGAAGGCGCTGGGACCAGGACAGGCGCAGTGCGCGCCAGGTGGGGCTTGGGTGCATGTTGTTCCTCCCTGCGGGTCGGCCCATGGGCACGCCCGCTGTGTGTGTGGCCCCATGCTAGGACAGGCCCGGTGCTTTTGTTCTGAGGGATTGCCCGGGGTGTCGCCCACAGGCGGCCAGCACCCGCCGGGCTTGCGACACAATGGCAGTCAGAACCGATGGAGACCACCTCGATGCGCGCCCATTTCAGACATTGGCCCGATCGCCTGCCGCACCAGATCCCGGCACCGGCCACCTCTTTGTGGATGAACCTGGCCATCAGCGCCTTGCGCTATCCCGACAAGACGGCCTTGCAGTACCTGGGCACGGCCTGGTCGTACCGCCGCCTGCACGACGGCGCCGAGGCCCTGGCCGCGGGCCTGCAGGTGCTGGGGGTGCGACGGGGCGACCGGGTGATGCTGGACATGCAGAACTGCCCGCAGCTGGTGATGGCGCATTGCGCCATCCTGCGCCTGGATGCGGTGGTCGTGCCGGTCAACCCCATGAACCGTGCCGACGAGCTGCAGCACTACATCCGCGACCCCCAGGCGCGCGTGGCCTTGATCACCGCCGACCTGGCCCCCGAGCTGGCGCGCGCCAATGCGGCCTTGCCCGAGGCCGAGCGCCTGCAACACATGGTGGTGACCCAGTTTGACGACGGCTTTGACCCCGCCACCCTGGCGGCGGACGATCTGGCCCCGTCCTGGCACGACTGGCTGCTGCCGCAGCGCGCCCTGCCCACCGACGCCGGCTGCCAGGTGCACGCCTGGGCCGCCGTGTTGCAAGGCGGGGTGGGCGAGGCCCTGGCTCCGGTGCAGGCAGGGCCGGACGATCTGGCGGTGCTGCCCTACACCAGCGGCACCACCGGCCTGCCCAAGGGCTGCATGCACACCCACGGCAGCATCATGCACAACGTGGCCGCCTGCGCGGTGTGGGGCGTGAACACCGCAGGCACCGTGAACCTGGCGGTGGTGCCCATGTTCCACATCACCGGCATGGTGGTGGTGATGCACACCAGCCTCTACCTGGGCGCGACCATGGTGTTGATGCCGCGCTGGGACCGCGAGGTGGCGCGCCACCTGTTCCGCCGCTGGCAGATATCGCACTGGACGAACATCCCGACCATGGTGATCGACCTGCTGGCCAATCCGAACCTGGTGCGCGAGGACCTGCTCAGCCTGAAGATGATCGGCGGCGGCGGGGCGGCCATGCCCGAGGCGGTGGCACAGCGTCTGCTCGATGACTACGGCCTGCGCTACCAGGAGGGCTATGGCCTGACCGAAACCGCCGCGCCCTCTCACAACAACCCCTCGCATCATCCCAAGAAACAGTGCCTGGGCATTCCGTTTGTGGGGGTGGATGCGCGTGTGGTCAACCCCGACACCCTGGAGGAGCTGCCGGTGGGCGAGAGCGGCGAAATCGTCATCAGTGGCCCCCAGGTGTTCAAGGGCTACTGGCAGCGCCCCGAGGCCACCGCCGCGGCCTTTTTCGAGCGCGAGGGCAAGCGGTTTTTCCGCAGTGGCGACATGGGGCGGGTGGACGAGGACGGCTATTTCTTCATGACCGACCGCCTCAAGCGCATGATCAATGCCAGCGGCTTCAAGGTCTGGCCCGCCGAGGTGGAGGCGCTGATGTTCAAGCACCCCAAGATCCAGGAGGCCTGCGTGATCGGCACGCACGACCCCTACCGCGGTGAGAGCGTCAAGGCGGTGGTGGTGCTGCGCCAGGGGCAGAGCGCCACGCCGCAAGAGATCATCGACTGGTGCCGCGAGCACATGGCGGCTTACAAGGTGCCGCGCGTGGTGGCGCTGGCCGAGAGCCTGCCCAAGAGCGGCAGCGGCAAGGTGATGTGGCGCCTGCTGCAAGAACAAGAAGCCAAGACCCGGGCAGCGGGGTGAGCATGGACTTGAAACTCTCCATCCTGGAGCAGAGCGTGGCGGTGGCAGGCCGCCCGCAGGATGCCGCCATCCGCCAGACCCTGGCCCTGGCCGAGCAGGCCGATGGCTGGGGCTATGCGCGCTTCTGGGTGAGCGAGCACCACAGCCACCCGGCCATTGTGGGCAGCGCCCCCGAGGTCTTGATGGCCGCCATTGCCGCCCGCACCCGGCGCATCCGCATCGGCAGCGCCGGGGTCATGCTGCCGCATTACGCGCCCCTGAAAGTGGCCGAGCAATTTCGGGTTCTTGACGCGCTGGCGCCCGGACGCATCGACCTGGGTGTGGGCCGGGCCCCGGGCAGCGACGGGCGCACAGCCCAGCTGCTCAACCCCGACCGCATGGCGCACCTGCAGTTTCCGCAGTCGGTGCAGGACCTGCAGGCCTGGGTGAGCGGCCAGCCACTGCCGCCCGGTCACCCCGGCGCCGGGGTGCAGGCGCTGCCGCAATCGGCCACCGCGCCGCAGCTGTGGATGCTGGGCAGCTCGGACTACGGCGCCCAGTTGGCGGCCCATCTGGGCCTGCCCTATGCCTTTGCCTGGTTCATCACCGACGGCCAGGGCGCGCAGCAGGCCCTGGACCTGTACCGCAGCGGCTTTGTGCCGAGCGCGCAGCAGCCGCGGCCGCATGCGCTCTTGTGCGTGTGGGCCCTGGCGGCCGACACCGAGGAGGCCGCCTGGCACGCCTTTGCCAGCCGTGCGCGCTGGCGCATCGACCGCGACGCGGGCCGCCTGGGGCCTTTGCTGCCCCCCGAGCAGGCCCAGCGCGCCTGGAGCAGCGCCGAAGCGCTTGCGCTCGAGCGCCTGCGCCAGCGATCAATGGTCGGCAGCGCCCCGCAGGTCGCGCACCGCCTGCGCCGCCTGGCCGCCGAGCTGGAGGTGCAGGAGCTGGCCATCATCACCTGGGCCCACGACCCGCAGGTGCAGGCCCGTTCCTACGAGCTGCTGGCGCGCGAATTCTCCCTGTCCGCAGAAGGTCAGGGCCAGCGCGCTAGCATGCCGGCCACCGCATAAACGCTCTGGAGACGCGCATGTTTGAAACCGCCATGGCAGGCAGCCTGCCCAAACCCGGCTGGCTGGCCGAGACCCACAAACTCTGGCCCCGCTGGCGCCACGAAGGCGCCGAGCTGGACGAGGCCCAGCGCGACGCCACCCGCCTGTGGGTGCGCCTGCAGGAAGAGGCCGGCATGAGCGTGATCGGCGACGGCGAGCAGGCGCGCCAACACTTTGTGCACGGCTTTCTGGAGCAGGTCGAGGGCATCGATTTTGAGCACAAGGTGGCCATGGGCATCCGCAACAACCGCTACGAGGCCATGGTGCCGCAGGTGGTGGGGCCGCTGCGCCTGAAGGGCCGCGTCCATGCCCGCGAGGCGCGCTGGCTGCGCGAGGCCACCGAGCGGCGCGTCAAGTTCACCCTGCCGGGCCCGATGACGATTGTCGACACCGTGGCCGATCGCTTTTATGGCGACCGTGTGCGCATGGCCATGGCCTTTGCCGAACTGCTCAACCAGGAAGCCCTTGCCCTGCAAGCCGATGGCATCGACATCATCCAGTTTGACGAGCCGGCCTTCAACGTCTACATGCAAGAGGCCGCCGAGTGGGGCGTGCAGGCGCTCGAGCGCGCCGCGCAGGGCCTGCGTTGCAAGACGGCGGTGCACATCTGCTACGGCTACGGCATCCAGGCGAATATCGACTGGAAGGAGTCGCTGGGGGAGCAGTGGCGCCAGTACGAGCAGATCTTTCCGGCGCTGGCCAAGAGCCGCATCGATCAGGTGAGCCTGGAGTGCATCCACTCGCGCGTGCCGCCCGAGCTGATGGCCTTGCTGGCCGGCAAAGAGGTCATGGTGGGCGTGATCGACGTGGCCAGCGAGCAAGTCGAAACCCCCGAGGAGGTGGCACAGACCATCGGGACCGCCCTGAAGTACGTGCCGCGCGAGCGCCTGATCGCCTGCACCAACTGCGGCCTGGCCCCCATGGACCGCGCGGTGGCCGAGGCCAAGCTGCGCGCCCTGGTCGAGGGCGCCCGCCTGGCCAACGAGCGTTTGGGATAAGGCGCCAAGGCGGCCCGCTCCAGCCGCCGTCCATTCGGATGGCTAGCAAGTTTTTGCGATTGTTTCGCAGGCCCGGCCCCGGCACACTGCCCATCGTCAGTTGACGAAAAACGCTCAGGGAAATGCGCAAAGCGCGGGAATCCACCCTTCGGGGTGGATTTCTTTTTTTTGGGGGGCGCTCTCTGCCCCCGCCTCACCCGCTCACAAACGCACCAGCGTGTTGAGCTCCATGATGGGCGTGAGCACCGCCAGCACGATCAGCAACACCATGCCGCCCATCAGCAAAATCAGCGCGGGCTCCAGCAGGGTGGCCAGCAGCATGGCGCGGCGCTGCACCTCGGCGGCCAGTTGCTGGCTCACCTGCAGCAGCATGGCGGGCAAGCGCCCAGTCTCTTCGCCCACGCGCGCAAAGGTGGCCATCAGCGGGTGCAGCTCGGTCTGGCGCTCCAGGGCCAGGCCCAGCGGTGCGCCCTCGCGCACCTCGGCCATCAAGGTTTGCAGCTGCTGCTGCAGGTAGGGGCTGCCCACCGTGGCGGTGGCCGTCTGCAAGGCTTTGAGCAGGGGCACACCCGCTTGCACCAGCATGCCCAGCGTCTGGCACAGGCGCGCGGTTTGGTAGGCGCGCGCCAAGGGCCCGATCACGGGCAGGCGCAGCCACAGCGCCGACACCCGCAAGCGCCATGGGGCGCGCCGCATGGCCAGTCGCCACAGCAGCGGCGCCACCAGCACCAGCCCCAAACACAGCGGTGCCCAGTCGCGCAGGCCGCGGCTGAGCGCCAGCATCAGCACCGTGAGGGTGGGCAGCTCGCGCTGGCTTCCCGCAAACACCTGGGCAATCGGCGGCACCACCGTGGTCAGCAAAAACACCGCCACGGCCAGCGCCACCAGGCTGACGATGGCGGGGTACAGCGCCGCCGACAACACCTTCTGGCGCAGCTGCTGCATGGCGTGCAGGCCATCGGCCAGTTGCAGCAGCACCGCGCCCAACTGGCCGCCTTGCTCGGCCGCCGCAATGGCCGCGCGCTCGGCTGCTGGAAACTCGCGCGGGAACTGGCCCAAGGCCTGCGCCAGGCCGCTGCCGCCGCTCACATCGGCACGGATCAGCGCCAGCATGTCGGCCTGTGCGGCTTGCTGGGCTTGGGCGCGCATGGCCACAAAGGCCCGGTCCAGCGGTAGCCCGCTGTCGAGCAAGCTGCCCAGCTGGCGCAGCCACAGCACGCGGGCGCTGGCACCCAGGCGCCGGCGGGGCGGTCCGATCGGCCGGCGCCACCAGGGCAGGGCCGCGGCGTCGGCTTGGCCGCCCGCCTCGTCTTGCAGGGACTGCACCTGCAGTGGCACCAGGCCTTGCGCGCGCAACAACTGGCGCGCCGCGCGCGCGCTGTCGGCTTGCAGCCGGCCTTGCCGGGACTGCCCCTGCGCCGACAAGGCCTGGTAACGAAAGACGGGCATGGGGCGTGGGCTTTCGTTCAGTCGCGCGTGACGCGCCAGAGTTCTTCGGCGGTGCTGATGCCCGCGTCGACCAGGCGTTGGCCATCGTCGCGCAGCAGCATCATGCCTCCCTGCAGCGCGAGCGCGCGCAGCTCGGTCTCGGGCGCGCCATGGTGGATGGCGGCACGCAGCGCGTCGTCGCTCACCATCAGCTCGTAAATGCCGGTGCGGCCCTGGTAGCCGGTGTGGCCGCAAGCGGCGCAGCCGCGCCCCGCGCAAGCCACGCAGGTTTTGCGCAGCAGGCGCTGCGCCAGAACGCCCAGCACGCTCGCACTGATCAGGTAGGGCTCGACCCCCATGTCGGTGAGGCGGGTGACGGCGCTCACGGCGTCGTTGGTGTGCAAGGTGGCCAGCACCAGATGCCCCGTCATCGCCGCTTGCAGCGCAATTTGCGCTGTCTCCTGGTCGCGGATCTCACCGATCATGATCACGTCGGGGTCTTGGCGCAGGATGGCGCGCAGTGCGCGGGCAAAGTCCATGCCGATGCGCGCATGCACCTGGGTCTGGCCGATGCCGGGCAGTTCGTACTCGATCGGGTCTTCGACGGTCAGGATGTTGCGCGCCTGGGTGTCGAGTTGCTGCAGCAGGGCATAGAGCGTGGTGGTTTTGCCCGAGCCGGTGGGGCCGGTCACCAGCAGCAGGCCGTGCGGCTGGGCGACCAGGCGCTGCAATCGCTCGCGCAGGGCGGCGGTCATGCCGATCTGGCCCAGGTCAATGCCTTGCTGTCGCTTGTCGAGCAGGCGCAGCACCGCGCGCTCGCCATGTGCGCCTGGCAAGGTCGAGACCCGCACATCGACCGCCTGCTGGCCCAGGCGCAGGCGGATGCGGCCATCTTGCGGCAGGCGCTTCTCGGCAATGTCCAGCTCGGCCATGATCTTCAGGCGCGAGATCAGCGCGGCGTGCAAGGCGCGGTGCGGGCGCACGATCTCGCGCAGGCTGCCGTCGATGCGAAAACGCACCGACGAATGGTGCTCATAGGGCTCGATGTGGATATCGCTGGCCCCCTCGCGCGTGGCCTGCATCAGCAAGGCGTTGAGCATGCGGATGATGGGCGCATCGTCGCTGGCCGCCAGCAAGTCGGTGGCACTGGGCAGGGTCTGCAAGATGTGCGAGAGGTCGGCTTGGGCCTCGACCTCGCTGACCACATGGGCGGCATGCTGCGCGTCGCCCTGGCCGGCGTAGGCGCGCTGCAGCGCTTGCTGAAGTTCCTCGGGGCTGCAGGCCTGCAGGCGCAGCGCCAGGCCGGCGTGCTGGCGCATCAGCTCGGACCAAGCGCTGCGCGGGCTCTCGGGGGTGTGCCAGAGCACACACTCGGCGCCGTCCTCGGTCAGCAGCAGCTGATGGCGCTGGGCGAAGGCGTAGGGCAAGAGCGGTCGCATGGTGGCCGGTGCTCAGGGCTTGGCGGCCGGGGCCGGGGCCGTGCCGCCCGCCGCCTTGGGCGTCTTGGCGGGATCGGGCAGCACGGCGCTGCCGCCCACGGGCAGGGTGGGGGTGGCCACGGGCTGCACGGTCTCTTGCAGTCGCCGCATGTCCTGGTAGCGACCGAGCGACAAGGCCTCGGTCGAGGCCGCATCGCGCACCACCACGGGCCGCAGAAAGACCATCAGGTTGGACTTTTTGCGGGTGCGGTTCTCGGAGCGAAAGAGCGCGCCCAGAATCGGCACATTGCCCAGGCCCGGCACCTGGTTCTGGTTCTGCCCGGTGTCATCTTGCAAGAGGCCACCCAGCACCACAATGGCACCGTCGTCGACCAGCACATTCGACTCGATCGAGCGCTTTTGCGTGATCAGGCCGGTGGTGGAATTGAGCGAGGCCGGGTCGAGTCGGCTGACCTCTTGGTAGATCTGCAGCTTGATGCTGCCGCTGTCGCTGATTTGCGGTTTGACGCGCAGGGTCAGGCCAATGTCGCGCCGCTCGATGGTCTGGAAGGGGTTGACCACCCCGCCCGTGCTGGCCGCGGTGTTGGTGAACTGGCCGGTGACAAAGGGCACGTTCTGGCCGATCACGATCTTGGCCTCTTCGTTGTCCAGGGTCAGCAAATTGGGCGTGGACAGCACGTTGGCGTCGCCATTGGTCTGCAAAAAGCGGCCCAGGGCGCCCAGCACATAGGTGCCGTTGACCCGCGTGGCCACGCCCACGTTCAGGCCCTGCGCCGGTGACACGGTGCCTTTGGCGGCGCCCAGGGCCAGGGCCAGGATGTTGGCGCCCCCGTTGCCAAAGTTGGTGCCCAGCAGGCCGATGTTGGCATCGCCGGCGCGGCCGATGGGGCCTTGCCACTGGATGCCAAATTCAGCGGCTTTTTCCTCGCTCACTTCGGCGATCAGGCTTTCGACAAAGACCTGGGCACGGCGCGCATCGAGCATGTCGATGACGGCGCGCAGTTGCCGGTATTGGGGCTCGGGCGCGGTGATCACCAGGGCATTGTTGGCCGGGTCGGCCTGGATCTGTCCGCCGGTGGTGCTGGCGCTGCCCGCTGCACCGGTATTGGGGGCACCGGGCTGAGACGCACCCGCGCCGGCACTGGCGGGGCCGCGGGCCTCGCCGCTGAGCGCGGCGCGCAGCGTGGCCGCCAGCTTGGTGGCATCGGCGTTCTTCAGGTAGACCACGCGGATGTTGCCGCTGGCCTGCGCGCTGCTGCTGGGCGGCTGGTCCATCTGGCGCAGCCACTGGCGCACCATCTGGCGTTGCTCGGGTTGCGCGCTGTGCACGATCAGGGCGTTGGCGCGCACATCGGCCATGACCACGGTTTTGGGTCCGCTGCCAGCCAGCTGGGGCGCTGGTGCCGCGCCCCCTGCCGGGTTGATCGCGCCGCTGCCCGTTCCCATGTCGAGCAGGCGCTGCAGCAGTGGCTGCAGATCGCTGGCCAGGGTGTGCTCCAGGCGCAGCACCTCGATGTCGCCGCTGCGCGGAACATCGAGCGCCCGCACGATGTGCTCCAGCCGCTGCAGGTTGTCGGCATAGTCGGTGATGACCAGGCTGTTGCTGGTGGTGCCGATGGTGATGGTGTTGTTGGGGCTGATCAGCGGGCGCAGCACCGGGACCACGTTGCTGGCCGATTCGTGTTCCAGCCGCAGCACCCGGGTGACGAGCTGCGGGCTGCTGGCGTTGCTGGGCTCTGTCCACACCGCACCGGGCTGCAGGCGCGCGTCGGCCTCGGGCACGATGATGTAGCGCCCCTGGCGATCGAGCAGCACCAAGCCCTGCAGGCGCAGCTGCGCACCAAACAGTTGGAGCGCCTCGTCATGCCCAAGGGGGCGGGTGCTGGTCAGGCTGATCGTGCCCTTGACGCGCGGGTCCACCACCACCTGGCGCTGGGTCAGGCTGGCCAGGGTGCGGGCGGCAGCGTCGATGTCGGCGTTCTGGAAATCGAGGCGGATGCCGTTGCGCTCGCGCGTGGCCTGGGGGGGCTGGCGTGGGCCGCTCGGGGCGGTTGCACTGGCCTGGGATGGCGCGGTGGGCGCGGGCATCACCGGGGCTTGGGCATGGGCCAGCCCCAGCAGACCCACCAGGCACCAAGCGCTGCAGCGCAGCGCAGGTCTTGGGGTGCGGATGGACCGCAGCGCATCACGTTCAATCATGGTTCATCCCAGGGAGAGAATCGTCCGTTCGCCTTGCTTGCGGCCGATGATTTGCAACAGATTGGCCAACAAGGCCTCGTGTCCTGGCTCGGCAAAGGCCTCGCCGCGGAATTGCCAACGGCCCTGCAGCAGACGGCCTTGACCGCGCATCTGCAAGGGGCCTTGGCGGGTGTCCAACCACAGTTCGGGCGTTTGAGCGCTCGCACCGGGTCGCCATTGCAAGGTGTAGTGGCCCAGGTCCACCCGGGGCACCAGGGCCGATCGCAAGGCCTGCACCTGCGCTTGCAGGGGCGCGTTGATCTGCAGACCCGCTGGCCCCAGCTGCGCGCTGGCTGGGGCCAGCAGCAGCTGGCCCTCCAAGGACAGGGTGTTCCATGGCGCGCCCAGCACCCGCAACCAGGCCAAGGGCCATTGGCTATCGGGCCATTGCACCTGCAAGGTGCTGGGTGCCGTCAGCGACCAGCGCAGTTGTGCGGTCTCACGCATGCAGCAGTCGGCCCGCCAGGCCAGCACGACCCCCAGGCCCTGCTGTTGCCAATGCCAATGCAGGCGGCCCGGCAGGGCCACGGGCGCGGAGCCGTCAGGTGCTGACCAGGCCCACTGTGCATGGCCGTGCCAGCCGCTGCCTTGCATGCCCACCAGGTGCAGCTTGGGCCCCAGGGCTTGTCGCAGGGCCCAGCGCATGGCCTCAGGGGGCGGCCACAGCAGCAGGCCCAGCAACAGTCCCACGCCGAGGGCCGACGCGAGGCGCCAAAGAGCGGGACGAATCCAGTTTGAGCCAGGCATGTCAGCGCTTTCAGGGCAGTCGCAACAACAGCTGGCCTTGCCAGCGGTCGGCTGCGCCAGGCACGCGACGCAGTTGGGCGCTGTCGGGGGTGCTGGCCGCCTGCTCGCGCGCCAGGCTGAGCCAGCGTGCGAGGTCTTCGGCACGTGCATTGCTCACGCGCACCAGCAGCAGATCCCCTTGCGGACTCACGCTGGTGCCGCTGCCCAGCAGCCGAGGGCTTTCGATTTGAAGCAGGTCCACCGCCTGTGCACGGCTGATGGCGCTGCGAGCGGGACGGGCCAGCAGCTGCTGCGCCAGGGCCTGTTGCGCGCGCAGCTGGCCCGTTTGCTGTTGCAGCTGTGCCTGGCGCTGCGGGAACTGACGCCAGGTTTGCCAGGCCGGCTGCAGGGCCCAGGTCCACCAGGCCCCGGCCAGCAACACGGCCACCAGCAGGCCCAGCAGGCGGCGCAGGCGTGGTGTGAGCATGGAGGATGTCTTCATGGGGTGCTCCCATGCCAATGCAGCTGGCCCTGGTGGCCGTTCCAGCGCAGGGTCCAACCCTGCGCTTGCAATTGCTCGCTCATGACGGGCTGGTTCGCGACCGATAGGTGCGGGGCACGGAAGGTCAAGCGCCCTTGGGCATAGTCGATTTCCTCGGGGCCCTGCATCCCCTCGGGCCAGCGTTGCCCCAATGCCGAGAGCTGGGTTTCCAAATCGCTGGGGGTGGCGACCCCCATGCGACGCTGCAGACGCAGCACCTGTTGTTGCATCTGTGCGGGGGCGTCCAGCACCACCGGGGTCTCGGGAAAGGTTTGGCGCAAGACCTGCGCCCACTGGGCTTGTTGGTCTTGCCATTGCCAGCGCACCGCCAGGGCCCAGGCCGGGGCCAGCAGCAGCGGTGTGGCCAACAGGGTCAGCAGTGCCCAACGCACGCCGCGCCATTGCCGATCCACCCAGAGCGCGCGCAGACCCAGTTGCAAACCGCCCAGCACGCCCGCACGATCGGGCTTGAGGTCAAACTGTGCCAAGCCCCAGCCCTCGGCCAAGATGGCCGGCAGGTCGGCGCCCCTGGCGGCCAGTTGCACGCGATCGCCCAAGAGATCGCTGGCCCAAGCGCCGGCTGCAGCGTCGCAGCGCCCCCCTGCCAATGCAAGCCCAGGCGGCAAGATGCTGGCCCAATCCTGCTCACGCAGGGCGCGTGCCGGCACACCCCAGACGCCATGGGTGCTTGATTCGAGCCAGAGCATGCCGCTGTCCTCATCGCCCAGGCACCAGGCTTGCAGGTCGACCGACCGAGGGGCCAGGGCTGGCAAGATCTGTTGAATGCGCAGACCCGCTGCGCGCAAGGCCTGCAACCAAGCTTGCAGCCAGGCCCGGTCGCACGCGGCCACCCAGGCGGGCGAACCCGCTTGCCAGCCAGGTGACAGTGCCAGGTGCAGGCTGGCGGGGTCTTGCAAGAGTTGGTCTTCAAGCAGCGATCGCAAGGCCTCTTGGCGCGCCAGCACTTTGCGCTCGAGCCCTGGGGGCAGGGTGACCGAATGCCAGGAAACGGCGCTCGCAGGCAGGACCACCAGGGCTGCCGTGGCCGGAAGCCCATCACCCATTGCAAGGGATTGCCACTCGGGGGCGCCGCCCTTGTCGTGCCAGGGCGCCACCGCGCACCGGACCTCAGGTCCGGGCGTGACAAGGGGCAGTTCAATCCAGAGCAGGCTCATGGGGCAGTGGGGGTGTCAGGGAAAACCGGCCAGCCGGTGCGCTGCCATTCTCGCACCTCTTGGCCTTGTCGCCGCAGCAGCACCCGCTCCGACTGCACGGTTTCTTCCAGGCGAATGCTGCCGCTTAATTCAAAAAACTGGCTGTTGACCGAGAAGCGCCGTGCATCCAGGGCGTCGGTCTGGCGCAGCATGAGCTGGGCTTGCGCCAGGCTTTGTATGGGCTGGGTGCGCCGTGCCTGTTCAAATGCGGCCAGTTGGCTCGCCGACAGCTCGGGCAGGGCGGCCGCCAGCACCAGCGGGCCAGCGGTGTTGAGGTTGAGCGGTGTCGGATCCGGCAACAGCACCGCATGCGGCCGCAACTGCGACAGGGTCTGGCGTGACAGGCCCCACCATTGCAATTCCTCCAGTCGGCTTGGGCGCAGCGGGCCATCGCTGGGCACCTTGGGGTCTTGCCCTGTCGAGAGGCTGTTCATGCCGTTTTGCAGCATCACCCACTCGGATTCGGGCAAGCGCAAGGCGCGCCACAGGCTCTGGAAGGCCAGGCGCGCCGCCCGGGTGTCGGTCTCGTTGCCCATCAGGTTGCGCACATTCAGCCGCGCTTGTGCGTCCTCGATCTGTCCGCTCAACCAAACCTGCGGATCGCCAGGGCGTACCGCCTCTTGGGATTGCAGCAGAAAGTCCGACAGGCGGGAGGGCTGGATGGGAATGGCCCAGGGCTCGGCCAAATGATCGACTTGAGCACTGACCCGGCCGTCCTCGCGCAGGATCAGTCGGGCCCACTGGCGGGCGCCCAGCCAGAGCCAACGCGTCTGTTCCTGTTGCCAATCGGTGATCTCGGTCTCGACCATCCGGGCGCGCTCACGCATGGCCTGGCTGACCAGCGCCGCCACCAGGGCCACCACCAGCAAGGCCATGATCAGCGCCACCCCTCGCTGGGCTCGATGGGGGGATGAAGGGCGGCGTCGGTGCATGCTGCGGGCCTAGCGGACAAACGAGGGGTTGAGCCAGTCCACCCGCAACAGGCCTTGCAGTCGCGCGTCCTCAGGCAGGCGCAGCTCCAGCCGCAAGGCCGACGGCACCCGGCTGGTGTCGATGGGGTCCTGGCCCTCGCTCTGGTTCGACATGGGGTTGACCCATGCGCCGCCGCGATAGACATCAAACTTCCAGCCGTCCAGCACGAACAGGCGCGAGACGCTCACGCCGGGCGGCGCCAGGCGCAGCTCGCCTCGGCCCCATTGCAAGGCTTGGTCCCAAGCCTGCTGCCAGTCCTGCTGGCGCTGCAGCGGCGGCGACAGCCAGCGTGCCCAGTGACCATCCTCATCCAGCCTGGCCCAGGCCACCACCCGCAAGTCGGCCTCGGATGCGGGCCCGCGGCGCGTCAGGCGCAGCACCTTGCCATCCCACTGCCACAGCGGTCGGTCGCTCCCGGTGGCCAGTTGGTCCAGGTCATGGCGCCACTGCGCCAGCCCCACGCGCACCGGTTCAAAGCGTTCGGTTTGCGCTTGTACCCGCTCGCGGGTTTGCAGAAAGGATTGCAGACCGCGCCAGCTCAGCCCGGCCATGATGGCCAGCACCAGCAGGGCGACCAGGGTCTCGATCAGGGTCAGGCCGCGCTGGCGAGGGCGGTGGGCACGCAGGGCCTTCATGGTCCCACCACCGTGCTCAAGCGCACCAAGGACTGGCCGTCCTGTCCCACCTGCACATCGACGCGGCGAAACAGGGGATTGGGCGTTCGCAAGACCTCGCGTTGCATCTCAAAGCGCTGTCCAGCTTGTTCGCATGGCTGTCGGTCCACCCCCAGGGGCGGACCACCGGGCAAGAGATGCATGGCCGCCAGCTCGTTGTCGGCACACAAACGGGCCAGCCAGTGCAGCTGGGTGCGTTGGGTCTGCTGTGTCCAGTGTCCTGCGGTTTGAAGTGCGGCCAACAAGGCCAATGCCAACAGCAGCAAGGCCACCAGCACCTCGATCAGGCTCAGGCCGCGTTGGGCGCGGCAAAACGAGGTCCCTGGCTTCATGGCGGGGCGCTCCAGCTGGCGGCAAACGGCCGCACACCGTCGCTCCAGACCCAGACCTGCAGGTTCGGTTGCGAGGCGCGTGACAGGCGCAGCGCCTGGGCTGGCAGGATGGGTTCTGGGCCCAGGATCAAGGGGCCCTGCACCTGGACCTGCAAATCTGGCAGCGGCCAGGAGGCCACAGGCGATCCGGGTCGTCCCAGCCACTGGCCGCCTTGGGCGCTGGCTTGCCAGCCCAGGGGCTGGCCTTGTCGTTGCGATTGGGCGCGCGCCTGCTCCAGGTCATGCGCGAGTTGGTCGGCCGCTTGCCACAAGGCCTGGTCTTGCTGGGTGCGCCAGCTGGGCAGCGCCAGGCCGACGCTGAGGGCCAGCAGGGCCAACACCACCAGCAGTTCGATCAGGGTAAAGCCGCGCTGGCGCTTCCTCACTGCCAGCTGCCGATATCGGCCGCTGCGCCTTCCCCGCCGGGCTGGCCGTCTGCGCCCAGAGAGAACACATCGATCTCGCCGCGAACACCGGGGTTGAGGTATTGGTAGGGACGCCCCCAGGGGTCTTGCGGCAGCTTGTCAAGGTATGCGCGCCACTGGGGCGGAAGGGGTTCGACGGCCGGCTTGCTCACCAGGGCCCCAAGGCCTTGCTCCTGGGTGGGGTAGCGCAGCTGATCGAGCCGATACAGTTTGAGCGACTGGACAATTTGGGACACATCGGTTTTGGCCGCCAGGACGCGGGCATCGTCCGCACGGCCCATGACATTGGGCACGACCAGGGCGGCCAGCACGCCCAGAATGGCCAACACCACCATCAACTCGATCAGGGTGAAGCCGCGCATGCGACGGGCACGTTGGTCTGAGCGGACGGAAGGCATGAAACGCTTGGGCAGCATGGCAGTCTCTGGGTTTAAGATCCAAGTCAAGCATTATGGAGGAAGCGATGCACGCAGGAAGTTCCCGGCCATCGAGCCGGGCCCCTTGGTTGACCTGGAGCCTGTGGGCCCTCGTGGGCCTGAGCGTGCCGTTTTGGCTGACCCAATGGCCCAGACCCGTGCCCACACTCGCCACCACGCAGGCCTTGGCCCTGAATCCTGGGACCGATCCGGCCCTGGTCGAGCGTGTCCTGGGGGGGCCGCTTGACCTTGCCACCGAAGGCAAGCCCGAGCTGGCCACGGCGCCAGCCAACCTGCCGGGCTTGCAATTGCAGGGCCTGGTGCAAGGCCGCGACGAGCAAGGTCGCCCGACGGGGGTTGCCCTGATTCAGCGCGAGGGCGAGCGTGCCCGACCCGTTCGGGTGGGGCAGGTGGTGGCGCCGGGCTGGCGCTTGCAATCGGCCAGCGGTCGCGAAGCGGTGCTGGTGTCCGACGATGGGCGTGGGCTGACGCAGCGCCTGTCGATGCCCGCGCCGGACAGTCCCTGAAGCCCGCTGCCCCAGGCCCGGCATGCGGGGGCTCACCCGGGTTCCCCCGGGTGAGCCAGACCGCCAATTGGAGCCGCCATCTGGATGCAGCCTGTTAAGATCAGACGATTGTCAAAGCCCTCATTTCTGGCCAACATGCCCCCTGACGCAACCGCTGCCATGGCGTTCGATATCAAGAGCGCCGACCTGCCGCTGATGGCCTTTCGGCTCAAGACCGCCGAACTGGCCGCGTTGACGCAGGCCTTGAACCAGCAGTTGGGCGCCACCCCCGGATTTTTCGAGCGTGAGCCGGCCCTGATCGATCTGGAGGCCTTGCCCCCGGACAGCCCCGCTCCCGACCTCTTGGCCTTGCTGCCGGTGCTAAAGGCGCATGGCTTGTTGCCCCTGGCGGTGCGCGGCATGCGCGAGGCCTGGCAGGACAGCCTGGGCGCGCAGTTGCAAGCCAGCGGCCTGGCCCTGGCCGAGGAGGCGCGCGTGCGCCGCGGGACCGAGTCCAGCAACGCGGCGCAGCCGGCGGCAGCGCCCGAGCCGGTGCGGCCGCAACTGGCCGATGCCATGGTGATCGACAAACCCTTGCGCTCGGGCCAGCAATGCTATGCCCGTGGGCGCGACCTGGTGGTGCTGGCGGCGGTCAATCCCGGCGCCGAGGTCATTGCCGATGGACACATCCACATTTACGCGCCGCTGCGTGGCAAGGCGATTGCCGGCGCGCGGGGCTTTGGCGGGGCGCGCATTTTTGCGCAGCACATGGACCCCGAGCTGATCGCCATCGCCGGGGTGTACCGCACCAGCGAGAACCCGCTGCCCGACGTGGTGCGGGGCCGGCCGGCGCAGGTGCTGCTGCACAGCGGCCCCGATGGCGAACGTTTGCAGATTTCTCCCCTGGGGACTTGAGGCCCCGCACAACCGAGCGCACTGAAAGAGCATCATGGCAAAAATCGTTGTAGTGACTTCCGGCAAGGGCGGTGTGGGCAAGACCACCACCAGCGCCAGCTTTGCCACCGGCCTGGCCCTCAAGGGCTTCAAGACCGCGGTGATCGATTTTGACGTCGGCCTGCGCAACCTCGACCTGATCATGGGTTGCGAGCGTCGCGTGGTCTACGACTTCATCAACGTGATCCAGGGCGAGGCCAATCTGCACCAGGCCCTCATCAAGGACAAGCAGGTCGAGAACCTGTACATCCTGGCCGCCTCGCAGACGCGCGACAAGGACGCGCTCACGCAGGAGGGCGTCGAGAAGGTGTTGCAGGACCTGGCGACCATGGGCTTTGACTACATCGTTTGCGACTCGCCAGCGGGCATCGAGACGGGCGCGCTGATGGCCATGCACTTTGCCGACGAGGCGCTGGTCGTGACCAACCCCGAGGTGTCGTCGGTGCGCGACTCCGACCGCATCCTGGGCATCCTGAGCAGCAAGACCCGCCGCGCCATCGAGGGCATGGAGCCGATCAAGGAACACCTCCTGATCACGCGCTACAACCCCAACCGCGTCGAAGACGGCCAGATGCTCTCGCTGCAGGACATCCAGGACATTCTGCGCATTCAACTCATCGGTGTGATCCCCGAGAGCGACAAGGTGCTGCAGGCCTCCAACCAGGGCACGCCCGCGATCCAGATGGCGGGCAGCGACGTGGCCGAGGCCTACCGCGATGTGATCGACCGCTTTCTGGGCGAGGACAAGCCGATGCGCTTTACCGAAGCGCAAAAGGCCGGTTTCTTCAAGCGCCTGTTTGGAGCCAAGTGATCATGTCCTTTCTGTCCTTCCTGCTCGGTGAAAAGAAAAAGACCGCCAGCGTTGCCAAGGAACGTCTGCAGATCATCCTGGCGCACGAACGCAGCGGTCGCAACGCGGCCGAGCCCGATTACCTGCCCGACCTCCAGCGCGATCTGGTGGCGGTGATCAGCAAATACATCAACATCAATCCCAAGGACATCAAGGTCCAGCTCGAGCGCCAGGACAACCTGGAAGTGCTCGAGGTCAAGATCGAGTTGCCCGACGCGCGTTGAGGTTGGTGCGGCGCCGCTGCGCCCAAGCAGCGCGCCAACCGCCCATGCGGCCGCAAGCCCGACCGGCCTGGGTCGCGCGGCCTTACAGATAGACTTTTTGCAACAGCGCCAGCAGCTGGCGCCGCTCGGCGGGCGACAGCCGTGGTGAGCGATCGATCTCGAGCTCGCTGGCCGTGCGCTCGGCCGCCTGCATCAGCGCCACGCCGGCTGGCGTGGGGTGCAAGCCAAACGCCCGACCATCGCGCGGATGGGGGCGCCGCTCGATCAGTCCGCGCGCCTCGAAGGCCTGCACCAGCCCGACCAGATTGGGTGGCAGCAGGTTGAGCACCGCACACAGCTGGCGCGAGGTCACGCCAGGGTTGTGGTGGATCACCGACATCACCGAAAACTCCACCGGGCGCAGCCCATAGGGCGCCATGCGCTGCAAAAAGGTCTCGATGATCAGCAGCGCGGTGCGACGGGCGTTGTAGCCCAGCAGGGTTTGCAGGTAGCTGGTGTCAACCTGATCGACCGCCGCGCCCGCTTCGCGCGAGCGCGCTTTGGCGCGTGGGCCACTGCGGTCGGCGCTGCGGCTGGCCGGGGCGGCGGGGCTGGCCGTGCTGCTGGGGCTGGCCGTGCTGCTGGCGCTTGGGGCCTGCGCACGCCGGGCACGCTTGGCCGCAGGCGCAGGCGAGGCCGCGTCCTGCGCCCCTGCGGCCGAGCGCGAACGGGACGCGCCGCGTTCGCTCATGCCGCGCGCACGGTGCATTGCTGCACGATGATGAAGGTGCGCATCTGGAACTCGGGCAGCACCCAGTGGCGCAGGGCCTGGTGCGGCGCATGCCAGCGCGCGGGATCGGCCTCGGCGGTCTGCACCGCAATGCGTTGCCAGGCCCAGTCCAGCAGCACCAGGGCCACGGCGCGCAGAAAGTCGTCGGCCACGCGGTAGGGCAAGGTGGCGTCCTGCTTGGCCGACTCCAGCACCTGGCGGGTGACGGCGCGCAGGGTCGACAGGCGCGCCAGGCTGGCGCTGCGCTGCACCGCCTGCGCCGGCAGGTCGGCCTCAAGCCGGTCGAGCAGGGCCATCAAACCGGTGCCACCATCGGCCATCACCTTGCGGCACAGCAGGTCGATGGCCTGGATCTCGTTGGTGCCCTCGTAAATCATGGCCACGCGGGCGTCGCGAATATGCTGCTCGATGCCCCATTCGCGCACATAACCGTGCCCACCAAAGACCTGCAGGCAGTCGCTGCCGCCGTGGAAGGCCTGGTCGGTGCACACCGATTTGAGCACCGGGGTGATCAGGGCGCACCAGGTCTGCGCCGCTGCCTGCACCGGGCCCTCGCCGTGCGTGGCGCGGTCGAGTTCGATGGCGGTCTGGTAGGCCAGCACGCGGCCGCCGTCCACCCAGGCGCGCTGGGTGTCGAGGATGCGCTGCACCGCCGGGTGCTCGATGATGAGGTCGGCCTCTGCAGCCGAGCGGCCCTTGCCCGGCGCGCGCATCTGGCGACGCTCGCGCGCATAGGCATCGGCCTTCTGCCAGGCCGCGTCCAGCAGGCCAATGCCCTGCATGGCCACATGCAGGCGCGCCGCGTTCATCATGATGAACATGGCGCCCAGGCCCTTGCCCACCTCGCCCACCAGCCAGGCGGGGGCCTCGTCAAAGCGCATCACGCAGGTGGGGCTGCCGTGCAGGCCCATTTTCTCTTCGATGCGGTCGCAGAACACCGCGCTGCGCTGCCCGTCCTCGTAGAACTTGGGCACCAGGAACAGCGACAGGCCTTTGGGGCCGGGCGGGCTGTCGGGCAGCCGCGCGAGCACCAGGTGCACGATGTTGTCCGACAGGTCGTGCTCACCGCCCGAGATGAAGATCTTGGTGCCCGAGAGGGCGTAGCGGCCGTCGGGCAGCGGCACCGCACGCGTGCGCACCAGGCCCAGGTCGGAGCCGGCATGCGGCTCGGTCAGGCACATGGTGGCCAGCCACTCGCCGGTGGCCAGCTTGGGCAGATAGGTTTGGCGCAGCGCCGCGCTGCCGTGGTGGCGCAGGCACTCGTAGGCGCCGTGCAGCAGGCCCGGGGCCATGGTCCAGCCGTGGTTGGCCGCGCTCAGCATCTCGTAGAGCAGGGTGTCGAGCACCGCCGGCAAGCCTTGACCGCCGTCTTCGGTCTGCGAGCACAGGCTGCCCCAGCCGGCTTGCCAGAAGGCCTGGTAGGCATCGCGAAAACCCGGCGGCATGGTGACCTGGCCGTCTTGCCAGCGCGCGCCGATCTCGTCGCCGTCGCGGTTGAGCGGCGCCACCACGCTGCCCACAAACTTGCCGGCTTCCTCCACCACCTGCTGCATCAGCTCGGCGTCGGTCTCGGTGTGTGGCGCCAGGGTTTGCAGCTGCGCGCTGCCCTGCAGCACCTGCTGCAGCAAAAACATCATCTCGTCGGTACGGGGCTGGTAGCTGTTCATGGTGGGGTGTTCAGGATTTGGCGTTGCCCAGGTAGGTGTCGATCACACGCGGGTCGTTGGCCAGCGCGCTGGCCGGCCCTTGCAGGGCCATCTCGCCCATTTCAAGCACATAGCCGTGGTCGGCCACGGCCAATGCGGCGCGCGCGTTTTGTTCGACCAGCACAATGGTGACACCGGTCTGGCGCAAGCGCTCGATGATGGCAAAAATCTCCTTGACGATCAGCGGGGCCAGGCCCAGGCTGGGCTCGTCGAGCATCAGCACCGCGGGGCGCGACATCAGCGAGCGGCCCACCGCCAGCATCTGGCGCTCGCCGCCCGAGAGGGTGCCCGCCTCCTGGGCGCGGCGCTCTTTGAGGCGCGGGAAGATGTCGAAGACCTCGTCCATGCGCGCGCGCCACTGGCGGTTGCCCAGGCGCATCTGGCGGTAGCCGCCCAGCAGCAGGTTGTCCTCGACCGACATGGTGCCAAAGAGCTCGCGCTTTTCGGGCACCAGCGCAATGCCCAGCATCACCCGCTCTTCCAGGGTCAGGTGGCCGATGTCCTGGCCGTCAAATTCGATCTTGCCCTGACCCGGCAAGATGCCCATCAAGGTGTTGAGCAGGGTGGACTTGCCGGCGCCGTTGGGGCCGATGACGGTGATCACCCCGCCTTTGTCGGCGTGCAGGTCCAGGCCGTGCAGAACCTCGGCGCGGCCATAGCCGGCGCGCAGCTGGCTCACTTGCAAAAGAGCTGTGCTCATGGTGGATTCCTTGCGAATTGGGGCCTGCGGCTCAGTGTTCGGTGCCCAGGTAGGCGGCGCGAACGGCGGGGTTGGCCTGCACCTCGGCAGGGGTGCCGCGGGTGAGCAAGGTGCCAAACTCCATCACCACCAGGTGATCGCACACCGTCATCACCAGGTCCATGTCGTGCTCGACCAGCAAAATGCTCATGCCCTCGGATTGCAGCTGGCGCAGCACCGTGGCCAGGGCCTGCTTTTCCTTGTGGCGCAACCCGGCGGCCGGTTCGTCCAGCAGCAGCAGGGCCGGGTCGCAGCACAGGGCGCGCGCAATCTCCATCATGCGCTGCGGGCCCATGGCCAGGTTGCCGGCCTGCTCGTGCAGATACTGGCCCATGCCGATGCGCTCGAGCTGGCGCTGCGCCTGCTTGAACAGGCGCCGCTCCTCGGCCTGGTTCAGGCGCAGCATGGCGCCCAGCACGCCGCTGCGGCCACGGGTGTAGGCCCCCAGGGCCACGTTTTCCAGCACCGTCATCTCGGGGATCATCTTGACGTGCTGGAAAGTGCGGGCCATGCCCTGGCGCGAGATCTCGCGCGAGCTCAGGGCGCTGATGTCCTGCCCGCGAAACCGCACCTGGCCGCTGGTCTTGCCCAGCACCCCGGTGATCAGGTTGAAGGTGGTGGACTTGCCCGCGCCGTTCGGGCCGATCAGGCCAACGATCTGGCCGGCGCTGATCTCGAAGCTGATGTCGTTGACCGCGGTCAGGCCGCCAAACTGTTTGCGGATGCGGTCGACTTCCAGCACCACCTGGCCCATCTGCGGGCGCTCGCGCGCGGGCAGCTCCGGGGCGTCTTGCCAATCGTTGGGGCGCGGCCGCTTGGGCAGGCGGCTGACCACCATGGCCCACAGGCCGTCGGGCATGTACTTGAGCACCAGCACCAGGGCCACGCCAAACACAATCACCTCGTAGCTGCCGCTGGTGCCAATCAGCGCGGGCAGGGCCACCTGCAGGTAGTCGTCGAGCAGCTTGACCAGGCCCGCGCCCACGATGGCGCCCCACACATGGCCCACGCCGCCCACCACGGTCATGAACAGGTACTCGATGCCCATCTTCAGGCCAAAGGCCGTGGGGTTGACGGTGCGCTGAAAGTGCGCCAGAAGCCAACCGGCCACCGAGGCGAACAGGGCGGCCAGCAAGAAGATCGTGACCTTGTAGCGGAAGGTGTTGATGCCCATGGCCTCGGCCATCTGCGTGCCGCCCTTGAGCGAGCGGATGGCGCGGCCGGGGCGCGAGTCCAGCAGGTTCACCAGCGCCCAGGCACCGGCCAGCAAGAGCACCCAGGTGAGCACAAAAAAGGCCCGGCCCTGGCCCACATCAAAGTCGCCAATCGACAGGCTCTTGATGCCGAGCAGGCCGTCGTACTTGCCCAGCGCGCTCAGGTTGCCCATCAGGTAGTACAGGGACAAGCCCCAGGCGATGGTGGCCAGCGGCAGGTAGTGGCCCGACATGCGCAGGGTGATGATGCCCACCACCAGCGCACTGACCGCGGTGAGCGCCAGGCCCACAAAGACTGTCAGCCAGGGCGACATGCCCAGATTGAGCGTGAGCCAGGCGGTGGTGTAGGCGCCAATGCCGACAAAGGCCGCCTGACCAAAGGACGTGAGACCGCCCACGCCGGTGAGCAGCACCAGGCCCAGACAGGTCAGGCTGTACAGGCCGATGTAGTTGAGCTGCGCGATCCAGAAATCGGGCAGGGGCAGCCAGACCACCAGGGGAATGAGCAGGGCCAGCACCAGCATGGCCAGGGTTTGGGGACGCAGACGCGAGGCGTTCATGGTCAGTGGTCCTCGTCAGAATGGCCGCTGCGCAACGAGCGCACCAGGAGGATGGGCAGGATCAGGGTAAAGACAATCACTTCCTTGAAGGCACTGGCCCAGAAAGCGCCAAAGGATTCCACGATGCCCACAAAGAGCGCGCCCAGCAGCGCCCCCGGATAGCTGGCCAGGCCGGCGACCACCGCCGCCACAAAGCCCTTGAGGCCGATCAGAAAGCCCGAGTCGTAGAAGACCGTGGTGCTGGGGCCAATCAGCAGGCCCGACAACGCGCCGATGAGGGCGGCCAGCAAGAAGGTGAACTGGCCCGAGCTGTGGCTCGAGATGCCCATCAGGCGGGCGCCGGTGCGGTTGACGGCGGTCGCGCGCAGGGCCTTGCCGCGCAGCGAGCGTTCAAAGAACAGCCACATCATGACGATGAGGGCCAGCGAGACCGCAAAAATGATCAGGGTCTGGCCCGAGAAGGACAGCGGTCCGAGGGTCAGGCGCAGGTCCCAGAAGCTCGGGTTGCGAAAGCCTTCGGCGCCAAAGAAGAGCAGGCCCAGACCGGTCATGGCAAAGTGCACGCCCACCGACACGATCAAGAGCACCAGCGGCGTGGCCGACTCCAGCGACTGGTAGGCCACGCGGTAGACCAGCGGGCCAAAAGCACTGACCAGCACCACGCTCAGCAGCGCCTGCACCCACATCGGCCATTGCTGCGGCGCGGCCCACCAGGTCAGCAGGGCCACCGCCATGGGCAGCGCCAGGGTTTTGCCAAAGGACACGGCGGCGCGGCCCAGTTGGCCATGGTGCCGGAAGCGACCCACGCCCTCCATCACGGCGGCCACCAGCGCCAGGATCATGAGCAGCCAGACGGTGCCGGGCACCTTGCCGGCCTGCAGCATGGCCAGGGTCAGGGCCCCGTAGGCCACGAATTCGCCCTGGGGGATGAAGATCACGCGCGTGACGGTGAATACCAGCACGGTGGCCAGGCCCAGCAGGGCATAGACCGCACCGTTGGTCACACCGTCGAGCAGCAGAATGCTGGCGATGGAGAAGTCCATGGGCGTCAAAGGTAATGGGTTGGGGGCGCAGAGCGCGAGCAGAAGACAGCGACATCACACGCCGGGGGGGCCACACAGGACCACCCCGGGGCGCAAGCGGGGGGCAAGCGCTGCCGCCCCCCGGCTTGCTTCAGGTCAGGATCACTCGACCTTGAACTGACCGTTGACGACCTTGGTCATCACACCGGTTTCCATGGTGTAACCCCAGTGGTCGTCCTTGGTCCAGTTCATCACGCCGTGCGCGAACACGGTGCGGCCCATGGTTTCCATGCTGTCGCGCAGCGCGGCGCGGAACTCGGCGGTACCGGGCTTGGCTTTCTTGAGCGCCATCGGGATCACCTTGTTGAGGGTGATCACGGCGTCGTACGAGTGGCCTGCAAACTGGTTGCGGGTGTTGGCGCCGTACGCGGCTTCGAACTTCTGCACAAAGTCCATGGCCACTTTCTTGGACGGGTGGCTGTCGGGCAGCTGGTCACCCAGCAGGGCCGGACCCGAGACCACAAACGTGCCCTCGACGGTCTTGCCGCCCACGCGCGGCAGGTCGGGGGTGGCCGCTGCGTGCGTCTGGTAGATCTTGCCCTTGTAGCCGCGCTCGGCCAGGCCCAGTTGCGGCATGGCCGCGCCCGAGCCCGAGGCCACCACCAGGATGGCGTCGGGGTTGGCGGCATTGAGCTTGAGGGCCTGCGGGGTCACGCTGGTGTCGGTGCGGGCAAAGCGCTCGGTGGCCACCAGCTTGATGCCGGCCTTGGTCAGCAGCGGGTTGATTTCATTGAGCCACTGCTCGCCGTAGGCGTCGGTGTAGCCCAGGAAGCCGATCGTCTTGACGCCTTGCTTCTTCATGTGCTCGACCACGGCATGGCCCATCACGGTGTTGGACTGCGGCAGGCGGAACAGCCACTTGTCCTTGCCAGCGGGCACGCCCACCGGCGAGCCGGCCAGCTGCACCGTGCCAGCTTCGCTGGCGATGTCGGTCATGGCAGCAGCCACGGCGGTCAGGCAGGAGCCGATGATCATGTCGACCTTGTCCTCGGTCACAAAGCGGCGCGCATTGGCCGCGCCCTTGCCCGGGTCGCTCGCATCGTCCAGGATGATGTACTGGACCTTTTCGCCACCGATGGTCTGCGGCGCCAGCTGCAGCTGACGCTGCATCGGGATGCCCAGGCCAGAGCCGGGGCCGGTCAGCGACAGGCTGACACCGATCTTGATGTCGGCCAGCGCGCTCACGCTCAGGGCCATCACGGCCACGGCGGTCAGGGTTTGCTTGAGTTTCATGCGAGTCTCCTTGTGTGGTGTGGAGGGTGGGGGAAAGGGTGACATCTTGCGCCCGCCAGGGCTGGCGCGCCATAGGGTTTCAACTGCACAGGGCCCGGATGTCCTCGGGGACCGGGATGGCCTTGATGCGGCTCGGGTCGTCGGGGTGGACGATGCAGAAGGCGCGTGTCTCGGTGCCCTCGCAGAGCACCGTGTCGCCGCGCATGACCACATGGCGCTGGATCACCACCTTGTCGCGCCACTCGGCGACGCTGGTGTGCACCTGCAGGCGGTCGCCGTAGGTGGCGGGGCGCGAGAACTTGGTGTGGATCTCGAGCAGCGGGGTGCCGATGATGCCGCGCGTCTTGACCAGCTCACGCCAGGGCGGCACGCCGCACTTGACGAAGAAGTTCAGCGAACTGGCGTCCATCCATTTCGAGAAATTGGGAAAGAAGACGATGCCGGCGGGGTCGCAGTCGCCGAACATCACCTCCAGCTCGTACACGATGGTCTTGCTCATGGGGATCTGTGTGGGGGAGTCGGGATCAGCGCGGCGCCATGCGCAGGGCGCCGTCCAGGCGGATCACCTCGCCATTGAGGTGGTCGTTTTGCACAATGTGCGCGGCCAGTTGGGCAAACTCTTCAGGCTTGCCCAGGCGTGCCGGGAAGGGGATGCTGGCGGCCAGGGATTGCTGCACCGGCTCGGGCAGCTCTTTGAGCAGCGGGGTGGCAAACAGGCCAGGGGCGATGGTGCAAACGCGGATGCCGTGCTGCGCCAGATCGCGTGCCATGGGCAGGGTCATGCCCGCCACACCGGCCTTGGAGGCGCTGTAGGCCTGCTGGCCCACCTGGCCGTCAAAGGCCGCCACCGAGGCGGTGAACACCATCACGCCGCGTGCGCCGTCGGCCATGGGCTCGAGCTTGGCGCAGGCAGCGGCAAACAGGCGCGCCGCGTTGTAGGTGCCGATCAGGTTGACGTTGATCACGCGCGCAAAGTCCTCCAGGGGCGCGGCCTGCCCGTCGCGGCCGACCACGCGCTTGGCGCTGCCGATGCCGGCAATCTGCATCAGGATGCGCGCCGGGCCGTGCGCGGCCGCGGCGGTCTCGATGGCGCGCGCCATGCTGTCGGGATCGCTCACATTGCAGGCGACGGCCAGGCCGCCGATGTCCTGGGCCACGCGCTCGGCGTTGGCCATGTTGAGGTCCAGCACCGCGACCTTGGCGCCCAAACGGGCCAGTTCGCGGGCCGTGGCCTCGCCCAGGCCCGAGCCACCACCGGTGACCAGGGCAGAGAGTCCTTGCAGGTTCATGTGAAGTCCTTGTGAATGCGAAATGGAGTGGGTGGGGGCGCTCAGGCCGCGTTCGGGTTCTCGATCAGCAGGGCGATGCCCTGGCCGCCGCCCACGCAGGCGCTGGAGATGCCCCAGCGCTTGCCGCTGCGCTGCAGCTCGCGCGCCAGGGTCAGGGTCAGGCGCACGCCGGTGGCCGCCAGCGGGTGGCCCAGCGCGATGGCGCCGCCGTTGACGTTCAGGCGCGAGAGGTCCATGCCCAGCTCGCGGCCCACGGCCAGGGTCTGCGCGCCCTGCGCCTCGTTGACCTCAAAGCGGTCGATCTGCTCGAGCGTCATGCCTGTGCGCGCGAGCAGCAGGCGGATGGCCGGCGCCGGGCCAATGCCCATGATCTCGGGCGGCACACCGGCCACCGCAGCGGCGACCACGCGGGCCATGGGCTGCAGGCCGCGCGCGCGGGCAAAAGCGCCCGAGGTCACCACACAGGCCGCGGCCGCATCGACCAGGGCCGAGCTGTTGCCGCCGGTTTGCACGCCACCTTCGAACACGCTGCCCAGCTTGGCCAGCACCTCGGGGGGCGAGAGGCGCGGGTGCGTGTCGGTGTCGATCACCGGCTGCTTGCCGCTCAGGCGCAGGCTGCGCGTCTTGTAGCCCGCCAGCTCGAATTTCTCGTTGCTCACCGGCACGATCTCGCCGGCCAGAAAACCGCTTTGCTGCGCGGCCACCGCCTTGGCAAAGGACTCGGAGGCAAACTGGTCGACCTCGGCGCGGGTGATGCCGTACTGGCGCGCCAGGTTCTCGGCCGTCTGGATCATGTTGATGCCGGCGGCGGGGTCCTTGAGGGCCTCCCACATATAGTCCTTGAAGCCCACCGGGGCGCCCAGCTTGAAGCCGGTGCGGTGGTCAAAGGCCGCAATGGGGTTGCGCGTCATGCTCTCGGTGCCCACCACCAGCGCGGCCTCGCAGGCACCGGTGGCAATTTGCTCGCCCGCCTGGCGAAACAGCTCGAAGCCGGTGCCGCAAATGCGCTGCGCCATCAGGGCCGGCACCTCTTGCGGCACGCCGGCGTACAGGCCGATGTGGCGCGGCAGGAAGAACTGGTCAAAGTCGCCAGGCGCCATGTTGCCGGTCAGGACCGAATCGATGTCCTGGCCCTGCAGGCCTGCGCGGGCGATCGCCTCGCGCGCGACCTTGATGCCCATGTCGGTGGGCGAGATGCTGGCAAACGCGCCGCAGTAATCGACCATCGGCGTGCGCACACCCGAGACGATCTGCACGTCCTCAAATGCGTTGAAAAATCCCTTCTGGGCCATGGCTTACTTTCCGGAGACGGGTTTGATGATGTGGTGCAGGCGGTCCTCGTGCAGGGCCGCCACGGTGTCGGCGCGGTGGTGCAGCACCGCACGTTGGTTGATCGAGCCCTTGTCGGTGATCTCGCCCTTGTCGATCGTGGGCGCCTCGGCCAGCAGGCACATGCGGGCAATGCGGTTGGCGCTGCCGGTGCTGCTGGCGGCCAGGGTGTTGGCCACCTGCTGGAAGTGCGCCTGCACGCCGGGGGCGGCCAGCACATCGGCCAGCGGCGCGCTGTCGGGCAGGCCGGCGAGCTCGCGCACGCGTGGGGTCGGGAACACCATGGCCCCCACTTCCTTCATGTTCAGGCCGGTCAGCACCACGTCCTGGATGTAGGGGGCACCAGCGGCGATGATCTTGCCGCGCAGCGGGCCCACGCTCACAAAGGTGCCGGTGGCCAGCTTGAAGTCTTCGGCAATGCGGCCGTCAAACTTCAGGCCCAGATGCACATCGGTCTCGTCGATCCACTTGACCGCGTCGCCTGTTTTGAAGAAGCCCTCTTCGTCAAAGGCCTCGGCGGTCTCGGCCGGTGCGCGCCAGTAGCCCGGCGTCACATTGGGGCCACGGTAGCGCACCTCGGTCTTGCCCTCGGTATCGACCAGCTTGAGCGTCAAGCCCGGCGTGGGAACGCCCAGGTCGCCTGCGCGCACATGGGGGTTGGTGACGAAGATGCCAAACGGGCCAGACTCGGTCATGCCTAGGCCGGTGGTCATGACGATGCGCTCGCCAATCTCGCGCTCCTGGCTTTCGTACAGGCTGTCCCAGACCGGTTGCGCCAGGGCAGCGCCCGCGTAGAAGAACATCTGCACGCGCGAGAGCAGCTGGCGGCGCAGCGCGTCGTCGGTCTTCATGGCGCTGGCGATGGCCTCAAAGCCGGTGGGCACGTTGAAGTAGACCGTGGGGGCGATCTCGCGCAGATTGCGCAGCGTCTCGTGCATGAGGGCCGGTGTGGGCTTGCCGTCGTCGATGTAGAGCGTGCCACCGTGGAAGACCACCATGCCGAAGTTGTGGTTGCCCCCGAAGGTGTGGTTCCAGGGCAGCCAGTCGACCAGCACCAGCGGCTCCTGGGCCAGCACCGGCATGGACTGGCTCATCTGTTGCTGGTTGGCGCACCACATGCGGTTGGTGTTGATGACCGCCTTGGGCAGCTTGGTCGAGCCGCTGGTGAACAGGAACTTGACCACGGTGTCGGGGCCGGTGGCGGCCATGGCGCGGTCGACCGCGTCGGTGGCCGGCTGCTGGCACCAGTCGGCAAAACGGCCCGCGCTGCGGCCCTCGACCGACCCCTCGACCATCACCACCTCCACCTCGGGGCCCACCGCGGTGGCGATGGCCTTGGCATAACGGGCGTCCTGCGCGAACACCAGGCCCGGGGTCACGGTGCGCAGCACATGGCGCAGCTTGTCGTAGTCCACGCTGATGAGGGAGTAGGGCGGCGAGACCGGGGTGTAGGGCACGCCGGCGACCATGCAGCCCAGGGCCATGAGCGCATGCTCCAGGCTGTTCTCGCTCAAGATGGCCACCGGGCGCTCGGCGTTCAGGCCCCGGTCGATCAGGCCTTGCGCAATGCTGCGCGCGGTCTGCCAGGCCTGTGCAAAGGTGAGCGTCTGCCAGTCGCCAAGCTGGCCGTCGGCCAGGCGGGCGCGGCGCGCCATGAACACCTGTTGCGGACGTTGCTGGGCCCAGTGCTGCAGGCGGTCGCTCATGCGCTCGGGGTAGGGTGCCAGATCCTGCTCGGCGCGCATATAGCGCGTGCCGGGCACGCCGTCCCGCACGTCCACGCGGGTCACGCCAAAGGTCAGCGGGCGAAACTTGGGGCTGCTCATGGGGCTCGTCTCCTCGGTTCTTGTGCTGGGGCCGCGTCTGCTCAGGACTTCTGCACCTTGGCCGCCTTGCCTTCCAGGAAGGCGCGCACGCGGGCCTTGGCCTCGGGGGCAGACTGGGCGATCGAGGCCATCAGCGCCTCGGTCATGAAGCCGTGGTCGGCCGGTTGCTCGGCAATGCGCGGCAGGGCGTGCATGAGCGCGAAATTGGTCAGCGGTGCGTTGCTGGCAATGCGCGTGGCCAGTTCGATGGCCTTGTCCAACGCCTGACCGGCGCCCACCAGGTATTGCGCAAAGCCCAGGCGCTCGCCGTCGACGGCGTTGTAGACGCGGCCGGTGAGCATCATGTCGGTCATGCGGGCCACCCCCACCAGCTTGGGGATGCGCACCGAGCCGCCGCCGCCCACAAAAATGCCGCGCGTGCCCTCGGGCAGGGCGTAGAAGGTGCTCTCGTCGGCCACACGGATGTGGCAGCTGCTGGCCAGCTCCAGGCCACCGCCCACCACCGCGCCATGCAGGGCAGCGATCACCGGCACGCGGCCGAGTTGAACGGCGTCCAGCGCCACGTGCCAGCTGCGCGAATGCAGCACCCCTTCACCGGCGTCGCGCTCCTTGAGCTCGGACAGGTCCAGGCCGGCGCAGAAGTGCTCGCCCTCGCCATGGATCACGGCGGCGCGGGCGTCTTCGGGCAGGTTCTGGAACACATCGCGGATGGCGGCGATCAGGGCGTCGCTCAGCGCATTGCGCTTGGCCGGGCGGCACAGGCGCACCACGGCCACCGCGCCGCGCATCTCGAGTTGAACGCCCTGGCTGGCGGCGTGATCCAGAATCGCTTGGCTCATCGATAAGTCCTTTGCAAGCGTTGGGACACCATGGCCCAACAAGTTATGAACAATAACTAAATTGTCGGGCCGGCGTGGGCTTGAAAGATCTGGGGATTACCCTAGGATTTCAGGGCCTGGGTCGGGCCAGTCCAGCAACTCGGCCAGGCGGCGCAGCACCCACACGCCTTCGGGTGCCGCCACCAGGTCGGGCGTGGCCATCAGGCCCGCACCCATGCGCGCCAGCACCTCGTGCGCCGGGGCATCCAGTCGCGCCTGCAACTCGCCCGCCTGCGGCGCCAGCATCTGCGCCAGGTCCTCGCACAGCTCGTAGCGCTGCGCCAGCTCGGCGGCGGGCAGGCTTGGTTTGATGCGGCCGGGCAGGGTGTGCACCGCCACAAACGAGGGCGGCACAAAAAGCTGGGAGTCGTCGGACATTCGGACAGCGGCCTGGCGGCCAGGCAGGGGGAGATAATTCACCGATTGTGCCCTGCCCCCGGGGCGTTTGATGAGAGCCACCATGAAGCACCAGGACCTGATCGCCATCGACATCCACACCCACGCAGAAATCAGCTGCTGGAACCCGTTTGACAACTATGGCGAGGAGTACGACCGCGCGGCCGACAAGTACTTTGGCAGCGATCGCCGGCCCACCATTGCCGAGACGGTGGCTTATTACCGCGAGCGCAAGATCGGCCTGGTGATGTTCACCGTCGACAGCGAGGCGCAGCTGGGCCGCCGTCGCATTCCCAACGAGGAAATCGCGCAGGCCGCGCGCGACAACGCCGACATGATGATTGCCTTTGGCAGCATCGATCCGCACAAGGGCAAGATGGGCGCGCGCGAGGCCGAGCGCCTGATCCTGGAGGAAGGCATCCGCGGCTTCAAGTTCCACCCCACGGTGCAAGGCTTTTTGCCCTACGACCGCATGGCCTGGCCGCTCTACGAGGTGATCAACCACCACAAGCTGCCGGTGGTTTTTCACACCGGGCACAGCGGCATTGGCTCGGGCCTGCGCTGCGGCGGCGGCCGGCGTCTGGCCAACAGCAACCCCATGCTGCTCGAGGACGTGGCCATCGACTGGCCCGATATGCAGATCGTGATGGCGCACCCAAGCTTTCCGTGGCAGGACGAGGCGCTGTCGCTGGCCACCCACAAGCCCAATGTGTGGATCGATCTGTCGGGCTGGAGCCCCAAGTACTTTCCCAAGCAGCTGGTGCAGTACGCCAACACCTTGCTCAAGGACCGGGTGCTGTTTGGCAGCGACTACCCGCTGATCACGCCCGAGCGCTGGATGCGCGACTTCGAGGTCGCTGGCTTCAAGCCCGAGGTCATGCCCGGCATCCTCAAGGGCAACGCGGTGCGCCTGCTGGGGCTTTGAGCCTGGGGGGTCAGCTGGCCCACAACTGGGTCAGCAGACCGGCGTCGCTCATCACGCCGGTCAGGCTCACACCGCTGTGCTCGAACACATGGTCGATCACCCGCATCGCCTTGACGGTGGTGCTGTCGCTCAGGGTGACCCGCTCCAGCAAGGCATTGATGGCCGTGTCAAAGCCGGGGGCCGCATCAACGGCCAAACGGTTGACGTAATACAGGGCCACATCGTGTTTGTTGCTCAAGAGCCCGCGGTCTTCGGGTCCGCTGGTTTCGGCATAGGCCCCCAGAATCAGCCGGCCGACAAAGCTGCCGCGGGCATTGAGATCGGTGGTGCCCAGCGACTTGAGCTGCGCCGTCCAATAGTCCCAGCCACCCGGGTCGGGGTCCCGGTCAAAGCAGTTCTGGTAGATGCTTTGCACAAACAGGCGGTCATCCGATCCGCTCGGAAACCAGGCTTGCGCCTCGGGGCTCCAGGCAAAGTCGCGTGAGATCCGGTCAAAGTCCCGGCTGCCATTGAAACTCTGCTGCTGCCAGTACTCCAGACCCGACACATCGGGGGCGCGGTTGAAGAAGGCCAGGTACAGATCGGTCAGCTGCGCCAACTGGGTGTGGGGCACCCCCGTGAGCACCTGCGCCAGCGGGATATCGGTGGTGAACAACTGTCCAAAACGCAGCGTCTCCACCTGCTCCAGGCGCAAATTGAATTCGCCATCGAAAGCCTGCACGCTGCTGAGGGTGCCACTGATGGTGTAGGCGCTCAGAAAGCGGGGCATGCGCACCACGTCCACCCCATCGCCACCGATGACGGTGTCGTTGCCCAGTCCGGGCACCAGCAGATCGTTGCCAGCGCCGCCTTGCAGGGCATCGTCCCCAACACTGCCGGTCAGACCGCCACGCATGCCCACCGTGACAAAGCCAATGCGGCTGGCTGGCAGGCTGTTGTTGTCGCTGTCGAGCACCGCCCCTGTGGGCAATTCCAGCACATAGGCCTGGCCAGTTTGCAGGGCGCTGATTGGCTGCAGGATCAGGGTCTGGCCATTGCTGCTCAGGCTGGCCTGACCCGAACCCAGGGTCTGCAGCAAGGCGCCGCCGGCGCTGCGCAGCACGATGGCGCTGTTGCCCAGGCGGATGGGTTCGTCAAATTGCAGCACCCAGGGCTCGGCCAGCTGGACATTGCGTTGGCCATCAGCCGGCTGGCTGGCGAGCAGCACCGGCGCACGGTCCACCGGATCAAAAGCAGAGCTGACAAAGTCAATCAGGTGCTCTGCCAAGACATTGCCCGCCAGATCGGTCAGGCTGCCCGCAGCCAGGCGCAGCTGGTAGCTGGTGTTGGGATCGAGCCAGGCATCGGGCGTGATGCGCAGCCACTGACCATCGAGCTGCCAGCGCGTGGGCACCCACTGGCCGTTGTCGCTGTTGCGCAGCGCGATGTCGCCGCTGCCCACCCGCACCGATTCGTCCAGATGGACACCCAGCACCGCATTGCGTTCGAAGGCACGCTCGCCATCAAAAGGGCTGCTCTCGTCCACATCCGGCGCCACCAGATCCAGCGGCGAGAGGCTGGCAAGCGCCTGCGCCAATACGGCACTGATGCTGGGCAGGTCGCTCATCCATTCCAAATCTGCCAGCGTGGCGAGCAAATGGGTTTCGCGCTGGCTTGCTTGGGGCAGGTTCGCCCACCCTGGAATCAGCGACAGCACCTCGCGCAAGGTGGCGGCGTCTTCAAGATGCAGGGCTTGCGCACCGTGCGTCTGCAGCCATTGCGCCACGGCCTGCACCGCCTGCTCGCGCATGCCGCTCAGCCCTGCCAGAAGCCAAAGCTGGGCCAGCGCCTTGTAGACCGGCACCGAGGACACATCGGGGGTTTGCTCGGGGTCAAAGCGCAACAGATCCAGTTGCTCCGGCAGCGCCCAGGCGGCGCACAGCAATTCACGCGCTGCCGCGCGATCCAAGCCCCGATCGAGCAGGTGTTGAAACAGCGTGGTCAGGGGGTGGATGACGGTGCTGTCGGCAGGCGCCTGCAAGGTCATGGGGCTGGCGACGCCCAGGTCTGCCCAGGTGCCCCCTTGAAGCATCCACACGCCGCCGGTATCGGTGTTGCCGCGCAGTTGGCCCAGGGCGTTGCTGTACAGGCCGCTGAATTCATGGGCCTGCGCCACCCCGTCATGGTTGCGGTCGACATAGAGCGCCGCACCACTCAAGGCGGTGCTGCCGGCCTGCAGGGCGATGCTGGCCCGGGGGGCTTGCACGGTCAGCACCACCTCATCGACGGCGGACAGTGCGCCGTCGCTGGCCACCCGTTCGAGCACCCAGACACCGGGCTCGGCCGTGCCCGCCGCCGCCCTCAGGGTCAGCCCTTGGTCTTCAATGCGCAACCAGGCGGGCAGGGGGCCACCCCCCTTGGTGCGCCAACTCAGCGTCAAGGCCTGGCCATCTGGATCCACAAAGGCTTGGCTTGGGGCCTCGGCCAGCATGGCCTCGTGGCTGAACCACTGGACATCGGCCATGGGTCGGACGCACAAGGGGGCCGAAGGCAGGTCTTGCACCGGGTCGCTGGGCTGGCTTTGCAAGGCTTGAACGGCGCCGGCGCTGCGGCACCACACCGCCACCGTCAGCGTCTGTCCGACCATGTCCTGGGTCAAGGTCAGGCTCGACGATGTGGCACCTGCCAATGGCTGGCCATTGGCCAGCCATTGGTAAGCGATGTGCTCCAGTTGGACACCCGCAGCAGCTTGCACCTGGGCCGTCAGCACACCAGCCTCGGCCGCACTGCCGCTGATGAGGACCTGGTGGGCCAACTGGGGCGCTTGGGCCGTGACCGCAGGGGTGCTGTTGCTTTGCAGACCCGAGGTGCGGCCCTGTGCGTCGGTTTGTTGAATGCGGGCCTGAATCGTCATGCCCAGCAGTGGCGCCCCAATCCGCAGCGACGCGCCAGTCTCGCCCGCCAATGCCATGCCATCGGCCATCCACTGCACGGTGAAGGTTCCCAGCCCATCGGGGTCCTGCAGCCGTGTGGCCAGGGTCAGGGTTTGACCCAGCGCGGCCGTGCCCAGCACCAGCACTTGACCCGACACCCGGTCCTCCACGTCCACCACGGCCGGCGTGGGCAAGCTCCAGACGGTCTCCAGGGTTCCGCCCCCATCGATGTAGCGCCCGCGCAGCCGTATGCTGCGGCCGGCCAGCTCAGGGCCCAGCAGCAAGGTGTTGGCCTGGGCCCCGGCAATGGCCACATCGTCGGCATACCATTGCCACAAGAGCGGGCCCAGTCCATCGGCGTCCTGCACATTCGGCTGGGCCGTCAGCGTCAGGCCTTGCCAAGCCAAGCCGCCGATTTTGAGCACCTGCTCGGTATTGGGTGGGTTGTTCAGGTTTTGGGTGGGCGCGCTTGCAGCGCTGACCAAGCGTTCGTCCTGACCCGCACCGTCGGTGTAGGTCAAGACCACGCTGATGACCTTGCCCACCTGGCTGGCCCCAGGGGTGTACTGGCTGGCCGTGGCACCGGCGATGGGCAGGCCATCGGCCTTCCATTGATAACGCCAGGCACCCACACCATCGGGGTCGCTCACTTGGGGCAGCGCCTCAAGGGCTTGACCCTCGATGGCCTGACCCACGATCTGGACCGTCCCGACCGGTGCATCGTTGACGTTCAGCACCGGCCCCATGGCATTGCTTTCGCTGATGAGCACACCGCCCTGACCGTCAGGCCGCGAGACCCGCAGCGACACCTGTCGCCCGACCTGTGCCTGGGTCAGGCGCACGCTGGCGCTGGTGGCCCCGGGAATTTCTTGTCCGTCGGCCAGCCATTGAAACGACAGCTGTGGCAGCAGGGTGGGGTCAATCAGGTTGAGCGAAGCCCCGACGGTCGCGTTCTGAACCGCCTCTCCTTGGATCCAAAGCAATAACAACATGGCAAGGTCAACCGGGGGTGGGGCAATGGCCAAGGATTTGGCCTGGGTGGATCAAAACACAAGTGTATGTTAGGCCGGCACAAGACTTGTGCATTTCTTGCGATTTTGTCGCAAATCATGGGTTCGACCTGTGTGCGACAGGTTCATTCTTCTTTGCCGCACAATGCGGCTTTTGCAAAGGAGCATCTCATGCAACGCCGCCCCCTTCTGGCAGGCCTGATGGCCGGTCTTGCCAGCACCGCCGTGCCCGCATTCGCGCAACCGGCCCTGTCCAGCCGGCCCATCCGAATCGTCGTGCCGTTTGGTGCCGGTGGGGTGGCCGACATCACCGCCCGCACGGTGGCGCAGAAAATGGGCGAGCAAATGGGGCAGTCGGTGGTGGTCGACAACCGCCCAGGCGCCGGCGGGATTGTGGCGGGCGAGTTGGTGGCCAAGGCCGACCCGGACGGGCACACCTTGCTCCTGATGTCCAATGGCACGGCGGTCAGCGCGGGCCTGTTCCGCAGCATGCCCTTTGACGCACGCAAGGACTTTGCACCGATCTCGCTGCTGGCCGAGTTTGACCTGGCGGTCATCGTGCCCGAGAACTCGCGCTTTCGAACCATCGGCGATTTCATCTCCTTTGTGCGGGCCAACCCTGGCAAATTGAATCTGGGCACCATCAACATTGGCAGCACCCAGCACCTGGCGGCCGAATTGCTGCGTTATCAGGGCAATCTGGTCGTGCAAGTGGTGCCCTACAACGGCACCCCAGCCGTCATCAATGCGCTGCGCGGTGGCCAGATCGATGCCGCGGTCGAAATCCTGGGGCCCGTCAAACCGCAGATCACCGCCAAGGCCTTGCGCGCGCTGGCGGTGATGGGCGCACAAGTGCCGTCGGACCTGCCCGGCACCAGCTTGGTCAGCAGCCAGCCGGGCCTGTCCAACTTCAATGTGGCCTCCTGGAACGCCCTGGCGGCACCGGCCCGCACCCCGGCGCCGGTGCTGCAGCGCCTGAACGACGAGGTGCGCAAGGCCCTGGCCCAGCCCGATGTGCAAAAACGCCTGTCGGATCTGAACGTCTACCCGCGCGCCAGCAGCCCCGCACAACTGACCAAGCTGCTCGACAGCGAGATCGTGCGCTGGTCCGACATCATCGTGCGCGCGGGCGTGCCCCGCCAGTAAACCTGCGGGTCCATGCCGCTGGCCATCGACATCCTGGGCATCACCGGGCCGATCTACCTGGTGATTGCGCTGGGTTGGTGGTTCACCCGGCGCGCCATGTTCCGTCGGGACGACCTGCTGGCCTTTGGGCGTTTCACGCTCAACCTGGCCTTGCCGGCCTTGTTGTTCAACGCCCTGTCGCAACGCAGCGTGGCCGAGGTGCTGAACCTGCAGTACCTGCTGGCCTATGCCCTGAGTTCGCTGGTGGTGCTGGGCCTGGGCCTGTTCTGGGCGCGCCGCGTGCGTGGTCTGGACCTGACCCACAGCAGCGTGCTGGCCATGGGCATGTCCTGCCCCAACAGCGGTTTCGTGGGCTATCCCATCATGCTGCTGACACTCGGTCCGGTGGCGGGCGTGGTGCTGGCGCTCAACATGGTGGTCGAGAACCTGCTCATCATCCCCATCCTGCTGGCCCTGGCGCAGCAAGGCCAGGCGCAGCACGACGGTCTGCGCGTCTTCTTGCGCCAGACCGCCATGGGCCTGCTGCGCAATCCCTTGATCTGGGCCATTGTGCTGGGCTTTTCAAGCTCGCTGCTGGGCCTGTCGCTGCCAGCACCGCTGGCGCGCACGGTGAATCTGTTTGCCGGCGCCTGCGCGGTGCTGTCGCTGTTTGTGATTGGCGGGTCGCTGGTGGGCCTGCAGGCGCGCGGCCTGTTGGGCCAGGTCTGGCCGGTGGCGCTGGGCAAGCTCTTGATTCACCCCTTGGCGATGATTCTGGTGCTGACCTGGCTGGTGCCGGTGCAAGACCCCATGCTGCACACCGCTGCGGTGCTGACGGCAGCCTTGCCCATGATGGGCATTTACACCGTGCTCAGCCAGCGCTTTGGCCATGGGCAGATCAGTGCGGCGGCCATGTTGGTCACCACCGTCATTTCTTTTTTCACCCTCAGCGGCCTGCTGTTCGTGATGCGCCAGGCGGGCGGTCTTTGAGGCCCTCTGGGCCCGGCACGGCGTCGCCCTGGCCCAGGTAGCGCAGCGCCTCCTCGCGCAGCAAGGCCAAGGCCGCCTGTTGCGTCAGCGTGGCCGGTCGCAGCGAGCTGATGGCGGTGGCCAGACCAATGCGCAGCGGCGGGTCGATGACGGCACGCACCCGATAGGCCGAGGGCCGAACCGAGCGCGCCACCGCATGGCGCGGCAGCAGCGCCACGCCCAGCCCTTCGGCCACCAGGTCCAGGATGGCGCTCACGCCGTCGATCTCCATCGCCACCGTCGGGCGCGCGCCCAGGGCCAGCATCTGCGCCTCAACCAGCATGCGGATGGCGTTGGGGCGGCTGGGGATCACCAGCGGCAAGGGCAGCACCTCGCGCAGCGTCAGGGGGCCCGGCGGCGGATCCTCCTGCAGACCGGCTGGGCGGGCTTGCACCAGCACCAATTCCTCCTGCAACAGCGGCGTCATCTCGATGCCCGGCGTGGGGGCGGGGTTGTAGAGCACGGCCAGGTCCAGGCCGCCGCTTTGCAGCTGCGCCTGCATGGCGCTCGAGAGCCCCTCGCTGACCGACAGTTGCACCTGCGGCAGGCGCTCGCGAAAGCGGCGCGTGAGGGGCACCATCAACACCCGCGCCACGCTGGGCGGCAGGCCCAACGCCACCCGGCCCGAGAGACCGCCGCGCACCCGCGCCAGCTCCTCCTGCGCGCGCTCGACCTGGTGCAGGATGCCGCGCCCGTGCGCAAGCAGCACCTGGCCGGCCTGGGTGGGGGTGGCGCCGCGGCCGTTGCGCACCAGCAGGTTTTGCCGCAACTCCACCTCCAGCAGCCGCACCTGGCGGCTGAGCGCCGGTTGCGCCACGCCCAGCGCTTGCGCCGCCCGGGTGAAGCTGCCCAGCTCGGCCACGCGCACAAAATAGGCCAGTTGTTTGAGGTCCATCGGGGTCTCCTGGGGGGATTTTGTCATATCCACCGTTGAGCTATATCAAATTGCAATAACTGATAGAGGCCCCCTGGGCTGTTGAACCCCCCGCCCAGCGGCCACAATGGCGGTCTGTTCTCTGACCCCCCTACACCGCCATGAGCCTGAGCAAGCCCCTCATCATCGACATCCACGGCCACTACACCACCGCCCCCAAGGCGCTGGAGAACTGGCGCAACCGGCAGATCGCTGGCATCAAGGACCCGGCGCTGCGACCCAAGGTGTCGGACTTGTCGATCAGCGACGACGAGCTGCGCGAGACCATCGAGACCAACCAGCTGGCCAAGATGCGCGAGCGCGGCAGCGACCTGACGGTCTTCAGCCCACGCGCCTCCTTCATGGCGCACCACATCGGCGACTTCGAGGTCTCCTCGACCTGGGCCGCGATCTGCAACGAGCTGTGCTACCGCGTCTCGCAACTCTTCCCGGACCACTTCATCGGCGCGGCCATGCTGCCGCAGTCGCCGGGCGTGGACCCGCGCACCTGCGTCGCCGAGATCGACAAGTGCGTCAAGGAGTACGGCATGGTGGGCATCAACCTCAACCCCGATCCCTCGGGTGGTCACTGGACCAGCCCGCCGCTGACCGATCGCCACTGGTACCCGATTTACGAAAAAATGGTCGAGCACGACATCCCGGCCATGATCCACGTCTCGACCAGCTGCAACGCCTGCTTCCACACCACCGGCGCGCACTACATCAACGCCGACACCACGGCCTTCATGCAGCTCATCCAGGGCGATCTGTTCAAGGATTTCCCGACCCTCAAGTTCATCATCCCGCACGGCGGCGGTGCCGCGCCCTACCACTGGGGCCGCTACCGTGGTCTGGCGCAAGAGCTCAACAAGCCGCTGCTGCAAGACCACCTGCTCAACAACGTCTTCTTCGATACCTGCGTCTACCACCAGCCGGGCATCGACCTGCTGACCAAGGTGATCCCGGTCGAGAACATTCTGTTTGCCTCCGAGATGATCGGCGCCGTGCGTGGCATCGACCCGCAGACCGGCCACTACTACGACGACACCAAGCGCTATGTGCTGGCCACCCCCAACCTGAGCGAGCAGCAGCGCTACCAGGTCTTTGAAGGCAACGCCCGCCGCGTCTTCAAGCGCCTGGACGACCACCTCAAGGCCAAGGGCCTGTAAGCCCGCCTCCCCCCAACGCAGCAGGAGAAACCCATGTACGAACTTGGTGTGGTCTACCGGACCATTGAACGCGCCGACCGCGCGACCGCCGACGCCCTGGCCAGTCTGGGCAGCGCCACCGTCCACGAGGCCATGGGCCGCGTGGGCCTGATGAAGCCCTATATGCGCCCGATCTACGCCGGCGCGCAGGTCTCGGGCACCGCGGTCACGGTGCTGCTGCACCCGGGCGACAACTGGATGATGCATGTGGTGGCCGAGCAGATCCAGCCCGGCGACATCGTGGTGGCCGCCATCACCGCCGACTGCACCGACGGTTATTTCGGCGACCTGTTGGCCACCTCCTTCCAGGCGCGCGGGGCCCGTGGGCTGGTGATCGACGCCGGCGTGCGCGACGTCAAGACCCTCACCGAGATGGGCTTTCCGGTCTGGAGCAAGGCCATCAGCAGCAAGGGCACCATCAAGGCGACCTTGGGCTCGGTCAACATCCCCGTGGTGTGCGCCGGCATGTGGGTCACCCCGGGCGATGTGATCGTGGCCGACGACGACGGCGTGGTGTGTGTGCCGCGCGCCATGGCCGCCAAGACCCTGGCCGCCGCGCAGGCGCGCGAGGCCAACGAGGGCGCCAAGCGCGAGAAGCTGGCCGCCGGCGTGCTGGGCCTGGACATGTACCAAATGCGCGAACCCCTGGCCAAGGCCGGTCTGCGCTACATCGACTGAGCGAGGACCGCATGAGCAAACCCACCACCGGTGACTTCAGCAAAACCCCAGGCTGGCTCGACTGGTACGCGGGCCCGAGCAAGCCGCGCTTTGCGCTGCCTGCGGGCAGCGTCGACGCGCACTGCCATGTGTTTGGCCCTGGCGCCGAATTCCCCTACGCCCCCGAGCGCAAGTACACCCCCTGCGATGCCTCCAAGGCCCAGCTCTTTGCGCTGCGCGACCACCTGGGCTTTGCGCGCAATGTGATCGTGCAGGCCACCTGCCACGGCGCCGACAACCGCGCCCTGGTCGACGCCTGCCTCGCCTCGGGCGGCAAGGCGCGCGGCGTGGCCACGGTGCGCCGCAGCGTCACCGACGACGAACTGCAGCAGCTGCACGCAGCCGGCATCCGCGGCGTGCGCTTTAACTTTGTCAAGCGCCTGGTGGACTTCACGCCCAAAGACGAGTTGATGGAGATTGCCGCGCGCGTGGCCAAGCTGGGCTGGCATGTGGTGATCTACTTTGAGGCGGTGGACCTGCCCGAGCTGTGGGACTTCTTCACCGCCTTGCCGACCACGGTGGTGGTCGACCACATGGGCCGCCCCGATGTGAGCAAACCCATCGACGGCCCCGAGTTCGAACTCTTCCTGCGCTTCATGCGCGAGCACCCCAACGTCTGGAGCAAGGTCTCATGCCCCGAGCGCCTGTCGGTGGCCGGTCCGCGCGCGCTGGACGGCGAGCAGGCCGCCTACCGCGACGTGGTGCCCTTTGCCCGCCGCGTGGTCGAGTCCTTCCCCGACCGCGTGCTCTGGGGCACCGACTGGCCGCACCCCAACCTCAAGGACCACATGCCCGACGACGGCCTGCTGGTCGATTTCATCCCGCACATCGCCACCACCCCCGAGCTGCAGCGCAAGCTGCTGGTGGACAACCCGATGCGCCTGTACTGGCCCGAAGAGGTCTGAGCAGCCCACGGCTGCCAACCCCACACAGGAGTCCCCATGGCACTGGAAAAACCCTATCTCGACATCCCCGGCACCATCATTTTTGATGCCGAACAAAGCCGCAAAGGCTACTGGCTCAACCAGTTCTGCATGAGCCTGATGAAGGCCGAAAACCGCGAACGCTTCAAGGCCAACGAGCGCGCCTATCTGGACGAGTGGCCGATGAGCGAAGAGCAAAAGCAGGCCGTGCTTGCGCGCGACCTCAACTGGTGCATGCGCACCGGCGGCAACATCTACTTCCTGGCCAAGATCGGGGCCACCGACGGCAAGAGCTTCCAGCAGATGGCCGGCTCCATGACCGGCATGACCGAGGAGGAGTACCGCCACATGATGATCAACGGCGGCCGCTCCGTTCAGGGCAACCGCTATCTGGGCGAAGACGGCGACGCGCAGCCCAACCGCCAGCCCCAGGGCGCCGCTTCACGAAAGGCTTGACACCATGGCCCGCATCACCGCCTCTGTTTACACCTCGCACGTGCCGGCCATCGGCGCCGCCATGGACCTGGGCAAGACCCACGAGCCCTACTGGCAGCCGCTGTTCAAGGGCTACGACTTCTCCAAGCAGTGGATGAAGGACAACAAGCCCGACGTGATTTTTCTGGTCTACAACGACCACGCCACCGCCTTCAGCCTGGACCTGATCCCCACCTTTGCGATTGGCACCGCCGCACAGTACCAGCCCGCCGACGAGGGCTGGGGCCCGCGCCCGGTGCCGGTGGTGCAGGGCCATCCGGCCCTGGCCTCGCACATTGCCCAGTCGGTCATCCAGCAGGACTTTGACCTGACCATCGTCAACAAGATGGACGTGGACCATGGTCTGACCGTGCCCTTGTCGCTCATGTGCGGCGAGCTCGATCCGGTGCGTGATGCCTGGCCCTGCCCGGTGATCCCGTTTGCGGTCAACGTGGTGCAGTACCCGGTGCCCAGCGGCCAGCGCTGCTTTGCCCTGGGGCAGGCCATCCGCAAGGCGGTCGAAAGCTATGACGAAGACCTCAACGTTCACATCTGGGGCACCGGCGGCATGAGCCACCAGTTGCAGGGCGCGCGCGCCGGCCTGATCAACCGCGAGTGGGACAACGCCTGGCTCGACCAGCTCATCGACGACCCGGCCGCCTGCGCCCGCACCCCGCACATCGACTATGTGCGCGAGGCCGGCAGCGAGGGCATCGAGCTGGTGATGTGGCTGATTGCGCGCGGGGCCATGGCCGATGTGGCCGGTGGCGCCAAGCCGCGCCTGGCGCATCGCTTCTACCATGTGCCCGCCTCGAACACGGCGGTGGGCCACGCCATTCTTGAAAACGTTTAAAAGGACTCCCCCATGACCATCAAAGTCGCGCTCGCCGGCGCTGGCGCCTTCGGCATCAAGCACCTCGACGGCATCCGGAACATTCCCGATGTCGAGGTCGTTTCATTGGTCAGCCGCGATCTGGCCAAGACCCGTGAGGTGGCCGACAAGTACGGCATCGCCCACGTCAGCACCCACCTGGCCGACAGCCTGGCGATCAAGGAAGTCGATGCCGTCATCCTGTGCACCCCCACGCAGATGCACGCCTCGCAGACCCTGGCCTGCCTCGAAGCGGGCAAGCATGTGCAGGTCGAGATCCCGCTGTGCGACATCTACCGCGAAGGCCAGCAGGTGCTGGCGCTGCAGCAGCAAACCGGTCTGGTAGCCATGGTGGGCCACACCCGCCGCTTCAACCCCAGCCACCAGTGGGTGAACCACAAGATCAAGACCGGTGAGTTCAACATCCAGCAGATGGATGTGCAGACCTACTTCTTCCGTCGCACCAACACCAACGCGCTGGGCCAGGCCCGCAGCTGGACCGACC